>QXGG01347318.1_pt1 | contig 15609 bp, 28 predicted proteins | sample 1982491 | NCBI WGS metagenome assembly QXGG01 (sample SAMN09924614, study PRJNA488089) | Wastewater metagenome, whole genome shotgun sequencing project. | isolation source: South African research farm wastewater | place: South Africa: Irene, Agricultural Research Council, Animal Production... | reverse complement strand
GACCCATTTTTATTAAAGTTATCCACAGTCTCCGCAGAAATCATCATCTTGCCGTGGATAATGCTCTCTGGAGAGCCTCATTGAATCTTCGGCCGAACTTATATCGAACGACTCCCTGAGCAATCTCTTGCACAGGCAGGATTGCTTTATAGCGAGCCTGATCCACATAGAAAGCCATTGGCTCGATCCGGCCTGAAGCTCTGAGATATATGCCTGGGGTTTTCTTCTCTCTCTGACCTGCTGTGAAATACTTTCCATTGCCCTGGATAAATCGCTCTCGGTTAGCCCTGCTCAGGTTTCCGTATCTATTCTTTGGGGCTCTGTCAGTCGGAACTAATATCTTGGCCTTGGTCGGCATCCGGACACCACCCTCAATCTGATAGCGCAGATACTCTTTCTGGATTGGAGCTGGCTCAATGATCACCACGAGATTGCGCTTGTTAGCCCTGTTTTGTCTGTTTAGGGTCCGATACGCTCTCAAGGTGAATGGTGTCGGGCTCTCCAGGATATTAGGCATCTGGCGTGTGATCTCTGCCATCACATCCTGGGCCGTGGCATTCAGAGCCATTGAAGCAGCGAATGGGACCTGCTCCCTCTGAATATTGGTCAATGACCGCTTAAGACGATCTATGTCACCCTTGACGGAAATGATCATTCCTTGATCTTCCAGACAGTCAGAGTTCTTGGCCCTCGATTCGATAGGCTTGGGGTGGCCTTGCGATCAGATGAGACTCGGCCGGCATCGCGCATCTTCCACAAAGCCTGACGGACCTTCTGCGTCGGGTGCTGCAATCTCTCAGCAATCTGATTTCCTGTAAGTGGCTCAGATTTCAAAAGCTCGATGATTTTGTTTGGCAAAGACATAAATCCTCCTTTATGGAAACTATCACCGATTCTGAGCCAGTAGACTGTTGGTGTCAACACGGATGGAGACTGCGCTGGGGAAAAAGAAGAAAAGATCCCAGCTCGGTCAAAGGCAATCTCCATGCGTGTTGAAGCAGGTGTGTGCAACAACCGAATCTCACGATTCTGTTATTCCTGCCCCAACGACTCTATTCTGATCTTGACCATCCCGCCGATCAATAGATTCCCATCCTTCCTTGCCCGAAATATCCTCAGATCATCCACCTGAGAGTCATCATCCCAAACCCCAGCATGAGTCAGGCTGTCGCCAATGGCCTTGAAAAGATTGTCAAGATCGCGCTTCCTTCGGTCTGGCATCCAACACTCAACCTCAACCATGACAAGACCAGTAAATTTCTTGCATCCAGCCAAAGTCCATGCGACTTCCTTGCGATAGTTTCTTCCCTTCTCAGAGATCAATACCTTGTTTCTGCCATGAATGACCACAGACCGCCAATAAGTGTTTACAGACGGTGGCCATGGCAAAGTGATTTCTAGCATTTAATGACACCTGTCTCGAAAAGAAGCCCTATCGTTGCCCTATGAGCATCCTCCCATATCTGAATTCGCTCTGCCTTACTCAGAGCAGCACCTTGGTCGATCTCGTGATGACAGGTCATGCAAAGAGCTGCGATCCGATAATCATGAGACTTTAAGCCACGGCCTTTGCCATCTCTGAGCTGATTTGAATGCGCCGCAACAATAGTTCCATCCTGCTTTCCACAATTAGTGCATGGAAAGTCGCGCACCGCCTCAAGAAGCCGTTTATTGCGATAGATCATTTCCGGAAATCTTCGCAGGCAGAAACAGTCATTCTCATCAAGTATTGACACCACCACCCGTTGAGCCTGCGCTGCGAGTGACGACAGTCGGAGCAATGCGCTGTGATAGACAAAACGCGCATTTCCATCGTTTCGACCCGTTGGTCGCTATCGTTATTTTGCCGCCCTCGATCTTCTTGTATTTCCCGCAATTTGTGCATTTGTATTCGCCAGTTATCTCACCAGCGATCTTAGTCAATTTTTTGATCTGCTCATAACCCATCTTTGAAATCCACCCCTTTTTCTACCCCAAAAGCCTCGATCAATGTCTGGAGTTCATTCATCTCCAAAATGCTCATCTTGCTTGTGGATAACCCTAAGATGACAAACTCGCCATCTATCCCAGGCACGACCTTTTGTTTCTTCAAACTTGCTGTGAATATGTGCTTCCACTCATCTGGAGATAGTTTCTGGCCATACCATACGACCTGCTTTGAGACCTCTGTGAGCATAGCCCAAAGTCTCGCATTCTGAGCAGTTGATCGCTTAGGTGGCTCGATAGTGACTACCCAATCATCGCCGGCGGAATCAAGAGCTTCTTTGGCCTTCCTCCTGTAAAAGTCAGCAGTCAGGTGAAAAATAAGTTTCAATCGTTTTCCTAGTAAAGTCGTACTCTCCTGACCATCGGATCATTCTGAGTGTGTTTCTCATGACAAGGAATCATTCCAGATTTGATCGCCTCGATCAAAAGCTGCACACGATTGTTAACCTTGAACAGCCTAAATAGCTTAGTCAGATGGCTCTTGGCAGTCCCATTCTTAATGCCAAGCTCCTGGCATATTTCTCGAATTGATAAGCCTTTGCAAGACAGCTCAAGCACCTCTTTTTGTCTCTCGGTGAGAAAGATCATGCTGCCCTCAACCCTTCGTTTGCGGCCTTTATCACGGCAGCCTTGAAATCCTGTGGGTGAGTAAATGCAGATTCAACAAGACCGAATTCAAGCCCTTTAGCAACGATACCAGGCCATGTCTCATGCCATGGTTTCTGGTTCACAATGTCCCTTGGCATCTGGACATCGAGCTCATCTTCCCATCGGCCTTGATTCAGATAAGTAGTTGGATGTGGGATAAATTCGCCTTCGTTTTTTAGCCATCCTTTAGACCGTTTCTGAGCTTCCAATACCTTAAGCATCTGGTCAATAGGTGGAAACTCTTTCGATAAATCGGCCCATTTTTTTCGAGCAAGTCTCTTGGCCACCTTCCTTGGATATGCAGCCCACCAGATATCAAAGTCAGACATTGACCTTCTCCTGAGAAAGCAATGACCAGACAAGAGATCCAACCCAGCCAATCAAAGTCCAGCCAAGAAACAAATTGCAGATTAGGATCGGTGTGGCGTTTTTGTGATTTCGATTGAATGCAACAATTGTTGGGAGGAAATACAAGCCAATGAAAATGATTAGTAACAAGAATGATTCCATGATTTATCTCCTTTGTTATTGATATTCGCCTTTGGTGGGCAAGACTCAACCATCCCTGTCATGAAGATGAAAGAGTCTTTTACAAGTTTCGCCTTCGGAGCCGCACTTGACTCGACAGCCTTGCCGATCTGTGGGGTGCTATCCTCACCGCCCCATCGCCATCCTTCCCGATCAATCCCCCCAGTTGGCTCTTTGACTGTGCCGCTGGTCGTTACCCTCCCCAGCACAATCGCAGTCAGCAGCCGAAAAAAAACCCCAAATCTTTGGGTGGTGCGGCCTTGGCAGGCAGTCTTGGAATTAGTCCTCACACAGAATGACCGATTCCAAGTCACTTTCGCACCACCGAAAAATTCGGGGTTCCTGTGTGAGATTCCAACGGTTGCCACACCGCTGACAGAGACCATAGTAGGCCATACCAAGGATAGAGTCAAGAGCCCCTCCTTGCGCTTATTTTGCCGATCAGCGAACGAGCTGGAATGCCAAAGACCTGCTCGATTTGGATGGCCTGGGCAGCCGGAACTCGACCAAATGTGACCCATTTTGAAACATTAGACTTCCCGATTCCAAGGATTTTGGCAAGCTCGGTCTGAGAGCCAGCCATCTTAATGGCCTTTCTAAGTCCGGTCATTTGTTGAGCTCCATGACCTCGCGCTCGTAAGCCTTGCCCAAGTGATAGACAAATTCTTCGGCCCAGTTGTTTTCGTGCGCGGCCCATTGCTCATGCCAGATCTCGGTAATTCGGTCCTGTGTGATTTCGGTGGTGGCTTTACATTCAGCAAGCGCAATGATTTGCCACTCAGGATCAGCCTTCCTGAGCTCAAGAGCGTCGATTTCTCGATGAAAGAAAACAATGTTTCCATCTTGCTTTTTTAGCATCCATGCAATTGGCTTTCTCATGATTTTTTCAACGCCTTTTCGATTGTTTTATCTAACACATCAATCAAATACTCGTTTGTGTCAGCCATCAATATCGATCCTTTTATCGGATGACCAGCATCAGTCCTGATTGCAGATATAGCAGCTCTTGATCTGATTAAGACATCAAGTATTTCCTCGTCCTCGACAGGTTCTTGTGATTTTGCATATAGCGGCTCGTACCTCACAAGGTCATTTCCGTTTTGGTCTTGAACCTTTGACTCTGTGTAATTCCAAATGTATTTGGTGTCTCCGACAAAAACTTTATTGCGCCACGCCACAGGCTCTTGTTTTACGGTATCGACAGGTTTTTCACCACACGGCCCATCACAACCAATACCTGTTTCGCATTCTGGATAGAGACACTCTTTGCCTTGTTGCGCTAGTGCGGTGCGTAGTGCTTTAGTAGCCTCTACTGCAATTGGCGATGCCTGCCAAGGTAAACAGTCCAAAGCCTCTAACGCCATCCCATTTGCTTCTACCAATATCTGATTCACCTCATGCAATCGGCGTAATTCTGCGGCTGCTTCGTCATGGTCTTGTGCGCCGTCTGTGTCTTCCAGCGCATCAGCTAGCCGTAAAGCTTCTGGTAGGTGCTTGGCATTGCGAATAATAAAATCGACCGCTTGGTGCGGGTCCAATTCTTTGTGATCCATTTTCTTTCCCTCTCAGTTTTTTAATAAGACCATTGCTCAGCCATGGCCTTTGCAATTCCTTCATATGTTGTGCTTCTTAACTTCCATCTATCTGGACTTGGCGGCATTTTGTGAATTCTTGCTTCTCTACCATCAACAATTTTTGTCGGAACAAGTTTAGGCAAATTTTTAAGCCATAAACAAGTCGCTTTTGTTTCGCCATGCCCAAATTGCCACGGCTGAATAATCTGATCTGGCTTTCTAATTCTGCTACTAATAATTAAAATTGGGTTTTCTAAAGCAATTTTGTTTATGGGTGCATTTAATAATTTTTGGACAAACTCTAAAGCCTCTAATTGTTGTTTAATTTTTTCTTTGAACCATCTTGCTCCAGACACAGCCAAATGAGTGCATGGTGGATGAGCGATCATTAAATCCCACTCATTATCAAGTATGTCTAAAACGCTTCCTTGGTAATGAGGCCCTTTTTTGTCTGTTGGCAACAGATCACAACTTATTGCGTCATGGCCTAAAGCAAGAAACGCATCTCGAACGGTTCCAGAGTATTCGCAAGCAATCAAAACTTTCATGCTGCCCTCATTGTTCGGTTGTTCATTTCTCACCCCTTGCTCGTATTGCTTCTTCAATCGCTTCGGCATCACGGCCTGCCGCTACCGTACTACATAAAGCCGCACACGCTTCACGCTCGGCTGCGGCAATTAGGGCCGCAAACTTTTCTAAGAACAGCGATGATTTCGCTGCGTAAATAACAATGCTGCGCTCAAGCGGGGTGGTTCCGTCTGCTTGTCCAGCTTCCTTTGCCATTCGAATAATTTCGTTTTTAGTCATCTAATCCTCATCTGGCATTCGTAAACAGTTGAACCATCTCGGAAATTCTTTGAGAATTTGCAGTCATCAACGATTGTTTTTGTTCCCCAAGCCGTTCCAAAAGCAAAAGTAATGACGCAAAGAAATATGCTTCCAAAATTTGATCGCCAGACATCGACAAACTGATTCCATATTCCTTTGAGATCGATCAATTCGTTATCATTCATTGTCATCCTCCTTTGACCCATGCCACAAACTAACTCCAATGATCACCATCATCCAGAAAACAAACCATGCCGCGCTCTGAGCATCGATGTGAGCCATGATCACTCCTTATAAAAGATCAATCTTTACAACAGCCCTGACTATTTCTGACTGCGAATAAAAGCAACCAAGACTGTTCCTAAATTTCACTGCCGCAGCCTTGGTCCGAAACAATGCCGGCCGAATAGCCTCATCAGACTCAACAGGTTTCCAAACAAAGCCATGACGGGTCCTAATTGCCCAAACCTTGATTCTCATAGCGGAATGTCGTCATCGTCATATTGCGGTTGATATCCATGAGATTTAGATTTCTCATGCTCTGTTTGCTCTTGCTTTCCACCAAGAAGTTCCAGCTCGCTGATCTTTGATTTGAGACTTGATCCAGACGATCCGTCTTTTCTCTGAAATTCCTCGATCCTGACATCTGAGAGAACACAAAAAACTTTGTTTCCCTTTGCCAAGTAAGGCAAAACCTTCTCAGCACGATCTCCCCACATTGTTGCATTGATCCATTGACTTGGATATTTGCCATCTGGACCCTTTCGCCCATATCGATAAGCAAGAGATAAATCCATTACTTTTTGACTGTCCTTGGTCAATCTAATCTCTGGATCGTTTCCAATATTAAAAACTCCGACCATCGTTGCCATTATTTCTTCTCCTTGATTAAGTGATATTTAGCGTGTGTTTTGCCGTTTGCCAGCTTGACCTTCTCCGTCAAGATATTGTGTCCTCGATTGCGAAGATCTCGAATTCTCTCGGCAAGACACATCACATGGAACTTGGCTACCGCCTCTAATGGCGTGATTGGTTTCTTGCGAAGATAAGTGAGAATTTCATCTGATTGGCTCATATTTATCCCCTGAAATTTATCCTGTTGAACATTGCCCTCGTGCGCTCTATATCCTGCTTGCAATACTCAGCCACCTCCTCAATCCGGCCATCTTTGACGAAATCCCAGACTTTTGAGCCATCGATCTCGCCTTTGCCATCAATGCCGAAAATCTCGCAAAGCCGATCCATGCTGATACGATTTTTTAATCCGGCCCAGGCAGTCATAGTGTCAAAGACGGAGTCATCCCATGGCTTTGGGTTAAACGGCAGGCAGGATGGTGGCTTCACACCGAGCACAATGGCCCTTTGCCAGATAAACCGAAGATCAAAGTCCACCAGATTGTGACCAATGAACTTAGGCCGATCTTCAGGTTTCAGGTCACGCAGCTCTGCGAAAAAATTCTCAAGGACATGGCGTTCAGCGTCTTGGTGCTTGTGGTCAAACCAGATAACCTGTGGCTCATCATCGTCAATGGCATATCCGATCATTAAGAGCTGTCCAAAACCGCCATCTAGGGCAGTTCGTTTCCAGGCATCTTCAACGCCATCAAGAATTTCTTTGTATTTGGCTTGCAAATATTCGTTGATCTTGTCTGGATCTTTATAGTTTGCCGGTGCTTTGACAGAATCTTTCTGAGCTTGGGCATCTCTAACAAGACCCTGCTTAATCTGCTCAGATTGGCCAGGGATTGTTTCAATATCGATGAAAATGTTCATGCTTTCTCCGTAAATTTGGCTTTGCAACCGTCATAGATTGTTTTTAATGCGAGCTTGGTCGCCTCATCCGTTGTGAGTCGATATGCGTCAGAGAAGATCGATTGCAAATCAGGCAGAGTTGGGGCCTTCTCCATGAATCCGATCCAGTCTGCAATTTGCTCTTGGCTTGGCTCTCCTTTCGTTTCTGTGGTTTTGTTTTTTGGTTTGGCTTGTTGATCCTTCGCGTGAACCTCATGAGTATGAGCATCTGCATCATTGTCACCCTCTGTCGGAATCGCAAAAGCCTGGAAACAGGCATATTTATAAGCCGCACTCATGGCCTTATTGGTGGCCTTGTCGCCAGAGTCCATTGCTTCGCCAAATGTCTTGATGGTGTGCTTAGACCCATCTTCGGCACAGACCAGATCAAACTCTGCCTCTACCGTCACATAAAACACAGCTTTATTGTTGCCGCTTACGCGCTCATCGCAGGTGCGAGAGATCATCCTTGGCAAAATGCAAAGGCCATGTTGGGCGAGCAATGGAGAGAGAGTGTTGTAAACGGCATCAATCCCACGAAAATTGAAATTCTGGATCTGGTTTCGAGAGTCTTTTGCAATACCGACTTTGGATAAAGCATCTTGGATTGCGTTTATTGCTTTGTAAACTTGCATTACATCCTCACAAAGAGAAAACAACGAAAATGAAAGCCCACAAGAAAAACAAAGTGGTCGCTGAAATCATTAAGATTTTGAAATCGGACATACTTCCTCCACGGTGACACGATAAACATTGCGATTCAAATCAATGACATCGATGGTCTTTTTGGTACTGACAAGCATTCCTTCGTTGTTGATGTCGTATTTGACTGAGCTGCATCCCATGACAATCGAATTGTCTGGTTTCATCAGGGTCTCTTTGATCTTGTGCGCGATGTAATCGCAATATGCTGGCTTGATTTGATAAATCTTGAACTGCTGTTCTTCTTCTTGCTGTTGTTGATGCAAACCTGCATCGATGTCGTCTTGGTTCATTTGGCCTCCTTCGGCAAAAGTTGAATAAAAAGCAACAACAAGACGAATCCTGATCCCATTTGGAAACAATGTCAAGAAATTTATTGGATAGGGGAAAACACTTAAAAAAAGAACCCCATGGTCCGGAGATCTTGGGGGTATCTAAGACCCCATAACGGGGTAAGGAGACATCATGAAAGATATAGGCAGCGTTCGTCTTTTCGCCTTTTGACGAGCCCTGGCAGCTCTCTGCCGCCAGCCTTGGTCCACATCATAAATGCTTCAGCCGCGCCAGCAAAGTCCGATCGATTGTGGCGCATTCTAATGGTTGACCGCTGAAGATTGCCAAGCCCTACATTGAAAGAAAACGACACCAGAGCGTCAAATCGGCCCTGTGTGAGCCCCGCTGGACAGAGCCTAAGCACACCCCTCTCAAATACAGCCAAATCCCGAGAAAACAGCCCAATGACCTCGTCTTTTGACCATTGCCGGTCATCTTCGGGCCGCAAAGCAAACTCCCCGCGAATAATCCCAGAATAACCATCTTTCCTGACCATTGGCAGCCTGATTTGCTCCTGGTAAAGCACAGATCCGATCCCTATGGTCCAGATATGTGCTGGGCATAAATAAGGCCTCAGACGCAAGCCCTCATGAGCCACCATCTTGGCCTTGCAAGCCTCAGAAACCTTCACTTTTTACACCAGCCGCGAGACCCAAACCAAAAACCAATGATCCCGCCAAGCATGGCCATTTCATCGTCAGAAAAGACTGTGCCGGCCGTTTGCAAGACATCGTCGAGATTTGTAATCAATCCAGGCATTGTGAATATATTCCAGACAATCCACACATTTATTGCAATGAGCTCCAAGACAAACAGATATGTAATGGTCGGCCGCACAGTCCCAACATAGTTGACCACCCATCGAGAAGCATTAGACATGACTGTCTTATCATGATCTAAGGCCGCTGTCTGCATTTGGGCCTCGGATTGCATTGCAATCTGCTCAGATCGAATTTCCTCTACCCTGGCCTGGGCAATGAAACCTTCCTTGGCAAGCGAAAGCTCTCGCTCGGTCTGGAGCCTGGCCAGCTCCACTTCGTGCTTTTTGTCAGATTTGTCTTGAAAGAAATCTAATAATCTCGGCAAACCAGATATCAGCAGGCCGCCAAGAGTCGAAATCAGGGATAGCATAGTCAAACCTCCTTAGAGGTGGTCAAAATTATTTGTCCTCTTTGTTGTCCAGCTTCTTGAATATCAGCCCCAATGTGCCGTTGAGTGTCTTAAAGCCTTCCTTCATGTCATTCTTGATCTCTGTGATATCCGCATGGACCCCAGTCATAGCATCTTTGAAATCATCTCGGCGCACAAAGTCATTGTGCATCTTGGTGTCCATTCTGCGGAGCTCATGTTTTAGGTCTTGAGTGGCATCCCAGATAATCTTGAGAATCCATCCGACAGCAGCGCCAGAGAAAGCAATAATCCAGTTGAAAACCATCTGATCCATGTTTTACATCCCAAAATCGGCCTTTGAAAAGCCAAAACGCTGAATTGTTGATAGATCTTCGACATCTGACCAGATTGGTTCTAACTTTGGCCCTTCGTATCCTGGATGATTGTATTCATCAGGATAGACCTGGACATCTTGCTTTCTTGTCATCGAGCCCTTTAGAAATACCATAAATTCTTCATGCTCATGTGTGCCAACGATTGCATCGAGATCGGCCCGAGTGTTAATGATTTTTTTCAAAGCAGATGCCATGTTTTTGCTCCATCCAATTAAACAGGTTATGAGTGTTCGCCCACTGTGCATGGCCGCGCCATGACGCTATAAACTTTCTCAGGGATTCTTGATCATTGTGCCGAATGAATTTTGCCACTTTACGCTTGGCCTTGACAACAGAATCCTTCCGAAGCAGCTTATAGTCATGCCAAATTCGATATCCAAGAAAATTGACACCCTTGGTCACGGAGCCAATGCTCCATTTGCTTATCGAAAGCCTAAGTTCATTATTAGAAAACTCGACTATTCTCTGGAAAGAATCCCGCAGTCGTGCTGGGTCGTAATCAAGGATAACAATGTCATCCATATAACGCGCCCAATAGCGGTGCTTTAGATCATGGTGAATAAAGTGATCAAGCGGGTTTGCGTAAACATTAGCGAATAACTGGCTTGTAAGACTCCCAATTGGCAAGCCTTTTCCGAATGTAGGAATTATCTCTCTCAAAATCTTTAGCGTCAGTTCGCAGCCAATCTTTCTGTCAATCATATTGTGCAATACAACATGGTCTACGCTTGGAAAGAATTTAGAAAAATCGGTCTTTAGAAAGTGAGTCGGGCCTTTGCTTCTCATCAAGGCCTGAATATGTCTTACACCAGCATGAGTTCCAAGGCCAACACGACAGGCAAAAGTGTATGGCATCAATGATTTTTCAAAGATTGGCGTAATTACATTGCACAAAGCGTGTTGCACCAGTCGGTCTTTGAAGTCCAAAGCAGAAATCAGTCTTGCCTTTGGCTCGTAGATAATAAAGTTTCTGTAAGGGCCGATTTTATATGCGCCATCTCTAAGTTCTTCTTGAATCAGCAGCAGATTTGATTCTGCATATTCTTTGAATTCAAGATAGCCCCAAGTCATGCGCTTATTGTTTGCAGTTTTTCGGTAGGCATCGCGCAGATTCTCGATGGTAGTGATTTTTTCGATTAAATGGCGGTGTCGTTTTGGCATAGAAATGTCGGCTGCGCCTTTGGATTTCCTACTTGGCGTTATACCGAACCCGTGTTTGTGTTCCCCGAAGGAGGACAAATCTGGCTGACCACACTTTAACAGGCCAACCTGCCAAGCCGTAGCGTTGACAGAGCGATAAACTTGTGCAGACACAGACGAAGCGCGACCCGATGTTGTTGTTCGAGTTCGATGCAGCGTTGTTCCAGTTCGAGCAACGAGAACCGGAGTTCGACCCGTTGTTCCAGTTGCCGCCAAGGATGCCAGCGTTTTTACCCAGACTGCCCCTGCTTTCTCCGTTTCACCCATGCGCCTAACATTGCGCCAACCTCTGCGACCAATACTTGCGCAGTTTGAAGTTGGTGCGCTGTCATGCACCTGAGAGAAACCAGAAATCGCATCCAAAACCGCAGTTGCGCCAGTCCCGCATCCGCAGCATAAATCTTGCTTACCTGAGTGCTTTTGCCGGCCTGAAAGAATAGGTCTGGCTGACCGAGCAAACACTTGAGAAACATCTCTCTGGCTACCCCGTGGCGACGCGGCATACTCTGAGCGATGGGGTAAAGATACGCAATAACTCTCTCGTATTTCTCCACAATTGCCATTTGGTCGTAGCACTTGGTTGACTCCTCGACTGGTTCCACTCGCTTTCGCTCGTTTAATCAAGTTGCAGGTGGTCACAGACGAAGCGCGACCCGACGGTGGCGTCCGAGAGCGATGCAGCGACGTTCCAGGACGAGCAACGAGAACCGGAGTTCGACCCGCTGGTCCAGCTGCCGCCAAGGCTGCCAGCATTGGGGGCGTTGTATTCAGAACCCCTGCCTTCGGTATTGGCGTTCCAGCTTGCGGCTGCGAACGGGCCTCCACGGTCGTCTGCCCAAACATTCAACACACCTGACGACTGAATGACACCCCACTTGGAAGTGTAAGCAGCGTTCAGAACAGTCGATACTTGGTCTGATCCAACACTTGATGCCTCGGTGGTTCCATAAGCCAGAGCCATGAATTCACGCTGAGTCGGCAAGCGTTTGCCAAAAGCACAGGCGTGTTCACAGGCTTCAAACCAAGTATAAGAGCCATAAGTCGTTGAGCCGTTGCCGCCGAATTTTGCGGAAATCTTTGGCGGGCTAGACCCATCAGCCATCGTCACATTGTATTTTGACGAGCCGTTTGTGATTGCATCCACACCAGTCAGATAAATGTCCGACCAGAAACCGTCTGCCACTAGCGTCATGCCCCGTGGGTCTGGGCAGGCAGGTCTCCACTTCAAGTCCCAGAATGAGTATTCGTTAATCTGGGCTGTTGTATTTCCACCACTTGTGCCTGTGGCGTTGCCGCCTGGTGCGTAGTGGAAACCACCGACACGCCGAGCATTGGCTGTCGGTGGTGATGTGTGGTTTGTAGTTGCCTCCAGAGTTCCGTCAGTCTTGGCCCAAATTGCGTAATCTGTCCCGACCGTGGCTGACCCAGGCATGGTCACGGCAGTCGAAGCCGCAATGGTCTTGAGTTCACCGTTTATCTCGATATAAAGAGTCGTTGCCGTTGAGACAGTAAAGTTTCCTGTTTTAGTCCAGGCAACGATTGTTGGGTCTGCTTTGCGAAACAGGCCATGAGCTGTCATTCCAGCATTACCAAATGACCACCCACCAGACCCATTGGTCGTCAAAGCCTGACCAGAGGTTCCATCTGCCGTTGGGAGTGTATAAACGACTGAACCAACCTTGATCTGAGTAGCATTTAACACCGTAATTTGATCATTTGTTTGATCGATGCTGCAAATCAAGATCCAGGCATCGTTGTCTGCGTTTCTGATCTTGAGCACACTTGGATTGGCAGATGTATCGACCCAGAGCTGATGTGCAAAAGTCGTAGTTGGAGCTGTGGCCCCAGCAGATGTTGATGCCAATGCAGTCAAGGCATTATTCAAATCACTCCGGAAAGACGGAAATGATTGGTTACCAATATTCATGTCATGTTGAGACATAGTTTCTCCTAAGCAGCAAGTTCTCCGTAGCCTCTGGCCACATAATCAAAGGTCCTGCTGACAGCAGTCCCACCCGAATTCCTAAAAGTGATTGTAAAGCTCGAAGCAGACTTCGAGGTGATTGTGTAATAGTCACCCTGAGCTAGATTTTGAGCCGCAATTCCGATTGCTGGGATTGCTTTGAAAGCCGGAGAGAATGTCACGACATAAGCTCCAGCACCGGAAACTAAGTCAGATCCAGACGCAACCCGATCTGGCATATCGACTGTGACCTGTAAAATGGAAACAGTCGGTGACGCGCTTTCATCCTGAGATGTCAAAACGCACCGGAATCTAAATGCTCTGGCCTTATAGTCTCCAACGAAAAACCGTCGATATGCGCTCCATGTCGGTGTCCCAGATGGGTCATCATTTGTCGTTGAAATCAAGAGCTCGACATTAACATCGTCAAAAGCATCAACATCGCCATCAAATAGCCCAGGCCTGTCGTCAAAGACTCCGTCTGCGTCATCGAAAGTGTTCACATAATCCACACGATCTGTCTGCATGACCGCCGTGACTCTTGATGTGTAAATTGCGCCTAAATCGACAATATTGGCAAAGTCATAATATCCAGATGTCGCAACAAGGCCGCCACCAGCGTCAAACTGCCCTGTCGAGTCATCAAAAAGACCAGATAAGGCATCAAAATCTAAAGCACTATCAAGCACCAAATATCCATCGACAACCGAAACATCATTTTTTGATCCAGTAAAATCTGGGTTTTCAGTGACAGTTTCGACTGCATTCAGGCCTTTAATGTCCTCAATGATTGCAACAATTTCTGTTGCGTTTTCCGATGCGTTTCCGAGCTTATCGATTGCCTTGATGAAATAAGTTCCTGTCATGGCAGGAGCAACAGCAGTCGTAGCCGGCCTTGATATCTTTGGCAGCAAGTCAACAGCAGCAGAATAACTTGCGCCTGTCGTAAGTCTGGAATGCCGAATCTTGTAATGTGACAGATCAAGATCAGGAACCGCTGTCCATGAAAAATGAGCCTCTGCGCCAACAATGTTCAAGCTGAAATTAGTCACATCTGCTGGAGGAGCTGTCTTTCCAAGCACAGCATGAAATCCTGTCGTATAGCTCGATCTGACACCAAGTCCATTGATTGACCTTGCTCGAACATCATAAACAGCACCATCAATCACATTTGTAAGCTCAAATCTGTTCCCTGTTGCCTGACCAAGATTGATCCATTCAGACTCTGTTGATAGCTTTGCCTGAACCTCGTATCGGTCTTGGAATGTCGTTGTCCCAGTAACATCCACGATCAATGTGGTAAAGACTTCTTCTGCAACAACGATCAATGTATCTGAAATCGAAATGCCTGGAGCCGTGACAGAAAAAGGATCTGGCAATGTTGTATTTGGTGCAATGTCAACAGCAGTCTCCATGCCTGAATTCCAATCGTAAACGCCAGATGCTGTCTCTCTCAAAGTTATACTGACGATTGGGATTGGTCCGGAGTCTGCATTGCTAAATTCAAATTTCCAATTCAAAACCTCGAAAACCTTTGACGACCAACCATAACGAGGAATTGTTAAGCTCACCGTGTCTCCAGGCTGCAATCCAAAAGCGGTGAGCTTGCAAGAAATCTGGACAGCGATCTGTTGCCTTGCCTTCTCAAGATCAATTTTTGCAAGACGCTGACAAGTGGAAACAGATGTCGTAAACGGAAACTGAACATCTTTCCAGATTCTCTCCCCATCTTGCGCCTCATAGGTGGCATTTGTTTGAGGCGGGAAACTGTTGATCTGATAAAGTGTCGATGGCTCAGAATATGTACCTTTGACAGCATTGAAGATGTCTCTGCGAGATTGAGAGCCCTGAACAGATATGTCTCCAATAATGTCATCTTCAGTCAGGGTAAGCGTTGGCGAAACATAAGCTCCGACCTTCAAAGTCCATTTGCCGCCAACATAAGAAAGCTGCCCAGCGCAGGCAGTGAGCATTTTTGATAGCACATCCTTTGGCTTTTCTCCGGATGAAAACGCGCCATTGATTGTGTATCTTTTTTCTGTTCCTCCAGCAGCCAAAGAAACATTCTCATCTGAGATGTTTGCGGCAGTATTAAAAGAGACATCATCGATCTCGTTAGCATTTGCTCCCATGCCAAAAACAGGATTTGTCAGATAATCTCTAATGCACAAAGCGGCATTGTTTGAGTAGGCCGTGGTTGATGTTCTCGGATCAAATACCTTTCTGCCCCTGATTTTTGCTGTGAAGTTTGGCAATCCCTGTGGGAACTTGTCCTGATCATAAACAGCCCTCACGCCAAGAGTTGCAAGACCTCTGAATTGATATCCAGATGCCGCAGTTCCAGAAAACAGCTCCATTGAGTTTTGAATATCTGTTCCAAGCACATAATCAAAATTGATGACCGAAGTCGATCCTTTGTAATTGATTGTAAAAATGTTTCCGCTTGGAGTTAATGAAAATTGCTCATCGTTTACATATACATTTTGAACAGAATCAATCTCATGCCCAGCCATAACGATGGCTTGATAAAGAGTCTCATTTTTTGTCCCTG
>QXGG01061912.1_pt1 | contig 15622 bp, 12 predicted proteins | sample 1982491 | NCBI WGS metagenome assembly QXGG01 (sample SAMN09924614, study PRJNA488089) | Wastewater metagenome, whole genome shotgun sequencing project. | isolation source: South African research farm wastewater | place: South Africa: Irene, Agricultural Research Council, Animal Production... | reverse complement strand
CAACAAGCTTTAGCCAATAACAGCTTTAAACTGTTGTTCCAGCCCATTATTAATTTGCGCGGCGATCAGGATGAGCTATACGAAGTGCTCTTGCGCTTGGTCAATCCGCAAGGCGAAGAAATACCGCCCTTAGACTTTTTAAATGCAGCTATCTCTGCTGGTTTAGCAGAAAAAATTGATCGCTGGGTTTTACTCAACTCGATAAAACTGCTTACTGAACACCGCAGTAAAGGCAATCACACGCGCCTGTTTATCCACTTATCCAGCGCTAGCCTACAAGATCCGAGCTTGTTGCCGTGGCTCAGCATTGCCCTCAAAGCCTCGCGTCTACCTGCCGATTCAATTATTGTGCAGATTCGTGAAACCGACGCTGTTGCCTACCTCAAGCAAGCCAAGCAGCTGACCGAAGGCTTACGCGCCCTACACTGCCAAATTGCCCTTGGTCAGTTTGGTTGCACCTTAAATCCGTTTAATACGTTAAGGCACTTAGAGATTGATTTTGTCAAAATCGACGGCTCATTCACCAAAGAGCTGAGCAATGTTGATGACCAAGAAATCCTCAAGGAAATGCTCGCCACACTGCATGCGCAACACAAGCAAAGTATCGTGCCCTTTGTTGAAAGCGCCAGCGTCTTATCAGTGCTCTGGCAGGCTGGAGTCAACTATATCCAAGGCCATTATTTGCAAGGCCCAAGCCAAGCAATGAATTATGATTTTTCCACCAATGATGACTAAAACAGTAGTGCTGTAGGGCTGCTCAACCAAGGGCTGCTCTACAGTTGCCTTAATACCAGAGCGGTATTGCCCTGAGCTAGAGTGCGCTGCACTCGCCCCGTTCATCACAACATTTTTCTAGATGCTTTATCCATAGGGTTGCAGCGGGTATCATAGCCGCTCATTTTATCTTTCCTTTTCGTGCGCGCAGGCTGGACAGTCCATGTCGATGGTTCGTATTGGTTCCTACACATTAGCTAACAACCTGATTCTCGCGCCCATGGCAGGCGTGACTGATCGCCCACAACGCCAGCTTTGCGCGCGTTTCGGGGCTGGCCTGACTGTCTCAGAAATGCTCACCAGCGATACTCGCTTATGGGGCAGCCGCAAATCCAGTCTACGCTTACTGTCTGACGACGATCCCCAGCCGCGCTCCATGCAGATCGCAGGCGCTGACCCACAAATGCTGGCCCATGCTGCACAAGAATGCGTAGCTTTAGGCGCCCACATTATCGACATTAATATGGGCTGCCCGGCCAAAAAAGTGTGCAGTAAAGCCGCCGGCTCAGCACTGTTAAAAGATGAGCCGCTGGTTGCACAAATTCTGCAAGCGGTGCGTGCCGCAGTGGATGTGCCTGTGACCTTAAAAATCCGTACCGGCTGGGATCAGGCCAATAAAAATGGCGTAACAATCGCTAAAATTGCCGAGCAAACAGGCATCAACGCCCTTGCGGTACATGGCCGCACCCGCGCAGACCGCTATAATGGTGACGCCGAATACGATACTATTGCCCTCATCAAGGAGGCTGTGTCCATTCCTGTGTTTGCTAATGGCGATATCGATAGCCCCTTAAAGGCTCGCCAAGTGCTCGATTACACAGGCGCAGATGGCTTATTAATTGGCCGCGCAGCCCAAGGACGGCCTTGGATTTTTCAAGAAATAAATCATTTTCTAGCCACAGGTGAGCTGTTACCGGCGATCAGTCTGCAGGCCTTAGAATTAATTTTGCTTGAACATCTAGACCTTCTGCATGCGTTTTATGGCCAACCTATGGGTGTCCGCATTGCTAGAAAACATACGCACTGGTATTTGTCTGCACTACCGGGCGCACAACAATTTCGTTCAACGTTTAATCAGCTCGATTGCGAGAATGCGCAAAAAGACCAGATTCAAGGTTTTTTTAATCACCTTCGCAGTCTAGGCTTAACAGACGCTGCATGATGCTAATGATAAAACGTTCAGCTATGAGATATCTGCCGTGACAAAAAACACTATGCCGCTTGCCACTATAAAAAGCACCGAACACCTGACGTTACGTGCCTGTGTCGAAAAAACTTTGCAAGACTATTTCGCCCACTTAGATGGCGCCCATGTCAATGACGTCTACAACCTAGTGTTAAGCGAGGTTGAAGCACCGTTATTTGCCTCAGTAATGCAGCATGTGCAAGGCAACCAAACCCGCGCATCAGAAATGCTCGGTTTAAACCGAGGCACACTGCGTAAAAAGCTGAAACAGTACAATCTTCTTTAACATCCAACCCTGCACACCCCTACCCTTAGGCTCTGTGCTGCTTGCCGTTTATAGCTAGGAAAATCAATGACTGACCACACTGCAAAAACCTCTATTCGTCGTGCTTTAATCAGTGTTTCTGATAAAACAGGTATTGTTGAATTTGCCAAAGAACTGGATGCCTTAGGGGTAGAAATCCTCTCCACTGGCGGCACATTTAAACTGCTCAAAGATAATGCAATCCCTGCGATTGAAGTGGCGGACTACACAGGTTTTGCGGAAATGATGGACGGCCGGGTGAAAACTCTGCACCCGAAAATTCACGGTGGCATTTTAGGCCGTCGCGATATCGACGCAGCTGTTATGACTGAGCACGGCATCAAGCCCATTGATCTGGTGGCAGTCAACCTCTACCCCTTTGCCGCCACAGTGGCTAAGCCTGACTGCAGCCTGCCAGACGCCATTGAAAATATCGATATTGGCGGCCCCACCATGGTGCGCAGCGCCGCTAAAAACCATAAAGATGTGGCCATTGTGGTCAACACTACGGATTACGCCGACATTATTCAGAGTTTAAAGCAAGGCGGCCTCAGCTATGCGCAACGCTTTAATCTGGCACTCAAAGCCTTTGAGCACACCGCAGCGTATGACGGCATGATTGCGAACTACTTGGGCAGCATTGATCAGTCCGCAACGACACTGAGCACCGAGCAGCGCGCAGACTTCCCGAACACTTTTAATAGTCAATTTATTAAAGCGCAAGACATGCGTTACGGTGAGAACCCGCACCAAAAAGCGGCCTTCTACACCGAAGCCAATCCAGCCGAAGCCAGCATCGCCAGTGCCGTGCAACTGCAAGGTAAAGAGTTGTCGTTTAACAACGTTGCCGATACCGATGCCGCCCTTGAGTGCGTTAAAGGCTTTGTTAAACCTGCTTGCGTGATTGTTAAGCACGCCAACCCTTGCGGTGTTGCTGTTGCTACAGACGCCGAAGGCGGTATTCGTAAAGCCTATGACTTGGCCTACGCCACTGATAGTGAATCAGCCTTTGGCGGCATCATTGCGTTTAACCGCGAGCTCGATGGCGACACGGCGCAAGCCATTGTTGAGCGTCAGTTTGTTGAAGTGATTATTGCCCCTAGCATCAGCCAAGCCGCCCGTGATGTGGTGGCGAGCAAAGCTAACGTGCGTCTCTTAGAGTGCGGCCAATGGCCAGCGCAGCGCAGCCCGAGCTGGGATTACAAGCGCGTCAACGGTGGCCTCTTGGTACAGAGCCGCGACATTGAGATGATCAGCGCCGCTGATCTAAAAGTCGTCACGCGCCGTGCCCCCACTGAGCAAGAAATTCACGACCTGATCTTTGCTTGGAAAGTGGCGAAGTTTGTAAAATCCAATGCCATTGTCTATGCGAAAAACCGTCAAACCGTGGGTGTAGGCGCCGGCCAAATGAGCCGCGTTAACTCTGCCCGTATTGCCGCGATTAAAGCTGAGCAGGCCGGTTTAGAAGTGGCCGGAGCAGTAATGGCCTCAGATGCCTTCTTCCCCTTCCGTGACGGCTTAGATAACGCCGCCAAAGTGGGTATTCGTGCAGTAATCCAGCCCGGCGGCTCCATGCGTGACGAAGAAGTGATCGCCGCAGCAGATGAAGCTGACATTGCCATGGTATTCACCGGCATGCGTCACTTCCGCCACTAATTTGCTCTTTTGAGGACCGTTTTCTATGAATATTTTAATTATCGGTAATGGCGGACGCGAACATGCTTTAGCATGGAAAGTCGCGCAAGACCCACGTGTTGAAAAGGTTTTTATCGCGCCAGGCAACGCCGGTAGCGCCACTGAAGCCAAATGCGAAAACGTCGCCATTGATGTTTTGGCCATTGACCAGCTGGCTGATTTTGCTGAACAAAACAATGTTTACCTGACCATTGTTGGCCCTGAAGCACCATTGGTGGCGGGTGTAGTGGATACATTCCGCAAACGCAATCTGGATATTTATGGCCCCACCGCTGCCGCAGCACAACTGGAAGGTTCGAAAGCCTTCACCAAAGACTTCTTTGCCCGCCATAATATTCCCACCAGCAACTACGCTAACTTTACAGAAGTGGAGCCCGCGCTGGCCTATATCCGTGAGCAAGGCGCACCCATTGTGGTTAAAGCCGACGGCTTGGCTGCTGGTAAAGGGGTGATCGTCGCCATGACGTTAGCAGAAGCAGAAGCGGCAGTGATTGACATGCTGTCTGACAATGCTTTCGGCGATGCCGGTTCGCGCGTGGTGATTGAAGAGTTTTTAGACGGTGAAGAAGCCAGCTTTATTGTCATGGTCGATGGCGAAAACGTCTTACCTATGGCCACCAGTCAAGACCACAAGCGCGTTGGCGATGGTGATACCGGTCCAAACACCGGTGGTATGGGTGCTTATTCCCCTGCGCCAGTGGTGACTGATGCAGTACACCAACGCGTGCTCGATGAAATCATCTATCCAACCGTGCGCGGTATGGCCGCCGAAGGCAATGTCTATACTGGCTTCTTGTATGCCGGTTTGATGATCGATAAAGACGGCGCACCAAAAATCATTGAGTACAACTGCCGTTTTGGCGACCCAGAAACTCAGCCGATTTTATTGCGTTTAGAGTCCAGCTTAATTCTGCTGATTGAAGCTGCCTTAGCCAAGGCCCTTGATAAAGTAGAAGCCCAATGGGATCCACGCCCAAGCCTCGGCGTCGTTCTAGCCTCTGGCGGCTACCCAGCTGACGGCTATAGCGCGGGCCATGAGATTCATGGTTTAGATGCGGCGGCCAAGCTGGAGGGTAAAGTATTCCACGCGGGCAGTAGCCTCAAAGACGGCAAGATCATTAATACCGGTGGTCGCGTCCTCTGCGCCACGGCCATGGGTGATACCGTTGCCGAGGCGCAAGCCAACGCTTACCAGCTGGCTGAGAAAATCAGCTGGGACGGCTGCTTTTACCGTAAAGATATCGGCTACCGTGCCATAGCGCGTGAACAGCAAAAGTAACAGCACCACGCCTACTGCCCAGCACTGTTTAATTGCCGGCTGGGCAGCAATGGCACAACTCTGACGAGGCGTTGATTACGAACTATGCATCCTATCCGCCTTACCCTCACCTTGATTATTAGCTTGCTGATCGGCTCACTGTTTTTGCTGTTCAGCATCCCGCGTTATTACGCCCAAGTATTTTCGTTAGACGCGGCAGCAGTACTAAAAATATTCTCCCAGTACCCAGTCTCTGAGCCTGGGTTAAACAGTACACAACCGCTACTGATTGGCGTGCTGGTGGGCTGCAGCATCAGTATAGTTTTATATAACCTCATCCGTTTTTTATACACCGGCTACCGCAGCAACCTATCTTTTGGTCTGGCTCTCAGTTTCTTACTGTTGTTTTTATTTCTTTCCACTGAATTACTGACGGCACAAACGCCTTTTTTACTCAATTTAGACAGCGATTTTATTTATGTTTCGGTGATTCTCAGCATGTTGTTTTTACACAGCCTATGCCTGAGTTTAAACTTGCCCTCAACCCTGTTTAACAAGCTTTCCAAACAACTGATTCGGCATATGGGTGTGCTGTGCTTAGGTGGCATCGCCTTACTTACCTTAAGCACCAGCTACGCGCATACCTTAACCTACTACTTGCTCATCACTTCCAGCGTTATGCTGCTCGGCAGCAGCTTACGTCTATGGCACAGCGATTACCCGCCAGCACGGACGCTATTTATTGGCTTCAGTACTTTTTGCTTACCGCTCTTAGCCGCCTGGCCAGCCCTCAGCAATGAGTCGTTATTCTCTGCCGACAACGCCGTAGTGCTCACCCTTGCCAGCTTAGTGGTCAGCGCCATTATTATCAGCATCGGACTCAGTGAAGCGCACCGCCAGCAAATTAAAAAAAACACCCAAGTTTCTAACCTGCATGCGGCCGAGCAAGCAGAAAGTCGTGCTAAATCCGAACTGCTGGCGAAAATAAGCCATGAAATACGCACCCCCTTAAGCGGAGTTTTAGGGATGACCACGTTATTACTGGATACCCCCCTGTCCAGCAAGCAACGGGATTACGCTCAAACCATTCAAAGCTCTGGTAATGAACTACTCAGCTTAATTAATGAGATTCTCGACATCACCCGCCTAGAGTCCAAGCAAATTACCCTCTCGCACACGCCCTTTAATCTGGCGGGCTTACTCCAAGAATGCACCCAAGCATTTTCCAACAACGCCAGCGAACAAGGGATTGAGTTAACTGTTTTTTTTCAGCCACAGATACCAGAAATTTTACTGGGCGACCCAGTACGCTTACGCCAAGTGCTCTTGAGTATTCTTAACAATGCTTTCAAGCGCACTGCCCAAGGCGAGATCACCCTCAGCGCTGCAGTAGAACAAGGTGCAGGGCAACCACAACTGCTGTTTAACTTACAAGATACAGGCACACCTTTAAGTGATGAAGAGCGCCATATTCTCAGCTCAGCACAGCTGCACAGCAAAGACCTGCTGAGCGCTTCTTTTATTGGCGGCAACCTTGGCATTATCATCGCACGGCAACTGATTAGCCTAATGGGCGGGGTGTTCAGTATTCAGTCCAGTACCCATGGCTGCAGTTTTATTTTCAGTATTCCGCTACAAGCCCAACCCAGCCAAGCCGTCCATCTGGAAGCCGATTCAATCTTGCGCCAAAAGCATATTTTACTGATCGATAGCCATGCTCTGTCACAAAAAGTTTTAGCCCAGCAATGCTCTGAATGGGGCTTACGCGTCAGCACCAGTACCTCAGCAACAGACGCTGTCGCTTTACTGCGTAACAAAGCACTACAGGGACAACACTTTGCCGCCATTTTAATCAGTGAAACCATCCACAAACCCAGCGCCATCACTTTTGCAGTACGCATTAAAGCGGACCCTTTGCTCAAGGCCGATGCCAGCTTAATCATGCTCACCAGCAGCAGTAATACCGACCCCATTGCCACCCGCAACGCAGGTATCAGCCACGTTCTGATGAAGCCGGTCAGCGCTTCTACATTAAAGGCCACACTGATCAATGCGGTGCAAAACACATCCGCTAGTCTTAGCACACGCCCAGCACAAGCAAGCGCTAAGCATGTGCTGATTGCTGAAGACGATGCCATCTCAGTCAAAGTTATCAGCGGCTTACTGAGCAAACTCGGAGCGCGGTTTGATGTGGTTGCTAACGGTCAGTTGGCTCTCGATAAACTGAGAAAAAATCACTACGATTTGGTGCTCATGGATTGTGAGATGCCGGTCATGGATGGTTTTACTGCTGCCCAACAACAACGCGCATATGAAGCAGCGCAAGGGCTGCCAGCAGTGACCATAATTGCCTTATCCGCCCATGTTCTCGACGAGCATCAGTTGCGCGCCAAACAATCTGGAATGGATGGCCATTTGGCCAAGCCCATAGAGCTGGGCAAGCTACAAGCCATCCTCGAAAAAAGCTGATCAAGCCACAGCTCTATTTTTCTGCCTGCTGGTGGTGCTGCAAATAGGCCACGGCTAAACCACTGCAACTGATAATCGCCACACCTAAAATGGCTAATGCATCGGGAATTTGTGCAAAGGCAAAGTAACCAACGATTCCAGCAAATATAATTTGCCCATAGCTAAAGGGCGCTAAAGTGGCTGCCGAAGAGTATTTTAAAGCCATGGTCAACAGCATATGTGCGGTCATGGCGAGAACCCCAAGCAGCAGCATAAACATTATATCCAGCGCAGGAACTGCCAAAGTGTATTCCCCAGGCAACAGCAACGTGAGCGCCAGCGTACCAAACAACCCCGATAAGAAATTACTGGTCACTGCATGGTCGGTACTGGCCAAGCGTCGCGTAATCAACTGATAAATAGCAAAGCAAAATGACGCGGTAAATGGCAAGAGGATCGCGGGCGTAAAGAGCTCACCACCCGGACGCACAATAAAGATAACCCCTAAAAAGCCAATACTGACCGCCCACCACTGCCCTGTGCTGACTTTCTCATGCAGCACTAGGGCTGAGAGCACTGTGACAATTAACGGCGCTAAAAACATCACAGCTGTTGCTTCTGCAAGGGGGATATAGCGCAGTCCACCAATAAACAACAGGCTAATGCTGAGCAAACTAATGGCCCGCACTAACTGCAGCCAAGGCCTTCGTGTGTGCAGGATAACCCAGCGCATTTTTGGAAAAAACAAGAAAACCATCACCACTGTCTGCACTAAGTAGCGCAGCCAAATGACCATAATCAACGGGTAGATTTGGGTTAAATACTTAGAAACACCATCATGGGAGGCTAATAACAACCCCGCACACAGAACCAGTAAAACCCCATACAAGGGTCTTTGCGACGTACTCATAACACCTTCAACACTTAATTAGTTAGCAAGCTAACTATATAGGCAAAGCCGTGAAAAGTCTTGCTTGCTCAATTCCCGTATAAACAACAAGGTTTTGCCTAACCTTCTATTGATCCGCGTCAAAGCTAAACCAAACAAGCTGTTGCTATATAGAGAGACTATAAAAATAACACACAGGAATAATAACCATGCTTTTTATGCCTTGGAACGAAAAACTTGAAGTTGGCATTGATGAAATTGATCAGCAGCACCGCTGGCTCGTCGACACCACCAACCAATTGCATGCCTTACTTAGCAGCGGTGAGCCGCAGCGGGATCAGGTTGGCACTATCCTTGAGCAATTAATGGAATACACCATGAATCACTTTATTGTCGAGGAAGAGATCTTTCTGCGCTTAGGCTATCCGGAAAGCGCAGCGCACAAAGCCCAGCACAATATTTTCTGTGAGCAGGTGATGGACTTACTGACCCGCCATGATCAAGGCGAAACTGTCGGCATCAACGCGTTAAAACTACTGAAAAGCTGGTTAACCAACCATATTGTTAAAGTCGACAAGCAGTATGTGGCACATTTCCGCGCCCAAGGCATTGCCATTTAAAGCATATTTTATAGCGCTGTACCATTGCGCAGCGCTATTTTCTCAGCCACAGAGGGTGGTTTGCGTCCCGCTAAATAATGCCGACTAAAACGCGCAAACCACTGCTCCAACGCTTGTGCAGCGACAGTATCATCCGCCAAATGCAAGCACAATGCAGTCACCTCAGCAGTACACAAATGCTCTTCGCGAGTGGAACGGCGCAAGCGGTAGTGAGAAATGTCATCCGGATGCAAACTCAGCACTGGCAGCTCAGCTAGATAAGCAGACTTACGAAACATTTTCCGCGCTTCTGTCCAAGTACCGTCCAGCACCACAAACAATGGTCGTTTACCAGCTGCCCGCAGCTCAGCATTGGGTACGCTATGCACCACCCGCTCAGCTGGCACATACTCTTCTGGAAAAACCACATAAGGTTGCCACTGCGGATCAGCCAGCAGCGCCAGAATGGCTGGATCCACTTCAGTGCGCGACCAAGTAAAGGCAAAAGTATCTGGCACTACATCAGCAATCAGCCAGCCGGTATTGGTTGGCTTCAAAGGTTCGGCATCGTACATCAATAAACAGACCGCGCTCTGCGCATCAACGTCTGGCTGCCAAGCACACATACAATACTCAAGGCTCACACGGCAGCGCTGGCAACGCACTAACAGTGCGCCACGGGCGATAAAAGGTCGTTTACTGCGCGCCAAGCGTTGCTCACGCAAACGCGATACTGCGTGCGGCATAGTTCATACTCAGTAAGAAAACCGCTAGTTTAACAGATTTTTCTGACGGTCTAAGCAAAGCCACTGACGGCAGGCAATGGCCCGCTATACGACCAATTAGGCTTGCTCTAAACGCACTGGCATTGATATAAATCAGCGTTAGACTGTGTAGCACTGGCATAGTCCCGCCCTCTTCTGACAAGTGAGTGTATTATGCGTCGCGAACCTATTGTTTTATTTGATAACGGCAGTCACCAATGCCTAATGTTTGATGATTTAGTCACTGGTGACGGCATTCAATCGAATCAGTTTTTAATTACTGATAATGGCCAGTCTTTACTGCTCGATCCCGGCGGTGACTTAACCTATACACCGCTCTCGCTAGAGTTATCAAAACGCATCACTCTGCAAAACCTGACCTATATTTTCGCCTCACACCAAGACCCAGATATTATTGCGGCACTGGACAAGTGGCTGCTGCACACAAAAGCCAAAGTCATTACCTCAAAATTATGGGCACGTTTTTTACCGCACCTCACTGCCGGTTACTTAACCGTCAACCATGGTATTTCCACCAGCGAGCGTGTAATCGCGGTACCTGATGAGGGCGCTGTATTTACACTTGGGCAAAGCAAGCTCAAAGCAATTCCGGCGCACTTTTTACATTCCGTGGGCAACTTCCAACTCTACGACCCCACCAGTAAAATTTTATTTTCTGGCGATATGGGCGCTTCGCTGCTGGATGACGCGCAACCTGTGGTCAGTTTCGCTGAGCATATTCCCTCCATGGAGGGTTTTCACCGCCGTTATATGGTGAGTAAAAAAGTCACCCACCTGTGGGCCAATATGGTCCGGCAGATGGATGTTGAAATGATTGTGCCGCAGCACGGATGCCCATTTAAAGGCAAAGAAATGATCAACGCTTTTTTAAAGTGGGTCGAAAGTTTTGATTGCGGTATTGATGTATTGGAACAGCAACATTACCGCGAGCCTAAATAAAGCAACTGTTCTGCGCGCCAGCACGGCATACATTGTCGCTTGCTTCAGACTGGCACTGCAGCAGCTACAGGTACAAACAACAACGCAGCCCTAAGGCTGCGTTGTTGTTTCACTTAAGGCGACAGGTTTTTTATTTAAAGACGATCTCATCGTCTTCCACCTGTGCCTCAATGGTGTGACCTGGCTCAAACTCGCCAGCCAGAATCTGTTGCGCCAGCGGGTTTTCAATCCAGCGCTGAATGGCGCGCTTGAGTGGACGTGCCCCATAAACTGGGTCGTAACCTTCCGCCACCAGCTTCTCGAGAGCCTCAGCGGTTAACTCAAAGCTGAGTTCACGCTCGACTAAACGCTCACGTAAACGGCCCAACTGAATATCAGCAATACCAGCAATTTGCTCAGTACCCAGCGGTTCAAAGATCACCAGCTCATCAATACGGTTAATAAACTCAGGACGGAAGTGTGTACCCACCGCATCCATCACCGCCGCACGCTGTGCTTCACGATCGCCCATCAGCTCTTGAATTTGCGTTGAGCCTAAGTTCGAGGTCATCACTACCACGGTATTACGAAAATCCACCGTACGACCGTGGCTGTCAGTTAAGCGACCGTCATCCAGCACCTGCAGTAAGACGTTAAACACATCAGGGTGAGCTTTTTCCACTTCATCCATCAGCACCACTGAATAGGGTTTGCGGCGTACCGCCTCGGTTAAATAACCGCCCTCTTCATAACCCACATAACCTGGGGGCGCACCAATTAAGCGTGCCACCGAGTGTTTCTCCATAAACTCAGACATATCAATGCGAATTAAGGCATCTTCAGTGTCAAACAAGAACTCTGCCAGCGCCTTACACAGCTCGGTTTTACCCACACCGGTTGGTCCTAAGAATAGGAAGGAACCACTGGGGCGGTCCGGATCGGACAAGCCGGCCCGTGAACGGCGTACCGCATTGGATACTGCTGTTACCGCTTCATTCTGGCCAATCACTCGGGTATGCAGCAGCTCTTCCATTTTCAGCAGCTTATCGCGCTCACCTTCAAGCATTTTCGAGACCGGAATCCCAGTCCACTTCGAGACCACATCGGCAATTTCTTCATCGGTAACCTTGTTGCGCAACAGCTGATTTTCTACCTTGCTGTTTTGGTCAACCATTTCTAGGCTGCGCTCTAAATCGGGGATCACCCCATACTGTAATTCTGCAGTACGGTTGAGATCACCTTTGCGGCGCGCCAGCTCCATTTCCTGACGGGCTTGCTCGATCTTTTGCTGCAACTGTGCCGAACCCTGTACTTCCGACTTTTCCGACTTCCAGATTTCTTCTAAGTCAGCATACTCGCGCTCTAGCTCAGTAATTTCTTCTTTAAGCTTTTCTAAACGCTTCAAGGTGGCAGCATCGTCTTCTTTTTTCAGTGCTTCACGTTCAATTTTCAACTGAATCAAACGGCGCTCTAAACGGTCCAAGGCCTCTGGTTTAGAGTCAATTTCCATCCGGATCATACTGGCCGCTTCATCAATTAAGTCGATGGCCTTATCCGGCAGCTGACGATCAGTAATGTAGCGGTGCGACAGCTTCGCCGCAGCGATAATCGCGCCATCGGTAATCGTCACCCCGTGGTGCACCTCGTAACGCTCTTTCAGGCCACGCAAGATAGCAATGGTGTCTTCTTCTGATGGCTCATCCACCTGTACTTTTTGGAAACGACGCTCTAAAGCAGCATCTTTTTCAATGTATTGGCGATACTCATCTAGGGTGGTCGCACCCACACAGTGCAATTCACCCCGTGCTAACGCAGGTTTAAGCATATTACCGGCATCCATCGCGCCTTCGCCTTTACCGGCCCCGACCATGGTATGCAGCTCATCAATAAATAAAATGATCTGGCCGTCTTGCTTGGCCACTTCATTGAGCAAGTCTTTGAGGCGCTCTTCAAACTCACCACGGTACTTAGCACCGGCAATCAGCGCCCCCATGTCCAGCGAGAGCAGACGCTTGCTTTTCAAACCGTCCGGCACTTCGCCGTTGATAATGCGCTGGGCCAGACCTTCAGCAATGGCAGTTTTACCCACCCCTGGCTCACCAATTAAGACTGGGTTGTTTTTGGTACGACGCTGTAATACTTGAATGGTGCGGCGAATTTCTTCATCACGACCAATCACCGGATCCAGCTTGCCATCTTCGGCACGCTTGGTTAAATCAATGGTGTACTTATCCAAAGCTTGGCGTGATTGCTCAGCATTGGGATCATCCACGCTGTCACCTCCGCGCAAGTTGTTGATAGCGTTTTCCAAGGACTGACGCGTAACACCCTGCGCCAATAGAATTTTACCCAAGGTGGTATTGGCATCCATGGCGGCTAACAACACCAGCTCACTGGAAATATACTGGTCGCCTTTTTGCTGCGATAAACGGTCGGCCTGATTGAGCAAACGTGCTAATTCTTGCGACATAGTCATATCGCCAGTGGGGTTTTGCAGCTTGCCCAACTGATCTAAAGCTTGATCCAACGCTGCGCGCAGACTTTTTAGATCAAAGCCCACCTGCATCAGCAAGGGCCGAATGGCACCGCCTTGTTGATCCAGCAGAGCCAAGATTAAATGCAGCGGCTCGATTGCTGCATTATCGTGGCCAATGGCCAATGATTGAGCATCGGACAGTGCCAGCTGTAGCTGACTGGTAAAACGATCAATACGCATAATAGCTATTCCTTATAGTCAATATGGTGAGTCGGTTTATCAACAACATACAACCTACACTCACTCTCATGCTTTATATAATGTGGCCAATTGAGCAAATTTCAAGCATTTGGCAATCACTTTCTGCGCCGTTTAAAAACAATACCAAAACCGTAAGTTTTTAAGTTAATCACGCAAGCCTAAAATACCCTTTAAAAATGTAGACCAGCAGGACACAACAGCACTATACATTAGTAGCAACCTGACTCACCAATAGCTTAGCCAGTCACCGAGAAACTCCGTAAGTCATTGTTTTAAAGCCTCTATTAATTAAGCCACACAACCCCATACCAAAGTCCAGTCTTCCGCTTTACTTGAAAAAAAGGATAGTAGTAACTGAATATTTCTCGCCAATGAGAACTATCCATAATTCTAAATACAATAAGTGGAGAGCAGTTGTTATGACTGAATCTAAAGAAGAAAGAAACAAGGCGTATTGGGCTGCAAACTTGCGGCTTATCACAATCATCCTCTGTATCTGGGCCACCGTATCTTATGGTTTCGGAATACTACTGCGTCCCTACCTAATGAGCTTTACCGTTGGTGGAGCAGACTTAGGCTTTTGGTTTGCTCAGCAAGGTTCAATTTATACCTTTGTTTGTTTGATCTTTTTCTATGCTTGGAGAATGAACAAACTGGACAAAAAATTCGGCCTGGAGGAGTAAACCATGAGTCAATTCTGGGTCAATATGCTTTTTGTCGCCGGCTCCTTCGGTATCTATACTTGGATTGCAATTTGGGCACGTGCTAAATCCACTCGCGAGTTCTATATCGCTGGTGGTGAAGTGCACCCAGTGCTTAATGGTATGGCGACGGCGGCAGACTGGTTGTCGGCGGCATCCTTTATCTCGGTTGCCGGTTTGATTTCAGTCGGTTACGTCAACTCATCCTTTATTCTTGGTTGGACCGGTGGTTATGTACTGTTAGCCACTTTGCTGGCCCCTTACCTACGCCGCTTCGGTAAATACACGGTGCCCGATTTCGTTGGCTCACGTTACGACAGTAAGGCTGCACGCCTTGTTGCGGTAGTGTGCTTGCTGATGATTTCACTGACCTACGTAATTGGTCAGATGACCGGTGCTGGTGTGGCATTCTCACGCTTCTTAGAGGTGAGCAGTACCACAGGCTTAATTATCTCTGCAGTGGTGGTGTTCGCCTATGCGGTTTTAGGCGGCATGAAAGGGGTGACCTACACCCAAGTGGCCCAGTATGTGGTACTTATTCTGGCCTTCACTATTCCTGCGATCTACCTGTCTTTACAGATGACCGGGCACTTCTTACCGCAAGTGGGCTTTGTTAGCGAAATTGCTAACTCCGACCAGTACTTGCTGCACAAGCTCAATGAAGTAGTCAGTCAGCTTGGCTTCCACGACTACACTGCTGACGTGAAAAACAAATGGAATATGTTCCTCTTTACCTTAACCTTAATGGTGGGTACCGCAGGTTTACCACACGTTATCATTCGCTTCTTCACCGTACCGAAAATCTCTGACGCACGCTGGTCAGCAGGTTGGGCGTTGGTGTTTATTGCCTTGTTCTACACCACGGCACCACCACTGGCAGGCATGGCGCGTTTGAACTTGCTGGATGTGCTTTACCCAGAAGGCACGCAAAACGAGCCAATTGCCTATGACGAGCGCCCTGAGTGGTTTAAAAAGTGGGAACACACCGGCTTGCTATCGTTTGATGACAAAAACCATGATGGCTACATTCAGTACTACAATGATAAAAACACCGAGTTTGATAACACTGTCGCCGCTGAGCGTGGCTGGAAAGGTAACGAGCTGACAATCAACAACGATATTCTAGTTTTGGCCTTACCAGAAATTGATAATATGCCAAGCTGGATCATTGGTCTGATGGCTGCAGGGGGTATCGCGGCAGCACTGTCCACCGCCTCCGGCTTGCTCTTGGCAATCTCCTCGGCAGTGAGTCATGACTTAATTAAAAATACACTCTATCCAAACATCTCCGATAAAGCAGAAATGCTCGCGGCGCGAATATCCATGGT
>QXGG01065324.1_pt1 | contig 15627 bp, 15 predicted proteins | sample 1982491 | NCBI WGS metagenome assembly QXGG01 (sample SAMN09924614, study PRJNA488089) | Wastewater metagenome, whole genome shotgun sequencing project. | isolation source: South African research farm wastewater | place: South Africa: Irene, Agricultural Research Council, Animal Production... | reverse complement strand
GGTCCGATTCCGGAACGCATCATGGAGATCGGTCAGCAGATCGGTCTCGTCCTCCTGGTGATGCTGATGGCATTCGCCTTCTACAACGACATCAACCGTCTCATTTCCGGCTGAATTCCCGCATGAATCGCAAGCTCTTGCCCGGGCTCATCTTTGCCCTCTTTGCCGCAGCGCCGGCGTTCGCGTTCGACCCCTTCGTGGTGAAGGACATCCGCGTCGAAGGCATTCAGCGCACCGAGGCGGGCACCGTCTTCAACTATCTGCCGGTCCGGGTGGGCGAAACCTTCAGCGAGGAGCAGGCAGCAGACGCGATCCGCGCCCTGTTCGCCACCGGATTCTTCAGCGACGTGCGCATCGAGACCGAAGGTGACGTGATCGTGGTCGCGGTCGACGAACGTCCGGCGATCGCCGACATCACCTTTGTCGGCGTCAAGGAATTCGACAAGGACGCCCTCAAGGCCGGCCTGCGTGAGGTCGGCCTCGCCGAGTCGCGCATCTTCGACCGTGCCTTGCTCGAGCGCGCGGAACAGGAGCTCAAGCGCCAGTACCTGTCGCGCGGCAAGTACGCCGCCACCGTCACCACCACCGTGACCCCGCTCGAGCGCAACCGGGTCGGCATCAACTTCGCGGTGGAAGAGGGCGACGTCGCCAAGATCCGCCAGATCAACATCGTCGGTGCCAAGGCCTTCGAGTCGGACGACCTGGTCGAGCAGATGCAGCTCACCACGCCCGGCTGGCTCACCTGGTACACCAAGAACGACCAGTACTCGCGCCAGAAGCTGTCGGCCGACCTGGAGACCCTGCGCTCGTTCTACCTGAACCAGGGCTACCTCGATTTCAACATCGACTCGACCCAGGTCTCGATCACACCCGACAAGAAAGACATCTTCATCACGGTCAACATCACCGAGGGTGAGCAATACACCGTGACCGGCCTGCGCTTCACCGGCGATCTGGTGCTGCCCGAATCCGAGTACCTCGCGCTGGCGAAGATGCGCCCGGGCGAGATCTTCTCGCGCGAAAAGCTCACCGAAACCACCAAGGCCATCACCGACCGCCTCGGCAACGAAGGCTACGCCTTCGCCAACGTCAACGCGGCACCCGAGGTCGACAAGGAAAAGCGCGAGGTTGCATTCACCGTATTCGTCGATCCGGGCCGTCGTGTGTATGTGCGCCGCATCAACGTTGGCGGCAATACCAAGACGCGGGACGAAGTCGTGCGCCGCGAGATGCGGCAGATGGAAGGCGGCTGGTACGACGCGGCGGCGATCAACCGCTCGCGCACCCGCATCGACCGCCTCGGCTTCTTCGACGAGGTGAACGTCGAGACCCCGCCCGTGCCCGGCACGACCGACCAGGTCGATGTGAACTTCAGCGTCAAGGAACGTCCGACCGGCAACCTGATGCTCGGTGCCGGTTTCTCCAGCGCCGAGAACATCGTTCTGTCGGCGTCGATCGCACAGCAGAACCTGTTCGGCAGCGGCAATTCGCTGACGCTTGGCCTCAATACCAGCCAGTCGAGTCGTACGCTGGCCTTGTCGTTCACCAATCCGTATTACACGGTCGATGGCGTGAGCCTGGGCTGGGATCTGTACCACCGCACCTACGACGCCGACGAGCTCGACAGCGTGTCGCCGTACAAGACCGTGTCGACCGGTGCGGGTATCCGCCTCGGCTGGCCAATCGCGGAGGACGACCAGATCAACTTCGGGTTGACTGCGGATCAGACCAAGATCACAACGTATCCCCTGAGCCCCAAGCTCTACAGGGACTTCTGCGACGACAACGGCGGCTCGGTCAGCGGCGACGACTGCGAAGTCACGGTGCGAAGCGTGCTCGCGACGGTGGGCTGGTCGCGCGATAGCCGTGACAGCTTCACCTACCCGCGCTCCGGTTCTTACCAGCGAGTGTACGGCGAAGTGACGGTGCCGGTCGGCGATCTGCGTTATGGCAAGCTCGGCTACCAGTACCAGCACTGGTTCCCGATCGGTAGCGACTATGCGCTTATGCTAAATGCGGATGTGGGCTGGGCGAAGGGCTTTGGCGGCAAGAGCGTGCCGTTCTACAAGAACTACTACGTCGGTGGTATCGGCTCGGTGCGCGGCTACGACCAGGGCTCGATCGGTCCGAAGTTCATCGATACCGATGGCGACATTACTTCGACCGGCGGTACGCGCAAGGTGGTCGGCAACGCCGAGTTCTATTTCCCGATGCCCGGTGCGGGCAAGGACCGTTCGTTCCGCGTTTCGGCGTTTTTCGACGCGGGTTATGTGTGGGGCGAGGATCAGCAGCCGCTCAAGGCTGGTAGCCCGTTCGTCGAGCAGGATGTCGCCTTCGACGACCTGCGCTACAGTACCGGCCTTGCGTTCTCGTGGAGCTCGCCGATCGGGCCGCTCAAGTTCAGCTTCGGCCACCCGCTCAACAAGAAAGACAACGACGAAATCCAGCGATTCCAGTTTCAGCTCGGCAGCGTCTTCTGACCTGCCCGCAGCCCAGTTCCATCCGGAGGCATAAGTGAAAGTCAGTACCCTCTCCCTGGTCGCAGCCGCGCTGCTCGGCCTGTCCCAGGCCGCCATCGCCGAGACCAAGATCGGCTTCGTGAACTCCGACCGCGTGATGCGTGAAGCTGCGCCCGCCGTGCGCGCGCAGCAACGTCTCGAGAAGGAATTCGAGAAGCGCGACCAGGAGCTTCAGCGCATCGCGCGCGATCTCAAGTCGATGCAGGAAGACCTCGAGCGCAACGGCCCCACCATGGCCGATGGCGATCGCCGTAACAAGGAGCGCGCGTTGACCGAACTCAACCGCGACTTCCAGCGCAAGCAGCGCGAATTCCGTGAGGACCTCAACCAGCGCCGCAACGAGGAACTCGCCTCGGTGCTGGACAAGGCAAACCGCACGGTGAAGGAACTCGCCGAGCAGGAAAACTACGACATCATCTTCCAGGAAGCGGTGTACGCGAATCCGCGCATCGACCTCACCGACAAGGTCATCAAGTCCCTGTCTGACGCCAAGTAAGTCCACGCAGGTCTCAGCGCGCATGTTCCGACTGCAAGAACTGGTCGATCGCCTCGGTGGCGAACTCCACGGTGACGGCAACGTTACCGTGGCCCGTGTCGCCACGCTGGAAAAGGCGGGGGAGGGCGAGCTCGCCTTCCTTGCCAACCGCAAGTACCTCTCACAGGTCAGTGGCTGCGCGGCCAGCGCATTGATCGTCGGCCCCGACACGCGCGAGCAACTCGCCCATCGGGCGCTGATCGTCACGCCCGATCCCTACCTGTATTTCGCCCGCGTCGCCCAGCTCTTCAGCCCGCCGCCCGCGCCGCGCGCCGGTGTGCATCGCCTGGCCGCGGTGGATTGCAGCGTACCGGCCAGCGTCGAGGTCGGCCCCGGTGCCTGCGTGGAAGAGGGCGTCGAACTCGGCGAAGACGTGGTGATCGGCCCCAACTGCTTCGTTGGCCGCGGCACGCGCATCGGGCGTGGCACCCGCCTGTACGCCAACGTCACGGTCTATCACGACTGCGTGATCGGCGAGGACTGCATCCTGCATTCGGGCGTGGTCATCGGCGCCGACGGTTTCGGCTTCGCACGCGAGCGCTCCGGCGCCTGGGTCAAGATTCCGCAGACCGGTCGGGTCGTCATCGGCAGCGACGTCGAGATCGGCGCCAACACCACGATCGACCGCGGCGCGCTCGACGACACCGTGATCGGCGACGGCGTGAAGCTCGACAACCTGATCCAGATTGCCCACAACGTACGCATCGGTGACCACACCATCATGGCCGGCTGCGCCGGTGTCGCCGGCAGTGCGCAGATCGGCGCGCGCTGCATGATCGGCGGCCAGGCCGGTATCTCCGGCCACCTCAGCGTCGCGGACGACGTGGTGGTGTCGGCGTGGACGCTGGTCGCCAAGCCGATCACCAAACCGGGCGTCTATACCGGCAACCTGCCACTGCAAACCCATGGCGACTGGGTGAAGAACTTCTCCCATCTGCGCCACCTGGATGCGCTCGCCAAGCGCGTCCGCCAACTCGAACAACAAAGCGACGGTCCCGCAGACCGCACGCCGGGCTGAGCCATCATGGACATCAAGGAAATCCTGCAGTACCTGCCGCACCGCTATCCCTTCCTGCTCATCGACCGCATGCTGGAGATCGAGCCGGGCGTGCGCGCGCGCGGGCTGAAGAACGTGACCATGAACGAGCCCTTCTTCCCGGGGCACTTTCCGCATCACCCGGTGATGCCGGGCGTGCTGATCATCGAGGCGATGGCCCAGGCCGCCGCGCTGCTGTCGTTCAAGAGCACTGGCGTCAAGCCGGACGACAATTCCGTGGTGTATTTCGCCGGCATCGACAAGGCGCGCTTCAAGCGTCCCGTGGTGCCGGGCGACCAGCTGATCTTCGACGTCGAGATCACCCACGCCAAGCGCAACATCTACAAGTACAAGGCGCGCGCCAGCGTCGATGGCGAGCTCGCCGCCGAAGCCGAACTGATGTGCGCGATCAAGACCCTATGATCCATCCCACCGCCATCGTCCATCCGGGCGCCAAGCTCGGCGTAAACGTCAGCGTCGGCGCCTATTCGCTGATCGGCGAGCATGTCGAGATCGGCGAGGGCACGCGCATCGGCCCGCACGTGGTCGTCGAGGGCTACACCCGCATCGGTCGCGACAACGAGATCTTCCAGTTCTGCTCGATCGGCGCCAGCCCGCAGGACAAGAAATACGACGACGAGCCCACGCGCCTGGAAATCGGCGATCGCAACACGATCCGCGAATTCTGCTCGTTCAACGTCGGCACCAGCCAGGACGCGCACGTCACCCGTGTGGGCAACGACAACTGGATCATGGCCTACGTGCACGTCGCGCACGACTGCCAGGTCGGCGACCACACCATCTTCGCCAACAACGCCACGCTCGCTGGCCATGTCCATGTGGGCGACTGGGCGATCCTCGGTGGCTTCACCGGCGTCCATCAGTTCTGCCGCGTCGGCGCCCACAGCTTCTGCGGCGTCGGCACCGTGCTGCTGCAGGACCTGCCGCCCTTCGTGACGGTGGCGGGCAACCCGGCCAAGCCGCACGGCATCAACAGCGAAGGTCTCAAGCGCCGCGGCTATTCGGCAGAAGGCATCGCCGCGATCAAGCGCGCCTACCGGGCGCTGTACCGCTCGGGCCTGACACTCGACGAAGCCCGCCAGCGCGTGGCCGAGATCGCTGCCACCCAGCCCGAAGTCAGCCTGTTCTCCGAGTTCATCGCCGCATCCGGCCGCGGCCTCGTGCGTTGAGGCTGTAGCGACGCAATGACCGTCCGCATCGCGATGGTCGCCGGCGAAACCTCCGGCGACCTGCTTGCCAGCCACCTGATCCGCGCGCTGCGCCAACATCTGCCCGACGCCGAGTTTTTCGGCATCGGCGGCCCCAAGATGCAGGCCGAAGGATTCGACGTGTGCTGGCCGTGCGAACTGCTCGCGGTCCATGGTTATGTGGACGCGATCAAGCGCTACCGCGAACTCTCCGGCGTCCGTCGCGAACTGCTCGCGCAGATCCGGCGCGAGCGTCCGACCGCCTTCATCGGCGTCGATGCACCAGACTTCAACCTTTGGCTGGAAGGCAAGACGCGCGACGCCGGCATTCCAGCGATCCATTTCGTCAGCCCCTCGATCTGGGCCTGGCGCGGCGGGCGGATCAAGCGCATCGCGCGCTCGGTCTCGCACATGCTGTGCCTGTTTCCCTTCGAGCCCGAACTCTACGAGCGCGCGGGCGTGCCGGTGAGCTACGTCGGCCACCCGCTTGCGGACGTCTTCCCGCTCCACCCCGACCGCGAGGAAACCCGCGAGCGCCTCGAGATTCCGCAGGCGCGCAAGGTGATCGCGATGCTGCCCGGCAGCCGACAGTCCGAGGTGCGTAACCTCGCCGACACCTATATCGCCACCGCGCGCCACCTGCTCGAGCGCGATCCCGAACTGCGCTTCCTGGTGCCGCTTGCCACGCGCGAGACGCGGCTGATCTTCGAGGAGGCGCTGCACCGCAACGAGGCCACCGAGCTGCCGATCCGTATGCTGTTCGGGCACGCGGTCGAAGCGATGACTGCGGCCGACGTGGTGCTGGTGGCGAGCGGCACCGCGAGCCTGGAGGCCGCGCTGCTCAAACGCCCGATGGTGATCACCTACCGCATCGGCAAGTGGCAGTACCGGCTGATGAAGCACATGGCCTATCTGCCCTGGGTCGGCCTGCCGAACATCCTGTGCAACGAAGGCATCGTCCCGGAGCTGCTGCAGGACGACGCAACGCCCGAGAACCTGGCCGATGCCATCGAGGACTGGCTGCAGGACGCGCCGCGCCGCGCCGCGGTCGAGGCCCGCTTCATGGAACTGCACCTCGAGCTCAAGCAGGACACGGCCCGGCGCGCGGCCGAGGCGATCCTGCCCTACCTGAGCGCAGCTTCGCGCTGAGACCCGGCGATGACGCTCGATCTGTTTGCCGCCACGAAGCCCGCGACAAGCCTCGTCTGTGGCGTCGATGAGGCCGGGCGCGGCCCGCTGTGCGGCCCGGTGATGGCGGCCGCGGTGATCCTCGATCCGTCGCGGCCGATCCTCGGGCTCAACGACTCCAAGAAGCTGAGCGAAGCCGCGCGCGAGCGCCTTGCCCCGCAGATCCGCGAGCGCGCGCTGGCGTGGGCGGTGGCCGAAGCCAGCGTGGAAGAAATCGACCGCCTGAACATCCTGCACGCCACCATGCTGGCGATGCAGCGCGCGGTGATGGCGCTCGGCGTCGCCCCGGGCGAGGTGCTCATCGACGGCAACCGTTGCCCGCAACTGCCCTATCCCGCGCGCGCGATCGTCAAGGGCGATGCCAGCGAGCCGGCGATCTCGGCCGCCTCCATCCTCGCCAAGACCGCGCGTGACGAAGCGATGCGCGTGCTCGACGCCGAATGGCCGCAGTACGGCCTGGCCGCGCACAAGGGCTATCCGACCGCCGCGCATCTGGCCGCACTCGAGACCCACGGCGTGCGCGACTTTTACCGGCGCAGCTTTGGCCCGGTGAAAAGGCTGCTGCCGGGCGGGGCAGGGCGCTGACCCCGCCATGAAGACGATCACCTCGCGCGACAACCCGCTGGTCAAGCGCCTGCACGCCCTCGCACACTCCGCACGCGACCGCCGCCAATTCTGCGAAACCGTGCTCGACGGCGCCCATCTGGTCGAGGCTGCCGTCCAGGCACACTGGCCGTTGAAAGCGATTGTCTGCGCGGAAAGCGGCCTGACGCACCCCGAGCACCAGCGCCTCCTCGACGCCATCGCAGCCGATGTCCCTCGCTACCTGCTCCCCGACGTGCTTTTCAAGCATGTAAGCCCGGTCGACACGCCCTCGGGCGTGCTGGCAGTCATCGACCTTCCGCCGTCCGCCGAGCCCGAACCCCTCACCGACAGCGTCGTCGTGCTCGACGCCGTGCAGGACCCGGGCAACCTCGGCACCATCCTGCGCACGGCCGCCGCGGCCGGCATCCGCCGCGTGCTGCTCGGCGCCGGCTGCGCGCAGGCCTGGTCGCCACGGGTATTGCGCGCCGGCATGGGGGCGCATTTCGTGCTCCAGATCGAAGACGGCATCGACGCTTGCGCGCGGCTCCAGGGCTACCCGGGACGCTGTCTCGCCACCGCGCTGGGCGAGGGCGCGTGCGCGCTCTACGCGCTCGACTTGCGCGGTCCGGTGGCCTGGCTGTTCGGTGCCGAAGGCCAGGGCCTGTCGCCCGCCTTGCTAGCCCGCGCCGACCAGCGCGTGATCATTCCGATGGCGTCCGGCGTCGAATCGCTCAACGTCGGCGCGGCGGTCGCGGTGTGCCTGTTCGAACAGGGGCGACAGACGCACACGCGTTAAAAGCCTCACGCCGGGCGCTCGCCAATTCTTGACCGAAGCGCAGCCCGCTTCCACCCTTGCCGCATGTGTGCCGATCGCGCAGACAACGAGAACACGCAGACGGCCAAAGGCCGCGCCGGCAAGGAGACAAAGCTCGATGGGCAAGTACTGCAAGACCGCGAAGGGTCATCAGGAGATCAGCGAACGCGCCGCCGGACTGGGACTGCGCGCCCGACGGCTGCTGATCCTCATCGACGGCCAGCGCGACAGCGAAGAACTCGGCCGCCTCGCCGGCGACACCCACGTTGACGACACGTTGCGGACACTGGCCGACGCCGGCTTCATCGAAGCGGAGGCAGCACCAGCGACCGCCACGCCTGCGCCCGCCGCGCACGCCACCAGCCCGTCGCCCCCAGCCCACGGCGGGCGGCAGGCGAGTCTCGCGCTCGCGCAGGACTTCATGATGAACACCCTACGCACCTTCCACGGCCCCTACGGCAAGCTCGATCTCGTCAAGCGCATCCACGCCTCGACGCACAGCGCGGAGCTGCGCGCATTGTTCGAGGAGTGGCTGCATTCGATCAGCGAGTCGCGCATCGGCCGCAAGCGCGCGGACGAACTGTCGGCACGGCTGCTCGAGGTGATGCCGGGCTGACGACGCCGGGCGCGCGTCACAGTCGGGCGCGCGTCACTCGGGCAAACGCACGTGGCTGGCATACGCAGCCGGGTCGGGATGCTCGCTCCAGGGCAGCACGCCGAGCAGCGGCGCCGGAATGCGTTTGCGCAGGCTGTCGATATTCTGCTCGGCACGCAGCATGTGCGGGTCGATCCGGTTGCCGATCCAGCCGGCGAGTTCAAGGCCGCGACGCTCGATGGCCTCGACCGTCAGCAGGGCGTGGTTGATGCAGCCCAGGCGCAGGCCGACCACCAGGATGACGGGCAGCGTGAGTTCGGCTGCCAGATCGGCGCTGTCGTAATCGTCGGCGAGCGGCACGCGGAAGCCACCCACCCCCTCCACCAGCACCACGTCGGCACGTTGGCGCAATGCGCCGAGCGCGTCGACGATCGGCCCGGGCGCGATGCGCACGCCTTCCTCGGCGGCGGCGATATGGGGGGCGATCGGGCTGGCGAGGCTCCACGGATTGAGCAGTGCCAGGCCGGGATCTAAGCTGCTCGCCGCGCGCAGTGCGGCGACGTCCTCGTTCAGGCGCTCGCTGCCGACCATTTCGGTGCCGGCGGCGACGGGCTTCATGCCGAGCGCGGTAAGGCCTTGCGCGCGCGCGGCGTGGAGAAGGGCGCAGGTCGTGTAGGTCTTGCCGATTTCGGTATCGGTGCCGGTGATGAACCAGGCGCGGGCGGGCATGTTGTCTTGCGTCATCGTGAGCAGGTGGGCTGAAGAGGCTTGCGCAGCGCAAGCAGGATCACGTCGTAGGTTGCCGGCAGGCGGCCATCGGGGTGGCGGTGGCGCTCGTAGGTGGCTTGCAGGCGGGCCCACGCCGCACGGCCGAGCGGCTGGCGGCGGCGTCCGCCATCGACCGTGGCGGCGCCGATGCGCTTGATGTCCTGCAGCAGGCCGCGCAGATCCGGCGCGCAGGCGTGCAGTTCGACGCAGTCGTGCGCCACCGGCATCAGCGCGGCCGCCCGTGCGGCGCGCATCCACTCGGGCGCCGGGTGAAAGTCGATGGTGTGGCGCGCGCCATCGATCAGCGCGAAGGCTTCGCGCAACTCCCACAGCGTGCGCGGGCCGAGCGTGGCCACCAGGGCGACGCCACCGGGCGCCAGCACGCGCGCGCATTCGGCCAGCGCGCGTACGGGATCGCACCACTGGATCGCCAGGCTGGACCAGATCAGGGCGAGGCTGTCGCTTGCGAGCGGGAGGTGTTCCAGATCGCCGCACACCGCGAGGAACGCCGATGCGGTGTCGGCGTCGCGCGAACCGGCGGTTACAGCGCAGGCGGCGGCCTCCATGGCCTCTGTCCCCTCTGCGGGACTCGTCGTTGCGCGGTCCGGCGTATGCCGTCGCCCGGCCTGTTTCAGCATGGACGGCGCGAGGTCGAGCGCGATGCGCATTGCGCCGGGACACAGGCGGTCCAACTCGGTGAAGCCGAATCCGGTGCCGCAGCCGGCGTCGAGGACGATTCCGTCGGAGGGCAGGGCTGGCTGCAGGTCGACACGCAGAGCGAAGGCGCTCAGGCGCGCGCAGATCTCGCGCTGGATTTGGGCCGCGTCGTCGTAGTGTGCGGCCGCGCGATCGAACGCGTTGCGGATGCCCCGGCGGCGGGCGTGAGGGTTCATGGCCGGCATGATCGGCGCGGCGCTTGCCAACGCGCCCGCATCCGGCCCGGCGGGTTGAAGTGGGGTCGGGTGCGCAGTCCGCTCATGCATCGCAGAACGCCGCGATGAGGCGTGCGCAGTCGGCACTGCGCGACAGGGGCAGGGCGTGCCCGCTGCCGTGCAGAATCTCGAGTCGTGAGTTCGGCACGGCGAGCGTCATCGCCTTGGCGGCGGCGACCGGCATCAGCGCGTCGTGTTCGCCATGGATGAGCAGGCAGGGCTGTTCGATCCGGGGGAGCGACGCGCGCAGGTCGGCGCAGGCGAGCAGCGTCAATCCGTCGGCCAGCGCCGCGCGCACGGAAGTTGCCGGCGCTTCATCCGCGGACGCGGCGGCGAAGGGCGAGCTGTCCCCTTCCCTTTGCTCGGGTGCGTCGAGCGGTGTCAGGGCTGCGCCAAGCTGCGTCTGTACGCCACGGCGGTCCGCTTCGCCCAGGCATTGCAGGGCCAGGAAACGCTTCAGGGTGGCGTGCGGGTCGCGCGCGAAACCGGCGCAGAAGGCCGCCACCGTTGCTGGCGCAAGCCCGGGCCAGGCGCTGGGGGCGGACGCGTCGTCGGCGACGAAGCGCGCGGTCCCGCCGATCAGCACCAGGCGGGCCACCCGTTCGGGGTGGCGGCGGGCAAGGTCGAGGGCGAGCATGGCGCCGAGCGACCAACCGACCACGGTTGCCGCGGGCGGAAGCTGGGTCGCCAGGCGGTCGGACCAGGCCGCGACCTCCGCTGTGGGGGCGGGCGCGGCGCCGGCGTGGCCGGGGAGCGCGAGCGCGCTGCTGCGTCGTCCGCCGAGCAGCGACTGGACTGGTGCCCACACCGCCGGCGTCATCCCCCAGCCGTGCAGCAGCACCATGTCGGCCGCGCCCGAACGGGTGAACAGAGTCGTGCCACTCATTCGCCACCGCCCGTTTGCTCGAGGCGCATCAGCGTGTGCGCGAGGCGGATCACGGCGGCCTCTTCATGCGCGGCGCTCAGGGACACGCGCAAGCGCGCCGTGCCGGCTGCCACCGTGGGCGGGCGGATCGCGGGCACCCACAGGCCGGCTTCGAGCAAGGCCCGGGCGACCGCCAGGGTTTCGGCGTTGTCGCCGATCAGCACCGGCTGGATCGCCGTGCGCGAGGGCAGCAGGCGCCAGCGCTGCAGCCGGGCGTGAGCGCGGAAACATTCGATCAGCGCCTGCAGGCGCCGCCGGCGCGCGTCGCCGGACTCGATCAGGCGCAGGCTCTCGAGCAGCGCATGGGCGAGCGCCGGCGGTGCACCGGTGGTGTAGATGTAGGTGCGCGTCTTCTGCAGCAGCCATTCAACGACATCGGCGTGGCCGGCGACGAAGGCGCCCGCCACCCCCGCTGCCTTGCCGAGGGTGCCGACCAGCACGATCCGCCAGGCCTCGGGATGGGCGTCGAGCCCGGCCTCGGCGACTGCGCCGCGACCCTTCGGGCCGAGCACGCCGAAACCATGGGCGTCGTCCACCACCAGCCAGGCGTCGTGGCGCACCGCGAGCTCGAGCAGTTCGGCGAGCGGTGCGACGTCGCCATCCATACTGAACACGGTGTCGGTAACGATGAGCTTGCGCCGCGCCGTGCTGGCGCCGAGCAGACGGTCAAGCGCGCCGGTGTCGGCGTGCGGATAGCGGTGAGCGGTGGCGCGCGAAAGCAACATGCCGTCTACCAGCGAGGCGTGATTGAGACGGTCGGCGAAGATCGCGTCGCCACGCCCGGCCAGGGCGGGCAGGATGCCGCTGTTGGCCATGTAGCCGGTGGAAAAATACAGCGCACGCGCGCAGCCGACGAAGCGCGCCAGCGCCGACTCGAGTTCGTCGTGAACGTCGTAGTGCCCGCCCACCAGGTGCGATGCGCCCGCGCCCGTACCCCAGCGCGCCGCACCCTCCGCCAGCGCCGCGGCCAGCGCGGGCTCGCTGGCCAGGCCGAGATAGTCGTTGCTGCAGAAGGCGGTCAGCGCACGACCATCCACCGTGGCCTGCGGCGCGCAGGGCAGGGCGTTGCTGCGCCGGCGCCGGCGCAGCCCGTCATGGTCGAGGCGGTCGAGGCCTGCACGCAGTTCGTCGAGGAGTTGCATCGCGGTGCCCACTCAGGCCAGCGCTTCATCGAGCGCCGCGGCGGCGCCATCGACCAGATGCGCGATCTCGGCCTCGCCGACCACGTAGGGCGGCATGAAATACACCGTGTCGCCGATCGGCCGCAGCAGCACGCCATGCGCCAGCCCGGCGGCAAAGAAGCGGCGCGCGAAACCGGCGGGTGCGTCGGCGACGTCGAAGGCGGCGATCATGCCGGTCTGGCGCAGGTGGCGAACTGCGGCATGGCCGCCGAAGCGCACGTGCAGCGCGTCGCCGAGCAGGCGGGCGCGGATACGGTTGGCGTCGAGCACGCGGTCTTCGGCGAATATGTCCAGCGTCGCCAGCGCGGCGCGGCAGGCGAGCGGGTTGCCGGTGTAGGAGTGCGAATGCAGGAAGGCACGGGCGCTGCTGTCGTCGTAGAAGGCCTGGTAGATCTGGTCGGTGGTCAGCACCAGCGACAGCGGCAGGTAGCCGCCCGAGATGCCCTTCGACAGGCACAGGAAATCCGGCCAGCCGGTGCCGCGGTCGGGCTGGTCCGCGGCACCGGCGACCTGCTCCCAGGCGAAGAAGCTGCCGGTGCGGCCGCAGCCGACCGCGATCTCGTCGGCGATCAGGTGCACGCGATAACGGTCGCACAGCGTGCGCGCCAGGCGCAGGTATTCGGCGTCGTACATCACCATGCCGGCTGCGCCCTGCACCAGCGGCTCGACGATCAAGGCGGCGATCTCGTGGTGATGTGCTGCAAGCCGGGCTTCGAGCACCGCGGCTGCGCGGCGGGCGACGTCGGCCGCCGTCTCGCCCGGCGCCGCGAGGCGGGCGTCGGGCGTGGGCACCGTCACGCCGCTGCGCACCAGGGGCGCGTAGGCATCGCGGAAGATTGCCACGTCGGTGACCGCGAGCGCGCCCACCGTCTCGCCGTGATAGCCGCCGGCCAGGCTCAGGAAGCGCGTCTTGTTCGACTCGCCCTGGTTGCGCCAGTAATGCACGCTCATCTTCAGCGCGATCTCGGTGGCCGAGGCGCCATCGGAGGCATAGAAGGCGTGGCCGAGGCGATGCCCGGTGAGGGCGGCGAGGCGCTCGGAGAGCGCCACCACCGGTTCATGCGTGAAGCCGGCCATCATGGCGTGCTCAAGCGTGTCGAGCTGGGCCTTGAGCGCCGCGTTGATACGCGGGTTGCAGTGGCCGAACAGATTCACCCACCACGAGCTGATGCCATCGAGCAGCCGTCGCCCGTCGGCGTCGACCAGCCACGGCCCTTCGCCGCGCACGATCGGCACCAGCGGCAGGGTCTCGTGCTGCTTCATCTGGGTGCATGGGTGCCAGACGGCGGCGAGCGAGCGGGCGAGCAGATTGTCGGCGGGGGACATGAGACGCGAGGGAGGGCAAAACGGGCGCCCATGGTGGGCAATGGCCCCGGGGCTGTCAAATTGGGCGGGTGGCGCGTGGGCCGGCGTCGCGATTCGCGTTAACATCCCGCGGTCCGCTGCATGCGCCACTTACAAGAACGCCAGTCATGATCCTCGTCATCTCCCCCGCCAAGGCGCTCGACTACGAGACGCCGCCATCCACCGCCACCTTCACCCAGCCCGACTTCCTCGACCACGCGGCCGAACTGATCAAGGTGCTGCGCGAGAAGTCGCCAGCCGAGATCGCCGAGCTGATGTCGCTCTCGGACCAGCTTTCCAGTCTCAACGTGGCGCGTTATGCGAGCTGGTCGCGGCCCTTCGCCCCCGACAACGCGAAGCAGGCGCTGCTCGCCTTCAACGGCGACGTGTATGAGGGGCTCGACGCCAGGACCCTCACCGAAGCGGACCTGGCCTGGGCGCAGGACCATCTGCGCATCCTGTCCGGACTCTATGGCGTGCTGCGTCCGCTCGACCTGATGCAGGCCTACCGCCTGGAGATGGGCACGCGGCTCGCCAACCCGCGTGGCAAGAACCTCTACGAGTTCTGGGGCGAGCGCATCACCGACGAACTCAACCGCCTGCTCGCGCGCGAAGAAGAGGCCGGGCGCGAGCGCGTGCTGGTGAACCTCGCCTCCGACGAGTACTTCAAGTCGGTCAAGCCGAAGAAGCTCCATGGCCGCATCGTCACCCCGGTGTTCGAGGACTGGAAAGGCGGGCGCTACAAGATCATCAGCTTCTACGCCAAGCGTGCGCGCGGGCTGATGAGCCGCTACGTCATCACGAAGCGCATCGACGAGATCGAGGCCTTGCAGGGCTTCGATGCCGAGGGCTACGCCTTCGCCGCCGACGCGTCCGACGCCGACACGCTCGTCTTCCGCCGTCGCCAGGAGTGAGCCGCATGCAGATCAGCTCCACTTTCGACGCCGGCGCGATCGAGGTCGTGCGCCTCGACGACCCCGCCGACATCCGCCTGCGCTTGCGCAAGGACAACGCCGCGGAATTTCACCAGTGGTTCCACTTCCGCCTGACGGGCGCCGCCGGCAAGCCGGTGCGGATGGTGTTCGAGAACGCCGCCACGGCTGCCTACCCGGACGGCTGGCGCGACTACCGCTGCGTGGCGTCCTACGACCGCCAGCACTGGTTTCGCATCGCGACCACGCGCTATGAGAACGGCGAGCTGATCGTCGAGCACACGCCCGAGCGCGACAGCGTCTACTACGCCTACTTCGAGCCGTACGCCCACGAACGCCACCTCCACCTGATTGCACGCGCCGAGCAGTCGCCCCATGCCCGGGTGCGCAGGCTCGGCAGCACGGTCGACGGTCGCGATCTCGACCTGATCGTGGTGGGCGACGAGCTGCCCGGCCGCCCCCCGATCTGGATCATCGCCCGCCAGCATCCGGGCGAGACGATGGCGGAATGGTTCGTCGAAGGCCTGCTCGACCGTCTGCTCGACGGCGCCGACCCGGTCGCGCGCAAGCTGCGCGAGCAGGCACTGCTCTACATCGTGCCGAACATGAACCCCGACGGCGCGGTGCGCGGCAACCTGCGCACCAACGCCGCCGGGCGCAACCTCAACCGCGAGTGGCGCGAACCCGACCCGGTCGCCAGCCCCGAGGTGTTCCTGGTGCGAGCGGAGATGGAACGTACCGGCTGTGCGCTGTTCCTCGACATCCACGGCGACGAGACGCAGCCCTACGTGTTCTTTTCCACCGCCGAGGAGGTGCCCGGCTTCACCGCCGAGGCCGGGGCGGCGCAGGCGCGCTTCGTCGAGACGCTGCTCGCCGTGAGCCCCGACTTCCAGACCGAAGAAGGCTACAAGCCCGGTCGCTTCGGCGAGGAGCTGCTGACGCTGGCGAGCAAATGGGTGGCCAACCACTTCGGCTGCGTGTCGCTGACGCTGGAGATGCCGTTCAAGGACAACGCGATCCTGCCCGACGCCGAAGTGGGCTGGAACGGTGCGCGCAGCAAGTGCC
>QXGG01318890.1_pt1 | contig 15650 bp, 8 predicted proteins | sample 1982491 | NCBI WGS metagenome assembly QXGG01 (sample SAMN09924614, study PRJNA488089) | Wastewater metagenome, whole genome shotgun sequencing project. | isolation source: South African research farm wastewater | place: South Africa: Irene, Agricultural Research Council, Animal Production Institute... | reverse complement strand
GCCTGCAGCGGATGGACCACGGTGAGCCGCCGCCGCGCCTCGGCCAGCGCCGCCGGATCACCCGGGGTGTTGGCGCAGGCGGTGGCGAGCGAGTCGAGCAGCTCGTCGATCAGCACCGAGGGCGGCAGCGCGCTGCCGTCGCGCACGCTGCGGCCGACCCAGGACAGGTGCAGCACCTCGCGCGCAGACAGGATCAGGTCGAGGAAGAGGTTGCGGTCGTCGAGCCGGCGCTGACGGTCGCCGGCTTGCGGGCGAGCGGCCATGAGGTCGAACTCGGCCGGACGGTCGCTGCCGGGGAAGGCGCCATGGTCGAGCCCTATCACGCACACCACGCGGTAGGGCAGGCTGCGCAGCGCGGGCAAGGCGGAGAAGGTAACCGTGCCGCCGGGCACGCCGCCACGCGCCGGGTCGTCGAGCAGCGCGGCCAGCGCCGGATGCACGACCGCCAGCGGCAGCGTGGTCTCGAGCTCGGCGGCGGCGATGTCGTCCGCGAGCGCGGCGATCGCGGCGCGCACCTCGCGCAGCGCGTCGGCGTGCTCGGCGGGGTCGCCGACCAGGCGGTCGAGCACCTCGTTGAGCACGCTTCGCCAGCCGGCGCCGGTGTGTTCGCGCAGCAGCAGGTCGCGCACGCGGCGCAGGCTGTCGGCGTAACGCCACAGGCTGCCGAGAGCGGCCGCGCCCTGGCCTTCGGGGGCGCCGGCGCCGATGCGTCCGGCGAAGCTGGCCTGGTCGGCGGCCTCGCCAGCTGCCCAGGCGAGGAACAGGCGGTGCAGGCCCTCGTCGAGCGTGTGCGCAGCGGCCACGCCGGCTGCGGCGTGCGCGCGGCCATCGGCGCCCCCGGCGACCGAAGTCGCACCCGCAACGGCGGCGTTGGCGTTGGCGTTGGCGTTGGCGTTGGCGTTGACGCTGGCGCTGGCGTTGGCGCTGGCGCTGGCGTTGGCATTGGCGCTGGCGCTGGCGGCGGCGTTGATGCTGGTGGCCGAAGGGGTCGTCGCGGCAGTTTCCGCATCCAGCCCCCAACGCACCCCCGCCGCGCGCAGCCAGTCGTGCACGGTCTCCAGCGCCGCCTCATCGAGCCCGAAGCGCGTCGCCACCGGCGCCTGCTGCAGCAGGTCGAACACGCGGCTCGCCGGGAAGCGGCTGGCGGCCAGGTGCAGGGCCTGGTCGAGCACGCGCGCAACCGGGTTGTCGCGCGTGCCGCCGAGGCCAGTGATGCGCCACGGGATGCGGCGCGCCGCCGGCGCGGTGCCGAACACAGCCTCGATCAGCGGCGCGGCGGTCTCCAGGTCGGGCGTCAGCACCACCACGTCGGCCGGGCGCAGCGCATCGTCGGTGCCGGCATGCAGCTTGAACAGGCCGAGCAGGCGGTCGTGCAACACCTCGAGTTCGCGGGTGCGCGAGTGGCAGACATGCACCTCGATGCTGCGGTCGCTGGCCGCCAGGCGCACGCCCGCAGGCGGCAGTTCCTCCAGGTCGAGGATGGCGTTGTGCAGCCGCGCCAGCAGGTGGCGGCCGGGGTGGGGCGCGAAGGCGGCGTCTTCCTCCACCGCGTGCTCGCCCTCGAACAGCAGGCCGATGTGGGCGCGCGTCTGCTTGCCCCAGGCGGCGAGCAGGCTGTTGCCGGTGTCGAAGAACATGTCCTTCTGCTGCGCCGCCAGCCAGGACAGGCGGCGCGCATCGACGATGTCGAACCAGAACTCGCGGCACGGGTTGAGCACGTACAGGCGCACGTCCACCACCGGCGCCAGCGCACGCAGCAGGTCGAGGTAGAGCGGCGGCAGCGCGGGCAGCGCGAACACGTGCACCGTGGCCGGCAGGCCGACGGCGGCCAGCTCGTCGGCCGTCATCGCGCTGACGCGGCGCAGGAAGGCCTGGGCCGGATGTTCCTGGCGCAGCCCCATGCCGTCGCGGATGTGGCGCCACAGCGCGGCCTGCCAGGCTTCGTCGGCGAGCGCGACGGCACTCGCCCCGGGCCCCAGCGCCGAGCCGCGCCCGCTCGCCCACAGTTCGAGCCACTGCGGGCGGTAAGTCAGGTAATGATCGAACACGCGCGCGATGCGTCCGGCGAGCTCGAAGCGCATGCGCGCGTCGGCGCCGTCGAGATAGCGCGCCAGCCGCGGATGCGCCGCCACCCAGGCGCCGTGCTCATGCGCGCGATCGAGCAGGCCGTGGATGCGCCACGCCAGCAGCGCGGGCGAGAACGGCGAGCGTTCCGCCACCGGCACCACGCGGCCGATCTGCTGCCACAGCCACTGCGCGAGGTAGTCGAAACGCAGGTTGGCGCTGACGCCCTCGCGGTCCGCCACCGCCAGCTCCACCACGCGCCGCAGCGCGCTGCTCGGCACCACCACCTGGCGCTGGCCGAACGGCCCCGGCTGCTCGGCGCCGAGGCGCTCGAGCAGGGTGTCGAGGAGGATCTCGAAGCGGTTGGAGAAGCTGAGATGGAACATGGCGGGCGCGGGCGGGGGCGCGCTGCGGTGATCGAGCCGCCATTATACGGAGCGCGACACGCGCTCCTCGCACGCCCGGTGCATGCCCAGGGCAATCGCACGAAGGCACGGTGGGAGCGGGCGGGCCGACCGGCGGGCATACCAGCTAGTGGGAGGGCCAGCTAGTCGCCCGCCGCCGACGCGCCGCCGTCCTGCGGCCGGTACGCAATCGCCCGCCCCCGTCCCTCGCGCTTGGCCGTGTAGCACGCCTGGTCGGCGGCGCGGACAATCTCGGGCACGCTCACCACCCCGCCGTCGATCATCGCAAAGCCGATGCTGGCGCCGATGCGATACTCGCGGCCCTCCCATTCGAAGCGCAGATCGCGCACCGCCGCGCACAGGTCGTCGGCGATGCGGGCGGCGTCCTCCGGGGTGCAGCCGCGCAGGATGAGCGCGAACTCGTCGCCACCGATGCGGCACACGGTGTCCTCGAGGCGCAGGCGCCCACGGAGCAGGTCGGCGACCACACGCAGCAGGGCGTCGCCGGCGGCGTGCCCGGCGGTGTCGTTCACCGGCTTGAAGTGGTCGAGGTCCAGGAAGCACAGGGCGCCGTGATCGCCGGCCCGGCGCGAGGCGGCGAGCAGTTCGTCCAGCGCCTGCTCGAAGGCGCGGCGGTTGGGCAAGGCGGTGAGCGGGTCGTGCAGGGCCTGGTGAGCGAGGCGCGCGGTCGCCTGTTCGATGCGCGCCTGCAGCGTCTTGTGCGCGTTGGCGATCGCGCGCGCCATCGAGTTGAAGCCGTCCTCGAGCGCGCGCAGCTCCTCGCTGCCGGCGCGACCGCTGACCTGCACGTCGAGCTCTCCGCGCGCCATGCGCCGCACGGCCTCGACCAGCCGGGCCACCGGCGCACCGACCACGTTGGCCAGGCGGATGGCGAGCAGCATCGCGAGCAGCATCGCGCCGGCGGCCAGACCGACCGTGGTCAGCACCGTGGTGCGCCAGCGCGCATCGTAGGCGCGGGTGTCGAGCTCCACATACACCCAGCCGATGGGCAGCGGCGCGAGCGCCACCTCGCCACCGGCAAGCTCGTCGACCTCGACCGGCATCGAAAACACCGGCGCGGCAAAGCCCGCGCGTGCCCCCTGGCGCTGCAGGCGCACCGCGGTGATGGCCCGCCGTGCCCCCGCAGCGTCGTAGAGCATGGGCTCGCCGAGGCGGACGAGCTCGTCGCCGCGGCGGTCGTACAGCACCGCGGCGGCGACGTCCTTCTGCGCCTTCAGCGCCAGCATCAGGCCGTCGAGGCTGCCGCGGCTGCCCGAGATCACGCCGTACTCGGCCGCGGGCGCCACGAAGCTGACGATGGCCACACCGCGCTCGGTGATCTCGCTGTCCGCGAGGCGCGCACCGCGAGACAGCGACACGCTGGTCATCGCCACCGCCAGCAGCAGCACCGGCAGCAGCACGGTGAGCAGCAGGCGCGCGCGCAGGGAGAGGTGGTCGATGCTCATGGCCGTCCGCCTCCTGCGGTCAGGCGCAGCAGTTCGCCGTCGTCGGCCACGTTGATGCCGAGCGCGCGCGCCACCTGACGGTTGACCGCGATCTCGAACGACACCGGCTCTTGCGGCGGCGGCAGCGTCACCGTCCCACCGTCCTGGGTACGCAGCCAGTCGATGAGGTCGTCGGCGACCTGCTCGGGGGTGATGAACACCGCCGCCAGCGCACCGGCGGTGACGTAGGCGCGCGAGAAGGCGATGATCGGCTTCTGCCAGCGGTAGCTGGTGAGCAGGATCGAGCGCGCGGCGGTGGGGCTGGAGAGCATGGGGTCGGGCAGCGCCAGCAGCACCTCGCTCGCGCTCAGCACCTCCTCGAGACCGGTGATCAGCGCCTTGTCGTGGCGCACCTGACGGGTGGCGAGGCTGAGCCCGAAGCCGGCCGCCGCGGCGTGCAGCGCGGCCTCGGCGTCGATGTTGCCGCCGAGCAGCAGGCCCACGCGCTTGCGCTCGGGCACCACCGCGCGCAGCAGGCGCAACTGGCGCTCCACCGGCTGATCGAGCAGCCAGGCCGACAGCGCGGCCTGCGGATGCGCGGCGCGCAGCGCCTCGAAGCGGCTGCGCGCGATCATGGTCACCAGCGTGGGCCGGGCGTGGCGGGCGAGCGCCAGCTCGGCGGCGGCCTCGCCACTAGCGACGACCAGGTCGGCGCGGGCGAGCGCGACGTCATCGACCCCTTCGGCCGGGCTGCCGATGTCGAACACGCGGTGGCCGAGCCCCGCCGCCGCGCGCATGAAGGCATCGGCGAAGGCCTTGTGCACGCCGTCGCGCTGCGACACCACCACGGCGACATCGAGGGCGAACGCGGCAGACGGCGCGATGACGCCCAGAAACAGCACGACCCCGCACACGCTGGCGCGAAAGTACGAACGTAGCTGTAAAACGAAACGCATCACCACGCGAGACGAAGACTGCCAAAGACTTGCGGCTCGTGACGGAAGCGGCCCTCGTGGAAGTCGACATATCGCCCACCCACACTCTGCGCCACGATCGCGACCTCGTTGTTTGCAGCCGGCGGGCCGAAGGCGCGTGCCAGCTTGAGGTCGAAACGCGGCTTGCCTGGGACATCATCGCCGTCGCTGAGCCAGTTCATCTTCGCGTGGCGGTAAGCCCCCAGGCTGATCCGCCAGCGCTCGGGCAGGTCTTTGATTACCAGCAGTGACGTAACGGAGGACGGGCCGCTGTCCTCGAAGTCATCGTCCAGGATGTCTTCGGAGGCATCGATATCGATGAAGGCCTGCGACAAAACCACCCGGCCCCAGCCGGGGCGACGCCAGTCGGCGCTGAACTCGCCGCCGGTCATGCGGAAGGCGCCGGCGTTCTGGAACAGGAATGACTTCGCCCCCCCCGAGTTGAAGGCGTAATCGGCGACCGCCGGGCAGACCGTATGGCCCGGAGTGACCTTGGCACCGGAGGTGTAGTGATAGCAGCGCTCGTCATCGATGTAGCGTTGATAGCTATTGTGGAAGGCGCGCACGTCCAGGCTGAGGCCCAGTTCCCGCAGAACCGCCGCATAACCGACCTCGACATGGCGCACCCGCTCGGGCTTGACGAGCCTGCCGACGATCAGGCCAACGCTGTCGATCTCGCCATCCAGGCGATAAGCCGCTTCTTCGGCGCGCGCCTCGACCATCGAGGGCGCTCGATACGACACCCCCGCCGACATCCGCAAAGCGGACTCCGGAGTGAGCGCGTAGTTCGCGGAGAGCCGTGGCGAGAATAAGGCACCGCTGTAATGGTGATCCTCGAGCACGCCACCGAGGTCGAGTTGCAGGCGCTCGAGCGGTGTCCACACGACACTACCGAACAACTGGCTACTCGTGCCGCGCAGCGTGCTGCGGGTGTTGAACATGTAGGGCGCGCGCACCGACTCCTGGCTCACCCCGGCACCGACCAGGAAGCGCCAACTGGGCGACAGTCGCACTGAATACTGCACTTCGACACTGTCCCGACTCACATCGCTGTTACGGTCCCGACTCACCGGCGCGGACGGATCATCGGCGTCGAGCCACGCCGCCCGCATGCGTTCATCCTGGTGGTAGTAATGGACGGAGAGTTCGGAGTCAGCGGCGAAGCTGCGCTTCCAGCCCAGGTGAAGGAACAGCGCGCGCCCATCGTCCTCGCGTAGCGGGTCGGAGGCGCTCTGCGGGATCCCGCGGTCGCTCTCGCCGTCGCTGAGTCCGAGCATCAAACTCAGCTCGTCGCGCGCGGCCACCTGGGCGGTGGCCGACAGGTTGAACACCGAGCGGGTGATGAACTCGCGGTCATTCAGGGCGGTCTTCCCATCAGGCGTGGTGTGCAGATAAGGCTCGAAATTCACCGCCCTGCGGTTCGAGGCGGAAATGCGCCAATCCACCACTTCCTGGGCCTTGCCGCTGACCCGGAAACCGTGGTCGTAAAAGCCATTCTTGCCGACGCGAGCAATCACGCCCGCACCGCGCTGGGTCGAGGGCGAGCGCGTGATGATGTTGATCACACCCTGGAAGGCATTGACCCCGAACGCTGCGCCGTTGGGCCCCCTCACCACCTCGATACGCTCGACGTCATCGACGCGCACAGGCAGGTCCTGCCAATTGGTGTTGCCCCACAGCGGGCTGTTCACCGTGCCACCATCGATCATGACCTTGATGCGGCGCTCGTAGGCATCACCCAGGCCGTGGTTGGCGACGGTCGGCGAGCCCTCGGCCCAGTCCGCAACCAGAAAGCCGGGAACCAGGCGCAGCAGATCGTGCAGTTCGGTGAACCCCGAGGCTTCGATCATCTCGCGGTCGATCACCGTGACCGCCACCGGCGCGTCGAGCGGCGACTGCGCCATGCGCGAAGCCGTGAGCACGACCGGGATGTCGCTGAAGAAGAGCTCGGACGCCTGGGCCGCACCCATGCCGAGCATCAGGCTGGCAGCAGTCGCGGAGCAGAGGAGCGGGGTGAGGAGACGAAGAGGCGGCACGACTGAATGGGGGGCAATGGATTGCGCGAGACCTTGCACCCGAAGTGGGCAATGCGTCCAGCCAATCCGGGAACAGACCGAGAAAATCCGCACGCTCGCTAAGCAACTCCGGTGGCGAGGGTGCGCACGCCGTGGGCGACGAACTCGACCGCAAGCGCGGCGAGCACCAGGCCCATCAGGCGCGTCATGATGTTCAGGCCGGTCTGGCCGGCATAGCGGCTGATCCGCCCCGCCATGCGAAAGCACACCCACACCACGCCACCCATCACCGCCCCGATCATCAGCAGCGCCACCATGTCCCACCAGTGCTGCACCTGCTCGGAATGGATGATCACCGTGCTGACCGTGCCCGGCCCGGTCAGCAGTGGAATGGTCAGCGGCACGACCGCGACGTTCGAGCGCTCGGCTGCCTCGTGCTGCTCTTCCGGCGTCGAGCGGATGCGCCCAGGCTCGGCGTTGAACATGTTGAGCGCGAGGATGAACAGCAGGATGCCGCCGCCGACCTGCAGCGAGGCGATGGAGATGCCGAAGACCCCGAGCAGGCTCTGGCCGAACAGCGCCGCCGCGCCGACCACGATCGCGGTGGCGATGGCTGCGGTGTTGATCGTGCTGTGGCGCTCGCGCGCCGACTGGCCAGCGGTGAGGCTGAGGAACATCGGGATCGCGCCGAACGGGTTGATCAGCGCCAGCAGGGTGATGAAGACCTTCAGTGTTTCCATGATTTCCTTATCCCGAGGACGGGGCGCGGGACGCGGCGCGCGCAAGCGCCGGAGCATAGCCGATCGCTTGTTAAACTGGCGCCTCCAATGCGCGCGCCCGCCCGCCCGCCTGCCTGCCTGCACACCCCACCCGGAACGCCCGATGGCCCGAACCCACCCCGAAGGCTGGCAACAGCTTCCCGCCGCCGGCGCGCGCGGACGCGAGCGCGCCACGCTCGCGCTGCTGGCGGCGGCGCTGCCGCGCGAATGGACGATCTACCACGGCCTGCACTGGACGCGCGCCGAGGGCGCGCACCTGGTGTTCGGCGAGATCGCCTTCGCCGTCGTCGGCCCGGGCGGGCGCGTGCTGCTGATCGAGCAGCACGCCGGCTTCCTGGACGAGACCGCCGAGGGCCTGATGCGCCCCGGGCGCAAGCGCGCGCAGCACATCAGCCATGAGCTCGCGCGCAGCGCGGGCGAGTTGCGCACCCGCCTGCGTCCGCTGCTGGCCGGCGCCGAGCCGGCGCTCGACATCCTGCTGTTCTGCCCCGACTACCACGTACGCCAGCCCGGCAGCGCCGGGCTCGATCCGGCGCGCATCGTGGACGCCAGCCGGCGCGACGCCTTCGCCGCCATCGTGCAGGAACTGACCGCCGGGCAGGCCGGCGATGCGCCCGCCGAGCCGGCCCGCCTGCAGGCGCTGCATCGCTTCTTCGCCGACATCCTGGAGCTGGTGCCCGACGTGCAGTCGCACATCGGCCAGGTCGACGAGCTCACCACCCGGCTGTCGGGCGGCCTCACCGAGTGGGCGCGCCGCATCGACATGAGCCCGCACCGCCTGCGCGTCACCGCCACCGCCGGCAGCGGCAAGACCCAGCTCGCGCTCGCGGCCTACACCGAGGCGCTCGCCGCCGGCCGCCGCCCGCTCTACGTGTGCTACAACCGCCCGCTCGCCGACCACTTCGCGCGCATCGTGCCCGCCGGCGGCGAGGTCGCCACCTTCCACCAGCTCTGCGACCGCCGCCTGCGCGATGCCGGGCGCAAGCCGCACTTCGGCGCCCCCGGCGCCTTCCGCCGCATGGAGGCGGACTTCGCCGCCTTGGTCACCACGCACACCGCCGCCGCCTGGCAGTTCGACGAGCTGATCATCGACGAGGGCCAGGACTTCATGGAGCCCTGGCGCGACGCCCTGCTCGCACTGCTCAAGCCCGGCGGGCGCGCGTGGTGGCTGGAGGATCCGCTGCAGAACCTCTACGACCGCGCGCCGGTGCCGCTGCCAGGCTGGGTGGGGCTGAGCGCCGACACCAACTACCGCACCCCGGCCGACGTGCTCGCGCTGCTCAACGCCCGCCTGCCGCTGCCCGCGCCGATCCGCGCCGGCAGTCCGGTGGCCGACAGCGAGCCGGAGCTGCTCACCTGGCACGACGACACCGCCCTGCTCGAGGCCACCCGGCGCGCGATCACGCGCGCGCTCGGCCTCGGCTTCCGGCGCGACGCGATCGTGCTGCTCACCTTCCGCGGCCGCGAGCACTCGCGCTTCACTGCGCTCGACCACCTCGGTCCCCACCGCCTGCGCGCCTTCACCGGGCGCTACGACCTGCTCGGCGAGCCGGAACACTCCCAGGGCGAGCTGCTGATCGATTCGGTGTATCGATTCAAGGGCCAGTCGGCGCCCTGCATCATCTTCACCGAGATCGACTTCGAGACGACCGAGGGGCAGATGGACGCGCTCACCATGCGCAAGCTCTTCGTCGGCGCGACACGGGCGACGATGAAGCTGATCCTGGTGGCGTCGGAGCGCGCAGCACCCAGCCTCGCACCGCTTTCCGCGGCAGACGCCTGAGGACTAAGCTTGGAGCGCGTGTACAACTCTCCGAGGTCAGCCATGAGCAACAAGCACCGCCACACTCTGGAAGCGATCTTTCGCGACCCACCGACCGGCAACCTGCAGTGGCGCGAGGTGGAGTCGCTACTTCACCACCTTGGCGCGGTGGTCGAATCGGGCCACGGGGCACGATTTCGCATCGTCATCAACCGCCACGAGTTCTACCTCCACCACCCGCACCACAGCAACGAATTCGGCAAGCAGGCGGTCAAGCAATTGCGCGAATTCCTCGCCGGCGCAGGGATGACGCCCTCGCAGTACGACCAGATCCAACACAGCCAACAGTAGCCTTGAGCGCGGGCACCTGCCGCGGCAGACCATGGCCCGGTCTGCCGCGACTTGGGCGGGCGCAGGCGCCGATACGCATCGATTTTTTTCATGGTTGTATTCCATGACAAATGTCAAATGCTGCGCCGCAAGATATTCGTATGGTGACTCACACGCCCCGACGTTACGCGGGCGCCAGCGCAGCCCGCAGAGAGATCCGGCCATGAATACCAGAATCACCATCGACGGCAACGAAGCCGCCGCCTCCGTCGCTTTCCGCGCCTCCGAAGTGATCGCCATCTACCCGATCACGCCCTCGTCCAACATGGGCGAGCTCGCCGACGAGTGGGCCGCCCACGGCAAGGCCAACATCTGGGGCAGCGTGCCCCGCGTGGTCGAGATGCAGTCCGAGGGCGGCGCCGCCGGCGCGGTCCATGGTGCACTGCAGGCCGGAGCGCTGGCGACCACCTTCACCGCGTCGCAGGGCCTGCTGCTGATGATCCCCAACATGTACAAGATCGCCGGCGAACTCACGCCGACGGTGTTCCATGTCGCGGCGCGCGCACTCGCCACCCATGCGCTGTCGATCTTCGGCGACCACTCCGACGTGATGTCCACCCGCGCCACCGGCTTCGCGCTGCTGGCGTCGAACTCGGTGCAGGAAGCGCACGACTTCGCCGCCATCGCCACCGCGGCCACGCTCGCCGGGCGGGTGCCGGTGCTGCACTTCTTCGACGGCTTCCGCACCTCGCACGAGGTCGCCAAGATCGACTTCATCCCGGACGAGGTGCTGCACGCGCTGCTGCCGGATGACCGCATCACCACCCTGCGCGCACGCGCGCTGTCGCCCGAGCATCCGGTGATCCGCGGCACCTCGCAGAACCCGGACGTGTTCTTCCAGGCGCGCGAGGCGCAGAACCCGTGGTTCGACGCCTTCCCCGCCGTGGTGCAGCAGGCGATGGACGAATTCGCCGCGCTCACCGGTCGCCGCTACCACCTCTTCGACTACGTCGGCGCGCCCGATGCCGAGCGCGTGATCGTGATCATGGGCTCGGGCGCGGACACGGTGGAAGAGACCGTCGCCCACCTCACCGCCCGCGGCGAGAAGGTCGGCCTGCTCAAGGTGCGCCTGTTCCGTCCGCTTTCCGCCGCGGCGCTGCTCGCCGCGCTGCCGCAGAGCGTGCGCAGCCTTGCGGTGCTCGACCGCTGCAAGGAACCCGGCGCCGACGGCGAGCCGCTGTTCAAGGACGTGATGGTGGCGCTGGCCGAGGACCAGGCGGACGAGGCGCCGCGCTTTGCCGCGATGCCCAAGGTCATCGGCGGGCGCTACGGCCTGGGCTCGAAGGAGTTCAACCCGGCCATGGTGTGCGCGATCTTCACCGAGCTGCAGCAGGCGCTGCCGCGCCGCCGGTGCACGATCGGCATCGAGGACGACGTCACCGGCCTGTCTCTCCCCTGGGACGCCGCCTTCCGCACCGACGCCGCCGCCGACGCCTTTGCCGCGGTGTTCTACGGCCTGGGTTCGGACGGCACGGTGTCGGCGAACAAGAACTCGATCAAGATCATCGGCGACGAGACCGATCTCTTCGCCCAGGGCTATTTCGTCTACGACTCGAAGAAGTCGGGCGCGATGACGGTGTCGCACCTGCGCTTCGGCCCGCAGCCGATCCGTTCCGCGTACCTCACCGGCGAAGGCGACGCCAGGTTCGTTGCCTGCCACCAGCCGCTCTTCATCGAGCAGCACGACGTGCTCGCCCACGCCGCGCCGGGCGCGGTGTTCCTGCTCAACGCCAGCGAGCCCGCCGACAAGGTGTGGGCCGCGCTGCCGCCGACCATGCAGCGCACCATGGTGGACAAGAAGATCAGCTTCTGGGTCATCGATGCCTACCAGGTCGCGCTCGACGCCGGCATGGGGCGGCGCATCAACACCGTGATGCAGACCTGCTTCTTCGCCATCTCGGGCATCCTGCCGCAGGACCAGGCGATCGCCGCGATCAAGCGCGCGGTCGAGAAGACCTACGGCCGCAAGGGCCGGCGCATCGCCGAGCAGAACTACCGCGCCATCGACGCCACCGTGGCTGCGCTGCAGCGCGTCGAGGTGCCGGCAAGCCTCCAAGCCGCCGACGCCACCGGCAAGGCGCCCATCGTCGTCGATGGGCTCGACACCTTCACCCGCCGCGTCACCATCCCGCTGATCCAGGGCAAGGGCGACGCGCTGCCGGTGTCGCTGCTGCCGGTAGACGGCACCTGGCCCACCGGCACCGCCCGCCACGAGAAGCGCAACATCGCGCTCGAGATCCCGGTGTGGGACGAGAAGCTGTGCACCCAATGCGGCAAGTGCGTGTTCGTGTGCCCGCACTCGGCGATCCGCGCCAAGGTCTTCCCCACCGAGCGCGTCGCCGACGCCCCGGCCGCGTTCAAGCACGTTCCGGCGCGCAGCAAGGACTACGCCCCCGGCACCCGCATGAGCTACCAGGTGGCGCCCGAGGACTGCACCGGGTGCACCCTGTGCGTGGACGTGTGCCCGATCCGCGACAAATCCAACGTGTCGCACAAGGCGATCAACATGGCGCCACAGCCACCACTGCGCGCGCAGGAAGCGGAGAACTGGGATTACTTCCTGCGCCTCCCGGACCTCGCCCGCCGCGACGCCAAGCGCACCACCATCCCCGGCTCGATGCTGCTGCAGCCGCTGTTCGAGTTCTCCGGCGCCTGCGTGGGCTGCGGCGAGACGCCCTACATCCGCCTGGCCACCCAACTCTTCGGCGACCGCATGATGGTGGCCAACGCCACCGGCTGCTCGTCGATCTACGGCGGCAACCTGCCGACCACGCCCTACACCACCGACGCCGACGGCCGCGGCCCGGCGTGGAACAACTCGCTGTTCGAGGACAACGCCGAGTTCGGCCTCGGCATGCGCCTGGCCACCGACCAGCTCGGCGCCGCCGCGCGCACCCAGTTGCAGGCGCTGGTAGCCACGCACGGCGCGCAGCTCGGTGAAGACCTGGTCGCGGCGCTGCTCGACGCCGACCAGCACTCCGAAGCCGGCATCCACGAGCAGCGCGAACGCGTGGCGCTGCTGAACCAGAAGCTCGCCGCGATCGACACCGCGGCCGCGCGCCAGCTCGCCGCGCTGTCCGAATACCTGATCCGGCGCAGCGTGTGGATCATCGGCGGGGACGGCTGGGCCTACGACATCGGCTTTGGCGGCCTGGACCACGTGCTCGCCTCGGGCGAGGACGTGAACATCCTGGTGCTCGACACCGAGGTCTATTCCAACACCGGCGGGCAGAACTCCAAGGCCACGCCGATGGGCGCCGTTGCCAAGTTCGCCGCCGGCGGCAAGCCCTCGCACAAGAAGGACCTGGCCAAGATCGCGATGGACTACGAGAACGTGTTCGTCGCCAAGGTGGCCTACGGCGCCAAGGACGTGCATACGCTCAAGACCTTCCTCGACGCCGAGAGCTACCCGGGGGTGTCGATCATCATCGCCTACAGCCCCTGCATCGCCCACGGCGTGGACATGTCCTTCAACCTGCACCAGCAGGACCTGGCGGTGAAGTCCGGCCACTGGCCACTGCTGCGCTACGACCCGCGCCTGCGCGAACAAGGCCGCAACCCGCTGTCGGTCGACAGCGCGGCACCGAGCGTGCCCTACCGCGACTTCGCCCGCAACGAGGCGCGCTTCACGGTGCTGGAACGGCAGAACCCCGAGGCCTCGACCCGCTTCCTCGACGAGGCCGAACGCCACGCCCGCCACCGCCACCACGAGTACACCGAGCTGGCCGCGCTGCCGGGCATCGACGACGCCCCGCCCGAAGCTGCCGCGAAGGAAGACGCTGCCCCGCAAGCCGCCGCCCGCACCGGAGACACCCAAAATGGCTGACCTGAACCTGCCCGATCTGCGCACCACCTACCTCGGCCTGGCGCTGAAGAACCCGATCGTGCCCTCGTCCACACCGCTCAGCCGCACGCTCGACCCGGTGCTGCACCTGGAAGACGCGGGCGCGGCGGCGATCGTCATGCACTCGCTGTTCGAGGAAGACGTGATCAACGACGAGCGCATGATGGACCGCTTCCTGATCCATCCCGACACCTTCGGCGAGGCCGCCGGCCACCTGCCCGCGGACGCCGGCTACCAGAGCAAGCTCGACGCCTACCTCGAGCAGATCGAGCGCCTCAAGGCGCGCCTGTCGATCCCGGTCATCGCCAGCCTCAACGGCAGCTCGCTGTCGGGCTGGGTCGAACTCGGCCGCGAGATGGAAGCGGCCGGCGCCGACGCGCTCGAACTCAACGCCTGGTACATGGCGAGCGACCCGAGCCTCGCCGGCACCGCACTGGAAGAGCGCTACCTTGCCCTGCTGCGCGAGCTGAAGACGGTGGTGAATATCCCGGTGACGATGAAGCTGTCGCCCTTCTTCAGTGCACTGCCGCATTTCGTCGCCCAGGTCGAGGCCGCGGGCGGTGCGGGCGTGTCGCTGTTCAACCGCTTCTTCCAGCCCGACATCGACCTCGACACCTTGAAGGTGGTCGATCGCGTGCAGTTGTCCTCGCCCGCCGACGGCCTGCTGACCATGCGCTGGATCGCGCTGCTGCACGGCCACACCGGGCTGAGCCTGGCGGCGACCGGCGGCGTGCATGGCGCGGACGACGCCCTGAAGATGCTGCTCGCCGGCGCCGACGTGGTGCACATGGCCAGCGCCTTGCTGCAGAACGGCCCGCAGTGCATCGCCACCGTGCTCGAAGGCATGACGCGCTGGATGAGCGAGCGCGAGTACGAGTCGGTGGCGCAGCTCAAGGGCTCGATGAGCCAGCGCAAGCTCGCCGACCCGAGCGCGTTCGCGCGCGCGGCCTACCTCAACGCGATCGACTCCTTCTCGCCGCCGCCGGGGGTGCGCTACTGAGGACGGGCTCAGCCGAGCTCCACCGCCAGCTCGGCGATGGCGTCGTCCTTGTCGTCGTCGCCTTCACCGCGCGCCCATTCCGGATGGGCGCGGGCGCGGGTCAATGCACCGGGCAGGCTGCCGGTGCGCCATTGACGGGTCGCGGGATCGGTCGCCTCGGCCACCGGCAGGCGGCCGCCGCCGGCGCTTGCCGCCCCCATACCGACCTCGATCGGCGTCATCGCCGCATGACCGCGCCCCTCCAGCGCCGCCAGCAGTTCGCGCTGGCGCAGCGCGACGATGCGCAGGATGGCGTCGTCCACGGTGAGCTCGCGATGCCCGCGCAGCTTGGCGGCGATGCGTTCGCCGTAATGCCCGAAGGTCTGCCACAGCCCGCCGGCGAGGGCGCCGAGCGCGGCCGCCGCGCCCAGCGTGAGCCCGCCCACCATCAGGTCCACCCCCAGCCCGGCCGCCGCGCCGGCGGCGGCGCCGGTGCCGAGGCGCACCCCCATCTGGCGCAGGGTCTCGGCGTTGAAGAGGTCGTCGTCCCAGCGCCCGTCGGTGAGCGGCAGCGCGTCCATGCGCGCGTCGTCGGGGCGGAAGCGGTACAGGCGCAGCAGCGCGTCGACACAGGCCTGCTCGCGCCGGCGCACGTCTTCGCGCAGGCGGGCGACGGCGGCCTGCAGCACGGCGTCGCTGTCGGCGTCGGCGGCTTCGTCGAGACGGTCGCGCAGCGCCGCGAGCTCGACCAGCAGCTCGGCGACCAGGCGGCGGGCGGCCTCGCGGCGGGCGTCGGATTCGCGCGCGCGGGCGTCGATCAGCGCCTGCAGGCGGGCGCGGTGGGCGTGGATCAGCGTGGCCAGGGTGTCGAAGAGTTCGCGCTCGCCATCGAGCGGCGGCGCCACGGTGTCGAAGCTCACCACCGCATGCAGGCCGAGGCGGGCGAGCGCCGCGCGCCAGTCATCCACACGGGCCGTGGGCGCGGCAACGAAGT
>QXGG01111596.1_pt1 | contig 15670 bp, 17 predicted proteins | sample 1982491 | NCBI WGS metagenome assembly QXGG01 (sample SAMN09924614, study PRJNA488089) | Wastewater metagenome, whole genome shotgun sequencing project. | isolation source: South African research farm wastewater | place: South Africa: Irene, Agricultural Research Council, Animal Production... | reverse complement strand
CCTAAGAGAGTACCCAGTAATAAACCAATACCTAAGGCTTCGTAAATGATGGTTTCCACGGTTTAATCCCGTATTCAAAATATAGATATGCACAGTGTACGGGGTTCAGGTCATGGCGTAAAAAGTCTTGTGCGGTTTTCTGGGGCTGGCGAGGTCAGGCGTGGAGCCGCTATGTCATTGATACTGCATTAAGGGGCCGTTGTAGTGCTGCCGATGCCCCTGAATGCTAGAGGGCTGATAGTTATTGGGCTTGGCCGATATGGCGTAGCGTAAATGCACCGCGCAGCTCGCCTGCAGAATAACCGCGAGCCTTGTCGTTAGGGTACTTTTCATCCAAGGCTGCAGCAATGTCTGGTTTGATCTGAGCGCCATGGCATCCCAAGCAGCCTTCTTGCAGTGGTATGGCTTTCATCAATCGAAACTGGCCATCTACTGTTTGTGCATAGCTGATGCTTTTGACATCTTCACCTTGAGCCGCGCGTTCAGCGAATTGTTGTAACACATCACGCTCCCAGTCATCGGGTATATTGGCGTCACTGCGTGTTTTTAACGAGGTGCGCCCCACTTTCCAGTTGCTGTTGCTGTGTTCAGCGGCGATATCAGGTGCTAAAGCTTGGCAAGCATTCACTGCTGCGACAGGGCCGCCATCTGCTTTGGCCTGTTGTACCGTATCCATTAAGTGCTTAGCAAAAGAAGGGATTAAAGTGGCCGCTTCTTGCTTAAGGGTATCTGTGTGGGTTGCAGCACTGATGCTCTGAGTTAGAATGGCTGTGCAAAATAAAGCACACAAATAGGCTGGTGTACGCATGGCTTTTTCCGACTCCAATAGTTGCGTTTAAAGTATAATAAATGCGTACTTTACACTTAAAGTTTGAGGTTGTACCTATCATTTACCGTTTAAATTGTCGCAGCCATGATGACTCTTAAGAGCAGGCGTCAGCGTTGCCAGCGCTGCTTAAGACCTGATACGCATTGTTTGTGCAGTCTTATTCCGTCTTTACCCAGTCGCACCCGAGTGTTGGTCTTACAGCACCCTGATGAAACTCAACATGCATTAAATACCGCCCGCTTTGTAGCGCTAGGCTTACAGAACTCACAATGGGTGGTAGCTGAAGTGGTGGATAATCTTGAGCAGTATGTGCAGCAGCCTGGGTATCGCGCCTGTCTATTATTTCCTGGTGAACAGGCACAAGAGTTGGTTGCTTATCAAGCGCAGGAGCAACCCTTATTGCTGGTCGTACCGGATGGCACCTGGCGCAAAGCGCGCAAAATATTACACAGCAACCCCGTGTTAGCGACATTGCCGCGCGTGACTTTACCCGCAGGGTTAAAAAGTCGTTATCGTTTACGCAAAGCACCCACGGCTGAGGCATTAGCTACGGTCGAGGCGGTGTATTACGCATTAGATATTTTAGAGCCTGAGCTGGACTTTAGCGCCTTGTTGCAGCCATTTGAGGCGCTGATTGAGGGGCAGATTCAGGCGATGGGCGCGGCTGTGTATCAGCGACATCACTTGGATTAACAGGGCAGGGTGTTACTCTGCAAGGCAGGCTATGAGCGTCGGTACAGCTGGCGCATTGTGTACCTTGATTGATAGGAGGTGAGATGAATTTCCACACGCGTAAATGGGTTAAACCCGAAGACTTAAACCCCAATGGGACTTTGTTTGGCGGTAGTTTGTTGCGCTGGATTGATGAAGAAGCAGCGATCTATGCCATTGTGCAATTGGAAAATCAAAAGGTTGTGACCAAGTTGATTTCTGAGGTGAACTTCCTCAGTTCTGCTGAGCAAAGCGATATTATTGAGCTGGGTATTACGGCAACAGCTTTTGGGCGTACTTCAATCACGATGCGCTGTGTAGTGCGCAATAAAATCACGCATAAAAATATTTTAACCATTGAGCGCATGGTGTTTGTCAATATGGGGCCCGATGGTAAGCCGGCACCGCATGGCAAGACACAGATCAGTTATACGCATGAGCGGATTAATCGAGAGTTGACGCAGACAGATCAAAGCTAGTGTGTTGGATATAACTGACGCACACATTATCGTGTGCATCAGTTATGGGGTGCTGCGGGGTGTTATACGTTGAATCTAAAGTGCATCACATCGCCATCTTTCACGATGTACTCTTTACCTTCTAAACGCCATTTACCGGCTTCTTTAGCACCGGCTTCACCTTTGTATTGTACAAAGTCATCGTAAGCGATCACTTCTGCACGGATAAAGCCTTTTTCAAAGTCAGTGTGAATCGCTGCAGCGGCGCGCGGTGCATTGGCGCCCACTTTAGTGGTCCAAGCGCGGACTTCTTTAACACCTGCGGTAAAGTAAGTTTGCAGGTCAAGCAGTTGGTAGCCTGCACGGATCACGCGGTTGAGACCGGGTTCTTCGAGGCCAAGGGCTTCAAGGAACATGTCTTTTTCTTCGCCATCATCGAGTTCAGCAATTTCAGCTTCGATTTTATTGCACACAGGTACCACAGGTGCGCCTTCTTCTTCGGCAATCGCGCGCACGATATCCAGCAATGGGTTATCTTCAAAGCCATCTTCGGCCACGTTAGCGATATACATCACGGGCTTAATGGTCAGTAAGTGAAAGCTGCGAGCAGTTTGTTTTTCATCTTCGCTCCAGCTTTTCAGCAATGAGCGCGCTGGCTTGCCTTCGGTAAAGTGATTGATTAATACTTCCAGCAGTGCTTTTTGCGCTACGGCTTCTTTGTCGCCGCCTTTAGCGTTGCGTGTTACGCGTTGCAATTGCTTTTCGCAGCTGTCGAGGTCAGCGAAAATCAGCTCAAGATCAATGATTTCGATATCACGCTTAGGGTCAACAGAGTTGGACACGTGAACCACGTTCTCGTCTTCAAAGCAGCGAACGACGTGGGCAATGGCATCTGTTTCACGGATGTTGGCCAAAAACTTATTGCCTAAACCTTCGCCTTTAGAGGCGCCTTCCACGAGGCCGGCAATATCGACAAACTCCATAGTTGTCGGTAGTACGCGCTCAGGCTGTACGATCTCTGCTAACGGACCTAGACGCGGGTCTGGTACAGCAACGATGCCGGTGTTGGGCTCAATAGTGCAGAAGGGAAAGTTTTCGGCAGCAATGCCTGACTTGGTTAAGGCATTAAAGAGGGTCGACTTGCCAACGTTGGGCAAACCCACGATACCGCAGTTAAATCCCATGATGATTTCCTCGGGAGAAAAGAGTCAAGCCTTTTGGCTGTGTAGCTGCTGCATTGCGCGGGAAAAATTACCGTCAAGAAGATCAGGCACTACGCCAAGGGCGAATTCGATACTGGTGTGTGTTAAGTCTTGTTCGTTGCGTGGTGCACGGCCGAGTACATAGTTTGAAACTTGGCTGCTATGGCCTGGATGACCGATACCGATACGCAAACGATAGAAATTCTTTTGATTGGCCAGGCAAGCGATGATATCGCGCAAGCCATTGTGCCCACCGTGTCCGCCACCTAATTTGAGTTTGCATACGCCAGGCGGCATATCCAGCTCATCATGGGCCACTAGAATTTCTTCAGGTTGAATACGAAAGAAATGAGCCAGTGCGGCAACGGCTTGACCACTACGATTCATGTAGGTGGTCGGAATCAGTAAGCGTACATCACGGCCTTGATGATTGAGTTTACCGGTCAGGCCGGAGTACTTTTTATCAAAGCTTAAATGAACGCCGTGTTGAGCTGCGAGGCGCTCAACAAAAAAAGCTCCCGCGTTATGCCGGGTCTGGTCGTATTCTGGGCCTGGGTTACCTAAGCCGACGATCAGTTGAACAGCATTCACTACGGGAGCTCCTTGTCTTACAGGTTAAGCGTCGAGAAATTACTTCTCTTCTGCTTCGCCTTCAGCTGCAGCATCAGCAGGCTGATCTTGTTCTTCGTCTTCAACAACGTTGACGCGAGCTTCTTGTACGCTAGCAACGGCAATGTTGTTTTCGTGCGCTAGGGCAGTGAACTCAATACCTTTAGGTGCAACAAGGTCAGCCAAGTGAACGATTTCACCAACGTTAACATTCAGCATGTCAACTTCGATTGCATCAGGCAGATCTTGTGGTAAGCAAGTGACTTCAATCTCTGTCGCCAAGCGGAAGATATCACCACCGCCAGTTTTAGCGCCGACACATGCTTCTTCGTTGAGCAGTACAACTGGAACAAGAGTCGTCAGTTTCTGGCCAGCGATTACGCGAATAAAGTCAGCGTGTAAAACAAAGCCTTTAGCTGGGTGGCGCTGCAGGTCTTTAATTAAAACGCTTTGCTTTTTGCCATCAATGTTCAGTTGAAGAATGCTACTGAAAGCGGCATCGTTGAGTAACAATTTAGCAACTTCGCGAGTTTGCAGGCTCACTGAAACAGGTGCATCTTCGCCACCGTAAACAACAGCAGGTACTAAGTCAGCGTTACGACGTAGGCGGCGGCTCGCACCTTTCCCTAAATCGTTACGCGCTTGTGCGTTTAGTGTAAATTCGCTCATGTGTATCTCTCCAATAAAACAACAACGCCCGTCAACTTGCGACCAGTGACGAGCGGGGTTGTTGAAGCCTAAATAAAGTTAGGCGGTTGTTGATTGCGCCGTGTTCAACGGAACATTGCGCTAATCGATTCTTCGTTACTAATACGACGCACTGCTTCAGCAACCACAGGTGCAATGTCGAGTTGACGAATGCGTGTGCATGCTTGGGCAGCAGCCGATAATGGAATAGTGTTAGTGACCACAATTTCATCAAGCAGTGAGTTTTCGATATTCTCGATCGCTCGGCCAGACAAAATAGGGTGGGTGCAATACGCTAATACTTGAGATGCGCCGCGGTCTTTCAAAGCCTTAGCAGCAGTACATAACGTACCCGCTGTATCGACCATATCATCGACTAATACACAAGTTCGGCCTTCAACATCACCGATAATGTGCATGACTTCAGACTGGTTGGCTTTAGGGCGACGCTTGTCAATAATTGCAAGATCAACACCTAGAGATTTGGCGACAGCACGTGCACGTACAACACCACCGATATCCGGTGAAACAATCATCAGGTTCTCAAAGCGCTGAGCGTGGATATCATCCACTAGCACGGGAGAGCCATAAATATTGTCAACTGGGATATCAAAGAAACCTTGGATTTGGTCAGCATGCAAGTCAACCGTGAGAACACGGTCAACACCAACGCCAGATAGCATGTCAGCAACAACTTTAGCGCTGATAGCAACACGCGCTGAGCGTGGGCGACGGTCTTGACGAGCATAACCAAAATAGGGAATCACTGCAGTGATGCGCGACGCTGAAGAGCGACGGAATGCATCAATCATGACAATGAGTTCCATAAGGTTATCATTGGTGGGCGCACAAGTAGGTTGAATTAAAAAAACATCCTTACCACGTACGTTCTCATTGATTTCCGCACTGATTTCACCATCAGAAAATTTTCCGATAGAAGCATCACCAAGTGGGATATAAAGCTGCTCTGCTACACGGCGAGCGAGGTCGGGGTTTGCGTTCCCCGTAAAGATCATCATCTTCGACACGCGCAGTACCTGTTTTACTGAGGGTGGACCTGACGAAAAAAACCTTCGTAACTTCGCGATCAACGCGAAACCACGAAGGTTTCGTAATATGGCAGGGGCGGCTGGATTCGAACCAACGCATGGCAGGATCAAAACCTGCTGCCTTACCGCTTGGCGACGCCCCTATAGATTTTTATACTATAAAATCTAAAGATTAGTTTTCAGTTAAGTTTTGCAGTGTCCGGTGCAACATCGAAGTGTTTGCGCCTTGTGCTACAAAGCTCGGTAGTGACTCTGAAATCTGGGTTGCTATGTTAACAGCTTGTTGTTCGTTTGGGAAGCCCCCAAATATACAACTTCCAGTTCCAGTTAATCTTGCTTCAACATATTTGTTTAACAAGATCAAAGCGTTACGTACATCTGGATAACGCTTCTCTACTACTGCTTGGCAATCATTGTGACCGCTTTGCTTGAGAACGGTGCGTATATTAGTGAGAGGGGTGTCGCGTGTCAAGCACTTATCTGAAAATACTTTTGCGGTGCTGATTGAAACAGGCGGCACGGCCACTAAATACCAAGGTTCTGGTAATTTAACAGGCTGTAGTTTTTCACCTACCCCTTGGGCGAAGGCTGCTTTACCCATAACAAATACAGGCACATCAGCACCTAAACTGAGGCCCAGTTCAGCCAGGAATTCTAAAGAGTGGTGAGTGCCCCATAAATGATTTAAGCCCACCAGCGTTGTTGCAGCGTTAGAGCTGCCGCCGCCAATCCCGCCACCAACGGGCAGTTTTTTATCCAACCAAATATCAGCACCCAGCATTGTAGAGCTGTGGGCTTGAAGTAAGCGTGCGGCGCGCACAATAAGATTGTCGTCGTGAGCCACGCCCTCAATGGCAGTATGTAAAACAATCTGCCCATCGGTGCGAGGGTTAAAATGCAAGGTGTCGGCGTAATCTAAAAACTGAAATAAGGTTTGGAGTAAATGATAACCGTCGGCACGTTGCCCGACGATATGCAGCATTAAGTTCAGTTTGGCTGGAGCGGGCAGACTGAGTTGTGCTGTGTGAGTTGCGTCAGTTGCAGTGTTAAAAGCATGCGCTTGCATAAAACTATTGACCTAATTGCCGTGCTTGCCATTGTTTAATGACTAAGGTGATATTTAAATCAGCGCCGCTGAGTTTGATACGTTCAGGCAGTTGTAAGCCGTTTTCAGTGCGGTAGCTGAGGTATTCAATGCGCCAGTTGTCCTGCTCTAAACTTTCGAGCAGGCTGTCGCTGTTGAGTTGCACCTGGCTTTTACTGTGCGGTGCAGGCAAGCCTCGTACCCACCAGAGTAGGTGCTCAACCGGCAAGCTCCAACCTAACTGTTGTTGCATAAGTGCTTGCGCTGAGTGAGCTTGAAATGTGCCGCGATTGGCAATGTCTAAACTAACAGCACCGGGACGGCCGGTTAGGCGTGTGGAGCCTTGGCCGAGCGGACCCGATAGGCGAATATCAAAGTAATCTTGGCGTTGTAACCAAAATAAAACGGCACTACCGGAGTCCTGTGAGCTGCGGATACCTATTTTGCCGTTGATTTGCCATGCATCAAGCGGTGCAATAACTTGTTTGTGAGCTTGCCAAGAGCTTGGCTTGCCCGTGCCGGCAACCTGCTCATTTGAGGTCAAGTGGCTGCAACCACTTAGGCCGAGCAGTGCAGTCAGTAAAATAACATAAGATAAACGCATCGTTTTACGGCTCCTGCTGGGTTAAGCGTTGTATGGTTTCAAGCAGTACAGCATCTTTTGGTTGGATTTTAAGCGCTTTGTTCCAGATTTTACGCGCTTCAGAATGCTTGTTTTGCAGCCAAAGCACTTCACCTAAATGGGCTGCGACTTCGGCATCAGCAAAGCTGGCAAAGGCTTCACGTAACAAGCGTTCTGCGGTGACCAAATCACCAAGACGGTAATATACCCAACCTAAACTGTCCGTGATTGCTGCATCGTTGGGTTCAAGCTCGTGGGCTTGCTCAATGAGTTGGCGTGCTTCTTCTAAGCGATCTGTGCGGTCAGCCAGTGTGTAACCTAAAGCGTTGAGCGCCATAGCATTGTTGGGGTTGCGCTGAATAATCAGGCGTAAATCCTGCTCCAGTTGCTGTAAGTCATTACGCTTTTCAGCAATCATGGCGCGTGTGTAGAGCAAGCTTGGGTCATCGGCAAAACTATCCAAGGCTTGATTAATACGCAGCCAAGCCATTTCAACTTGGTTGTTACTCGCCAAGCTCTCGGTCTCAATTAAGTACAATTGAATCGCAAGGTTGGGGTGCTCGATACGCTGGGTGTCAAAGTGTGTTGTATCTTCGCTACGGTTTTTCTGGGTCAGCAGCAGATAAATAATGCGTTGCTGGGCAGCTAAATAGCTTTCACTGGGTTCGACCGCTTTATAAGCATCCAGAGAATTGGGTATGTCATCCAGTTCTTCCAGCACGCGCCCTAAATGAAAGTAGGCCGCATTTAGATGGCTGCCGCGCAGCAACAACTCTTCTAAATAGACTTGAGCTTCCTGCCAAGCGTTGAGATCCATATTGATCAATGCCAATGAAAAGCGTAAGTCATCGTCATTTGGTGATTGCTGTAACAGCTCTAAAAACTCAGCGCGCGCCTCTTCCAAGCGGTTAAGTTCAATGAGTAAGCGCGCATAAGTCATGCGCAGGCGCGTATCGTCAGGGTGATTTTTAAGTGCATTGCGCAGTAAAGGCAGCGCTTCTTCGGTGCGCTCAAGCTGATTTAGCAGGCGCGCTCTTAATAGCAATGTGGCGGGTACAGCATACTTTTTAGGCTGATCTTCCAATAGTGTTAAAGCTTCATTACTGCGGCCGTCTTGGCTGAGTAAAATGGCCTTACTAAACAACAGTTGTTGATTGTGCGGGTGTTTGATCAACAGGCGATCAAAGCTTTGTAGCAGTGCTTGTCGCGTTTTATCATCAGATTGCGCCGCCGTTAGCGCTAGAAAGTCAAACTGTGTGTCGCCTTGCGCTACTAAAACTTTTTCCATGTGCTGTAAAGCTTCGTCGAAACGCTGTGCTTGCGCCAGTTGAATAGCTGCATAACGTTGCGCTTCTAAGTTTTCAGGTGCAGCATGAGCCCAAATTAGTGCGCTATTGAGTGCGCGTTGCTCTTCACCTAAGAATTCAGCAATGCGAAAAGCACGCTCAGCAACGCCAGGGTCGCCGGTAATTTGCGCTTGCTCGCTGTAATGGTCGGATGCGATATCAAAGCGATCACGCTGGCCTGCAATTTCAGCAGACAATAAACTGATCAATGTTTCTGGTGTGAAATCAGCAGTGCCGTGTTCACTCACCTCAGTCTGTGTCGCTACTACAGCAGTTGAGTGATCAGTTTGTGACTGATCAGCGCCTGTAAAGGCTTGGCAACCTGATAAAATAAGGCTGATTGAAATAAGGCTAAAATATTTATTCATAAGTACAAGGCAAGACAAGTTAGAATAGCTGCATCATGACACATGCAGAGAAAACACGCGCGACACTCTGTACTGATGCTGTATTTCATCGGTGTCAGTCAGATGACTCAGAGTGCATGTGATAGTCTAAAATATATGCTTTTTCTTACACTTAGTATTGTGTTTTGTTTGGGGAGGTTGTTCTGAAGGCTTTGAAGTAGGACAATCGCCTGCTTTAAATCCCCTTTAGCGACATTGCATGGCTTTTATAGCACTTGGTATAAATCATAAAACAGCTTCTGTGGCGGTCCGCGAACGCGTGGCCTTTAGTCCAGAACAATTAGTTGAGGCATTGCGTCAGCTATGTCGAGTCGTGGGCAGTCGAGAAGCGGCAATTTTATCGACCTGTAATCGCAGTGAGTTGTACTTGGAGGTTGAGCATGCTCAACCGCACATTGTGCTTGAGTGGTTAGCGCAATATCATCAGGTACCCGTGGCAGATCTACAAGCCTGCGCCTATGTGCATCAAGACGATGGTGCGGTACAGCATATGATGCGTGTGGCCTGTGGTTTGGACTCACTCGTGTTAGGCGAGCCGCAAATTCTTGGGCAGATTAAGTCAGCCTATGCTGTGGCCCGTGAAGCGGGCACCCTTGGGCCTATTTTAGGGCGTTTGTTTCAAGCAACATTCAGCACGGCTAAAACAGTACGTACCGATACAGCGATTGGCGAAAATCCCGTTTCAGTGGCTTTTGCGGCGGTGAGTTTAGCTAAGCAGATTTTTACTGACCTGAGTCACAGCCAAGCCTTATTGGTGGGCGCCGGTGAAACCATCACCTTAGTTGCGCGCCATTTATTTGAGCAGGGCGTGAAACAAATTGTTGTAGCGAACCGTACTTTAGAGCGTGCCACGGCGTTGGCAGATGAGTTTGGTGCGCAAGCTATTTTACTTTCGGATATCCCTGATGCCTTAGTGAACAGCGATATTGTGATCAGTTCAACGGCCAGCCAGTTGCCTATTTTAGGTAAGGGCGCGGTTGAGCGGGCGTTAAAGTTGCGCAAGCATAAACCCATTTTCATGGTTGATATCGCCGTTCCGCGCGATATTGAGCCGCAAGTGGGTGAGCTCGATGACGTGTATTTATACAGTGTCGATGACTTGCATGAGGTGGTGACGGAAAACTTAAAAAGTCGCCAAGGTGCTGCTCAAGCGGCTGAAGAACTGGTAGTACGTGGTACATCGGACTTTATGCAGCGCTTGCGTGAGCTTGAGGCGGTGGATGTGTTGCGCGCTTATCGCCAGCAAGGCGAGCGCTTGCGTGATGAAGAGCTGGCGCGAGCTCAACGTGCTTTAGCCAATGGCGCATCACCTGAAGATGCTTTGGCTGCTTTAGCGCGAGGCTTAACCAATAAGCTGCTGCATGCACCCAGTGTGCAATTAAAACGTTTATCTGCAGATGGTCGGTGTGAGGCGCTGGCGGTTGCGCAGGAATTATTTGGTTTAACAACAGGTGACTCGAATTAATGAAAGCGTCGTTAGTCAATCGTTTAGACCGTCTGCAAGAACGCTATGAGGAGCTCACAGCGTTACTAGGCGATGCACAGGTGATCACAGATCAAAATAAATACCGCACCTACTCTAAAGAGTATGCGGAAGTTGAGCCTGTGGTTTTGACCTTTCAAACGTGGCGCAAAACCAGCAGTGATCTTGAAGAAGCACAGGGTATGCTTAAAGACCCTGATTTAGATGTGCGCGAAATGGCCGTTGAAGAAGTGGCTGAGTGTCGCAGTGCATTAGAAAATATTGAAGCTGATTTGCAGCGCTTGATGCTGCCCAAAGACCCGAATGACAGTCGTAACGTGTTTCTTGAAGTGCGCGCGGGTACCGGTGGTGATGAAGCGGCTATTTTTTCGGGTGATCTGTTTCGCATGTATTTGCGTTATGCCGAGCGTCAAGGCTGGCGCGTTGAAGTGTTGTCTGAACATGGCGGCGAGCATGGCGGTTATAAAGAAGTCATTGCCCGCGTAGAAGGCGATAATGTGTACGGACGCCTCAAGTTTGAATCCGGAGCGCACCGTGTACAGCGTGTGCCGGAGACAGAATCCCAAGGCCGGGTACACACTTCAGCCTGTACCGTGGTTGTCTTGCCGGAACCCGATGAGCAGGATGCGATTGAGATTAATCCGGCTGATTTACGTGTCGATACCTACCGCGCTTCAGGTGCGGGTGGTCAGCACGTGAACAAAACGGACTCGGCGGTGCGTATCACGCACTTACCCAGTGGCATTGTGGTGGAGTGTCAAGAAGAGCGCTCGCAACATAAAAACCGTGCTCGTGCGATGGGTTGGTTGGCTGCGCGTCTAGAAGATCAGCAAAGCAGCGCCGCCGCACAAGAAATGTCGGATACACGCCGCTCTTTAGTGGGCAGTGGTGATCGCTCTGAACGCATTCGCACCTATAACTTTCCGCAAGGACGAGTGACAGATCACCGCATTAACCTCACCTTATATTCGTTAGCGGATGTCATCAGTGGCAGTTTAGAGCAGATTATTGATCCACTGTTGCTTGAGTACCAAGCCGATCAGTTGGCTGCTTTAGGCGATTAATCCACATGGCGCGCATCGATCAGTTGTTGGCTCAGGCTGCAGAGATAGATTCACCGACCGCGAAGCTGGATGCGGAGCTGTTATTGGCATATGTGCTCGATAAACCGCGCAGCTATCTATACACCTGGCCAGAAAAAGACGTCAGCACTCAGCAGGCAGTGGATTATGCCGCCTTGCTGCAGCGTCGTTTACAAGGTGAGCCTGTGGCTTATCTATTAGGGCGCCAAGGGTTTTGGACGCTCGATTTAGAAGTCGCACAGCACACTTTAATTCCTCGCGCGGACACTGAGTTACTGGTGGAGGCCGCCTTGCAGTTGTGTGCTACCGACCGAGCCTTGCATGTCCTGGATTTAGGTACAGGAAGCGGCGCGGTGGCGTTAGCTTTAGCCAGTGAGTGTACGCAATGGGTTCTGACTGGCGTGGATCGTATCGAGTCTGCCGTGGCATTAGCCCAGCGCAATCAGCAGCACTTAAAGCTCACTAACGTGCAGTTCTTATCCAGCCACTGGTTCAGTGCATTGGCAGGGCAGCGCTATGATTTGATTTTAAGTAACCCGCCTTATATTGCCGATAATGATCCACACTTACAGCAAGGCGACGTACGTTTTGAACCCTTGAGTGCTTTAGTGTCGGGCCCTGACGGTCTAGATGACTTGCGTTACATTATTGCCCAAGCCCCTTTGTATTTAACGGCTGATGGCTGGCTGTTGCTGGAGCATGGCTTTGATCAAGCCTGTGCGGTGCGCGAGCTGTTAAGCGCTGCTGGCTTTGTTGAGGTGAGCAGTCAACGTGATTTGGGCGGGCACGAGCGGATCAGTGTAGGGCGTCTTTCATCATTATCTTAGGCTGTATCTTCCATGTTAAACGATGAAGAATTACTGCGTTACAGCCGTCAAATCCTACTGCAACAGGTGGATATAGACGGGCAGCTGCGCTTGAAAGACAGCAATGTTTTAATTGTCGGCTTAGGTGGCTTAGGTTCACCGGTAGCCCTCTATTTAGCCGCAGCTGGTGTAGGTACTTTATATTTAGCTGATTTTGACGCTGTGGATGTCTCTAATTTGCAGCGTCAAATTGTCCACGACAGTCAGGCTATTGGTGTATTAAAGGTGGAGTCTGCACAAGCACGTTTAGCCGCGCTGAATCCGCATATCGTGGTGCATACCATCAGTGCTCAGCTTGATTCGAGTAACTTGCCTCAAGTCCTCGAGTCGGTTGATTTAGTGCTCGATTGCAGCGATAACTTTACGATTCGTGGGCAGCTGAATGCCGCTTGCTTTGCCGCAAATAAGGTCTTGATCAGTGGTGCCGCTATTCGCACTCAAGGTCAGGTCAGCGTCTATGATCCGCACGATGCGCTGAGTCCGTGCTACCACTGTGTGTTTGGCGACGGCGAGGAGGAGGGCTTAACCTGCAGTGAGGCGGGTGTGCTCGGTCCTTTAGTTGGCATAGTGGGCAGTGTGCAAGCGCTTGAAGCGCTGAAGGTGCTGGCAGGTTTCGGCGAGCCATTGATTGGGCGGATGCTGTTAATTGATGCACTCAACAGCCGTTTTCGTGAGTTAAAAATGCGCCGAGATCCAGAGTGCTCTGTGTGCGGAGTGCGTCATGTCTAAGCAGGCAGCCATCGGCGTGTTTGATTCGGGCTTAGGTGGCATTTCAGTCTTGCATGAAATTCGCCGCGTCTTGCCTTATGAGTCCTTAATTTATATCGCCGATAGCGCTCATGTGCCGTACGGTGAAAAAACACCTGAGTTTATTGTGCAGCGCAGTATTGCCATTAGCCAGTTCTTGCTGGAGCAGCCGGTGAAGGCGATTGTTGTGGCGTGTAATACGGCTACCGCGGCGGCAGTCACTCAGATGCGTCAACGTTGGCCTGAGGTGATTATTGTTGGCATGGAGCCGGCAGTAAAGCCTGCAGTGCAGGCGTCTAAAATTGGTAAAATCGGTGTTTTAGCCACCACTGGAACACTGCGCAGCGCACGTTTTGCCGCTTTGCTAGAGCGCTACGCTAATGATGTTGAAGTGTTGACTCAGCCGTGTCCTGGTTTAGTCGAGTTGATTGAAGTAGGTGATTTAGACGGTGCGCAGACCAGTGCGTTATTAGCCGGCTATGTTGAACCCTTATTGGCCGCCGGCTGTGACACCCTGATTCTAGGGTGTACCCACTACCCATTGATTAAACCTTTGTTGCAATCTTTGGTCCCAGCATCAGTACAAATAATTGATACCGGTGCTGCCGTGGCTCGGCGTTTGCACAGTGAACTGGCTAAGCAAGACTTACTGGCTGCTGAGCAACACCCGGTTGATTATTTTTATGGTAGTGGTGATGTACAAAAAATACAGCAGACCTTAGGGTTGCTATGGCCGATACCGCACCCTGTGGCGGCATTAGAGTTTTAGTTTTGATAGGTACAATCTAGAATAAAATTAAGGTGAATAACATGCGAGTATGGATCGGTAGTGGATTGGCTGCCTTGATGTTGGGCTTAGGTGTGCAGCAAGCCGCTGCGGTTGAATTGAATGCTGCCGTTGGCCGTACCGAGAAATCCACTACCACATGGCGTTTAGGCTTACAGAAGGATTTTCAGTCACGCTGGTTTGCCAGTGATGTCGGTGCTTTAACTGGGTATTGGGACGCGGGTTACACTTACTGGGAAGGTGATAAAGCTGCTGACAACCATAGCCTGTCGCTTAGCCCTGTGTTTGTGTATGAGTTTAATGGTGTGGCTGCCACGCCTTATATCGAATTAGGTGTTGGGGTTGCTGCGTTTAAAAATACACGTGTCGAAAATCGCCGTCTGAGTACAGCGTTTCAATTTGAAGATCGTTTAGGTGTGGGTTTGCGTTTTCAGCGCCAGACGATTGGTTTGCGTGCGATTCATTACTCAAACGGTGGCCTGAAAAAGCCCAATGATGGTATTGATGGTTACAGTTTGCATTATCGTGTGAGGTTGTAATGACAGGTGATGGCGATGCGTTGATTACCGCGCTTGCACGCACTCTAGGTGAACAGTTGCATGCAGCTGGCGCTCAGGTCAGTACGGCAGAGTCCTGTACTGGTGGTGGTATTGCTGAGGCTATCACGCGTATCGCGGGCAGTTCAGCATGGTTTGAAGTGGGCTTTGTAACCTATTCTAATCTGCAAAAAACGCGCGTATTACAGGTTGCGCCCAGCGATTTGGAACGTGATGGCGCTGTCAGCCAATCGGTTGTTGAAGCCATGGCACGTGGCGCTCAGCAGCTTTCTGGAGCACGCTATGCTGTGGCTGTCAGCGGTGTGGCTGGACCTGGCGGCGGTAGTGCGGATAAACCAGTGGGTACGGTATGGCTGGCTTGGGCGGCCGCTGATCAAATGCAATCAGGTTGCTGGTGCTTTGCCGGTGATCGTGATGCCGTTCGTCAGCAGACCGTGCAAGCTGCCTTAGCTGGTCTATTGTGTTTAATAGAAGGGCGCGCGGCGGATACTTGGTTGCACCGCTTAAAAGAAACATTTGCCTAATCAATAAAGACTGTGGATAATGCTGGTTGGTTATACAGTATTTAGGGTTTGGCCCAATTGCAATTATGAGGATCGATAATGGACGAGAACAAGAAAAAAGCTTTAGCCGCTGCGCTGGGTCAAATTGAGCGCCAGTTTGGTAAAGGCGCTGTCATGCGCATGGGCGATAATGAGCGTGTTGCTATTCCTGCCATCTCGACTGGATCCTTAGGTCTGGATATTGCGTTGGGTATAGGCGGTTTACCTAAGGGTCGTATTGTTGAGATTTATGGCCCTGAATCATCCGGTAAAACGACGCTGACCTTATCAGTGATTGCTGAGGCACAAAAAGTCGGTGCCACTTGTGCTTTTATTGATGCTGAACACGCGCTTGATCCTGAGTACGCCAGCAAGCTGGGTGTGAATGTTGATGATCTTTATGTTTCACAGCCCGATACCGGTGAGCAAGCGTTAGAAATCGCCGATATGTTGGTGCGTTCGAATTCGATTGATGTGATCGTAGTGGACTCCGTTGCGGCTCTAGTGCCTAAAGCAGAAATTGAAGGCGATATGGGTGACACCCACGTCGGTCTGCAAGCACGCTTAATGAGTCAGGCACTGCGCAAAATTACCGGTAACAT
>QXGG01381185.1_pt1 | contig 15671 bp, 13 predicted proteins | sample 1982491 | NCBI WGS metagenome assembly QXGG01 (sample SAMN09924614, study PRJNA488089) | Wastewater metagenome, whole genome shotgun sequencing project. | isolation source: South African research farm wastewater | place: South Africa: Irene, Agricultural Research Council, Animal Production... | reverse complement strand
CGCGTCCACGGCAGCGCGTTCTTCCAGCGCGGCGAGACGCAGTCGATCGTCACCTGCACGCTCGGCACCGTGAAGGACGAGCAGATCGTCGACGGCCTGCTGCCCGAGTACGCGAAGAAGTTCTACCTGCACTACTACTTCCCTCCCTTCTGCACCGGCGAGGCCGGACGCATCACGGGACCGGGTCGCCGCGAGATCGGCCACGGCGCGCTCGCCGAGCGCTCGCTGATGGCGATCCTGCCGTCGCCCGAGGACTTCCCCTACACCGTGCGCCTCACCAGCGAGATCACCGAGAGCAACGGCTCGTCCAGCATGGCGAGCGTGTGCGGCGGATGCCTCGCGCTGATGGACGCTGGCGTGCCGATCAAGGCCACGTGCGCGGGCATCTCCGTGGGCCGCTTCACGAGCGCCGACGGCCGGGTTACGCACGTCACCGACATCATCGGCGAGGAGGACTTCTTCGGCGAGATGGACTTCAAGGTCTCGGGCACCCGCGAGGGCATCACGGGCATCCAGCTCGACCTCAAGGCCCGCGGCCTCTCCGTCGAGGAGATCACCACGATCTTCGCGCAGGCACGCGAGGGACGCCTCTTCCTCATCGACGAGATGGAGAAGGTGCTCGCGCAGCCGCGTCCTGACATCGCACCGCACGCGCCGCGCATCACGGTCGTGAAGATCGACCCGGACAAGATCGGCAAGCTGATCGGTCCCGGCGGCAAGACGATCCGCGGCATCCAGGAGCGCACTGGAGCGCAGGTGGATGTCGAGGAGGACGGCACCGTGTTCATCGCCTGCGCGAACGCCGAGGCGAGCGCAAAGGCGAGGGCAGAGGTCGAGGCGCTCGGCGCAGAGATCAAGGTGGGCTCGATCTACGAGGGCCGCATCGTGTCGATCAAGGAGTTCGGCGCGTTCGTCGAGCTCGCGCCCGGCACCGACGGCATGTGCCACATCTCGGAGCTCGCGCACGGCTTCGTCAAGACCGTCACGGACATCGTGAAGGTGGGCGACTCGATCAAGGTCAAGGTCATCAACGTCGACGACACCGGCCGCATCAAGCTCAGCCGCAAGGCCCTGATGGATCCGCCCGAGGGCGTGACCGTGGGCGCTGAGGGTGGCGAGGGCGACCACGGCGGCGGCCATGGTGGCGGCGGACGCCGTCACGGGGGCGGCGGTGGCGGCGGACGTCGTGGCGGCGGCGGACGCGACCGCGGCGGCCGTCGGGACGACTGATAAGGCAGAGGTCCGGTACGACCGGATGTGCAACCGAGGATTATGCGTCATCCATGACACCCTCGCTTGCACATCCGGCGAACCCGGCACACAATCCCCCCATGGCGAGCGGTGAGCCGACATATGGGTGCACCGAAACGCTCGTGGATGGAGACTCCTGAATGGCCCCACAATCCCAGTCGCTAGAGAAGATCGAGGGCGTGGTGAAGTGGTTCGACGCTCGCAAGGGTTACGGCTTCATCGTCGGCCCCGAGGGTCAGGACATCTTCGTCCACTTCTCGGTGATCGAGCAGGACCAGGGGTTCCGCACGCTGCGCGATGGCGAGAAGGTCATCTACAGCGCGCAGGTCGGCGCGAAGGGCTGGTCAGCGACCTACGCACGCAGCCTCGTGCGCGCTGCGGCGCCGACGGCGTGACGCGAGGCGCACGCGTCCTGCGCTGCGCGACCGGCATTCGGCACCGTCCACGCCCACCGCGGCGCTGCCTGGGTCCGTCGTGATCGCAGCATCCGAATCCATTCCTGCATTGGCCCTCCTTGCTGTCGCCTTTGCGCTTGGCGCGGGGGTCGCGATCGCGCTGTCCCTTGCGTCATTGCCCAAGCGCGAGGCGCGCGCGAGGATCGCGGAGCGCAAGACAATCGAGGCGACGCGCAGGGGCGAGATGGTCGACATGGCCAACGGCCTCGCCCACGAGATCCGCAATCCGCTGAGCACCGTGGCCCTGAACGCACAGCTGCTGCGGGAGGACATCCTCGATGCCCCTCTCGCCGGCGAGGAGTCGGCGCGGCTGGTCAGGCGCGTCGATGCGCTCGCGCGCGAGGCTGCGCGGCTCAAGGACATCCTGGAGGACTTCCTCCGCTTCGCGGGGCGCATGCAGCTTGATGCCCAGCCCACCGACCTCCGTGAGGTCCTCGCCGAGCTCGCGGACTTCTTCGCGCCGCAGGCGCAGGCGTCCGGAGTGATCATCCGCGTGCAGTCGCCTGACGTGCCTGTGATGCAGCGCGTCGACGCGGCGCTGCTGAAGCAGGCGATGCTCAACCTGATGATCAACGCGGTGCAGGCGCTCGAGCAGGTGCCTGCCGCGTCGCGAGAGCTCATCCTGCGCCTCGAGCCGAACGGCACGATCCACGTCATCGACACCGGACCCGGCGTGGCGGCGGAGCGCGTCAGCGAGATCTTCCGGCCCTACATCTCGACGAAGAAGGGCGGCACTGGGCTCGGGCTCCCTGTCGCCAACCGCATCGTGCAGGAGCATGGGGGCCGCATCGTGGTCTACCCGGCACCAGGCCGCGGGGCCGACTTCGCCATCGAGTGGAACGCGGAGGGCGCACCGGCCGCACGTGGCGGTGGAATCACTGCGCCGCGCGAGAAGCAGCTCAGCGCCAGGTGATGACAACGCCAGGCGTCACGCTGTCGACGATGGTTGCGCCATCCTCGACACGCAGCGAGATGCCCTCGCTCTGCGCCACACGGTCGGGGTACCAGCCCCACTCGGGCTGGGGCACCGGACCGAAGTACTCCCACTCCTGGCTGCGCATGACCTGCTGGTTGAATGCCGCGCGCGCATCCTCGACGGCACGGCGGTCGCCCGGAATGAACGCGAACGCGAGCCGCTCCAGCTCGACCGCGAGCGCTGACTCGAGCGCCACCCTCGCCTCACGCAGGTCGTGCTGCGAGCACTCGCCGCGGTAGGCGCTGTGCACGAACGACTGCAGCAGACGCTCGGACTCGACGTATGCCTGCACCTGCGGCACAGGCGAAGCCAGCAGTCCCTTCGCGCTTGCTGCAGTGGCGGCGAACTGCCCGCCAGTGGGCACCAGCACGGCCACCGCAAGCGCGAGCGCGCGCAGCATGCGGCCCATTGGGTTCGGATGGCCTGTTCGCATTGAAGCACTGCACATAGCCCGCAGGATCGGTGCGCTTTGCTGCCGACTGAAGGGAAGTGCCCGAAATGCAAGAAAGTCGACCGCGACCGATAAGGCGGCCATCAGGGATCCCCTACACTTTTGACTCGTCGTAAGGATGCCGTGCCGCGCGCTGCCTCCTCACTCCGCGTGGCCGAAGCCTCGCGGCCTCCCCTTCTGTTTGGAGCATCGCGTTTGGCGACCCCCCTGTTCGTTCGGATCTGGACCATCGTTGCGGTCATCCTCCCTCCCATTGCAATCCTCGGCGCCATCGCCCTGACCTGGGGCGGGTGGTGCACGGGCACCGACCTTGCCCTTCTCGTTGTGATGTACGTGCTGACCGGCATGGGCATCACGATCGGCTATCACCGCCTCTTCACGCACCTCTCGTTCGAGACGCCCGCACCCGTGCGCTGGACGATCGGTGCGCTCGGCTCGATGGCCGCGCAAGGTCCTGTCACCTGGTGGGTCGCAACGCACCGGCGGCACCACATGCACTCCGACGAGGAGCACGATCCGCACTCGCCTCACGCGGGCGCGGAGCCCGGCCTCCGTGGCTGGCTGCAGGCGTTCGCGCACGCGCACGTCGGCTGGCTCATGCGCGGCCGTCAGGATGCGGAGAGCTTCCGGCTTGTGCCTGACCTGATGCGCGATCGGGTCGCGCGGAGCCTGAGCAACAACTTCATCCTGATTGTGCTTGTGGGCCTTGCCATCCCCACGGTGATCGGCGGCGTGGCCGGGTTCGTCTGGGGGCGCGTGGGCGTCGATGGCTGGCAGGCCGCCGGCATCGGTGCGCTCATGGGATTCCTATGGGGCGGACTCGTCCGAATTGCGCTCGTGCACCACATCACCTGGAGCATCAACAGCGTGTGCCACCTGTGGGGTTCGCGCCCGTACGAGAGCGGCGACCACAGCCGCAACAACGCGATCTTCGGCGTGCTCGCCTTCGGCGAGGGGTGGCACAACAACCACCACGCGTTCCCCGCGAGCCCGCGGCACGGCCTCAAGTGGTGGCAGTTCGACTCGAGCTGGCTCGTCATCCGCACGATGGTGGCGCTGGGCATCGCACGCAAGCCGAGGCTCCCGTCGCCTGCGCGCATGGAGTCAAAGCGCCGCCGCGCGGCGTGAGCGCCTGCGCGACCGCGGGACTGCATGCGCCATGGGCCTTCCGGCTCGTAGCGCCAGCAGCGCGGCCTAGTCGAGCCAGTCCTTCGCCTTGAGGCGCTGGGGCACGTACGTCTCCGTGACGTAGGAGATGTCCTTCGTGATCAGCGACTCAACTTCCATCTTGAAGCCGTTGCGCAGCAGCCCCTCGATCTCGCGCTGCCAGCCCTTGTGGCCCTCGAACCATGGGTAGGCCATGATCTCCTTGGCGCGCTTGATGTCGGTGTCGTTGAGGTCGATCTGCACGTCGTCGGAGAGGCCGCACTCGCGGTAGTCCTTCGAGCGGATGCCGAGGAACTTCGCGTCGGGGATCGCCAGGCGCTCGCTCTCGAAGGCGAGCGAGATGCTGCCCTGCTTGAGCACGCTGTAGATGTAGTGCCCCCATGGGTCGCAGTCGAGCAGGCAGTAGATGGGGAGCTTGAGCTCCTCGTGCAGCCGGCGCAGGAGGCGGCGCACGCCGCGTGGAGGCTGTCCGCCGCCTTCCGTGAGGATGCAGTTGTGCTTCTCCCAGAAGCGGTCCTCGTTGAAGCGGCTCCACACCGTGTTCTTCTCGACATGCAGCACGAACTTGGCGTCGCACTTCTTGAACTCGATGACGTCGGGCTCGACGATCGATGGGATGGCGTATCCGCCCGAACCCATGCGCCGGCAGTCGATCTCGTCGCCGGAGTCGACGAGCGTGATGTTGCCGACCATCGTGCCCGCCTTCTTCGCGAAGATGTGCAGCTCCTCGCGCAGCGCGCCGAGCGCGACCTCAAGGTCCTCGAGGATGCCGTCGGACTCCGACTGGTCGGCGAAGGTCTTCTCCTTCGTGCCCGCGACTGTGTGCAGCCCCTTGTAGAACATTCCGCGAAGGCTCAGCGTCTTGTCGGCCTCGATGAGGTCCTTGATGGACGCCGAGTGCAGCATCGACTGCATGAAGCTCTTGGCCTGGTTGAGGTTGAAGAGCGTTCGCTCCTGCGCGGCGTCGCCCATCTGCAGGATGCCTCGCTTGCGGTTCCAGATGGTGTTGCTGCGCGTGCGCGTGGGCACGGAGATGAGCGGCTCGTTGCCGGCGAGCGCGGTGCTCGAGACCTTGTCGGCGAGCGTGACGATCTTGGCCTTGGTGGCCGCATCGCGGTCCGCGGACGAGCGCCGTGCTGACTTTGACTTTGCCATCGGTGAACTCCTGTGGAATCAGAACAGGCCAGGCTCGGAGGATGAGGTGCCGCGCCGGCTGCGGCCAGCTGCGGGAGCGGGCGCCTTCGCCGAGCCCCGTGCCGCACCCGCCGGCGCCTTGGCTGTGCCTGCCGGGACCTTCGCGGAGCGCGGGCGGGACGATTCCGCCGTGCCAGCCGAACGAAGCCCGGCGGCGGGCTGCGCCACCTCATCCGCCGCATCGAGCGCTGCGGCCGACGCCCCCGGCACGATGATCACGCCATCCTCATCGATGGGCTCGTCCTTCACGATCTTGCCGTCCTCGTCGAGCACCTGGTCGGCGACGGCCGTGCGCTCGCGCGCCTGCTTCAGCAGCGCGTCGTGCACCTTGCGAGGGTCGACTCCGTTGATCGAGTTGAGCGCCTTCGCGACCTCGCCGATGTAGCGCTCGAAGATGTCGCGGCGCTCGCCCTCGCGGCGCATGCGCTGGCGCTTTCGCAGGTAGGTGCCGAGCTTGCGGCCGCACTCCATGAGCGCCAGGCGCATCTCCTTGCGGATCTCGTCGTAGTCGGCGATCGCCTCCTTCGACTCGCTCGTGAAGGGAACCCACACGCTGGCCACATGGATCATGATCACCAGCGGACCGACGGGCGGCCCGCCGCGCGGCTGCTGAAGGCTGTAGTTGCGCCAGCCCGTCTCGACGACGGCCTTGAAGCTCGAGCACGCGCTCTGCTGGAAGAGCAGCGGCACCCGGTTGGCGAAGCGGATGACTCGCGCGGTCTCCTCGGTAGGCAGCTCGCCTCCGAATGCGATCGCGGCCTCGATCTGGAAGGGACGCCCGCGGTAGACCTCGGGCTCGCGCGTGCTCGCCGCATAGAACTCCGCACGCACGCCCTTGAGCATGCCCGCCAGGAGCTGTCGCACGCCAATTGGCGCAAGGCAGTCCGTGGGCGGCGGCGCGAGCTTCGCATCCTGGAACTGCTCGAAGAGCTTCTCGGCCAGCGGCGGCTCGATGTCGGCAACCTTGCGCCGGCTCGTGACCCCGATCGACTCGCAGAGCTTGCCTGCTGTCGCCGCTGACACGCGGCAGAAGCGGTCCTGCATGAACTGGTAGAGCGTGCCCCTCTCCGTAGCCTCGTAGTCCTTCATCATCTGAAGGAGCGTGCCGAGCTCGATGCCCTTGGGGTGCGGCTGGATCTCGCGCGTCTCGGGCGGAAGGTCCTGCACTGCGCGCGGGAAGATCGTGACGCCCTGCGTGGCCGTGGTGACCGTGGCCGCAGCGGCGGCGGTCGCCTCGCTTGCCGCGAGGATCGGCGCGTCGGGCTCCTCGTCGGCGCTCACGCGCGATGGGGGCACGAACGTGATGCGCGCATGCGGGTTCGCGATCGCCGTCAGCTCGAGGAACTCGTCGACAGATCCGCGGCCGCGCTGGTAGCGGCCCTCGAGCTCGATCGCCACGCAGGTGCCGCTGCGGTAGGACTCCGCGTCAAGAAACCCGCCCTTCTCTCCTGCGAGCGCCTTGGTGCCGGAGGTCATCGCGCGCAGCCGCGCGGGGGGGAAGTCCTGCGTCTCCTCGTCGAGCGTGACCTCGGCGCGGTTGGTCTTGGTGTTCATCGCCAGCTCGATGTGGTGCGCTGGCTGCTTGGCTCCTGGCTTGGTGTGGATCACCATCGGCTTGCCGGTGGTGATGAGCCCGTACATGCCTGCCGCAGAGATGCCGATGCCCTGCTGCCCGCGGCTCATCTTCAGGCGGTGAAACTTCGACCCGTAGAGCAGGCGACCGAAGATGTTCTCCACCTGCTTGCGCACGATGCCAGGGCCGTTGTCGATGACGGTGACGCGGTAGCGAGAGCTCTTGGCGGTGGCTGGCCGGTCGGGCTGCAGGTCCTCGATGGTGACCGTGATGTCGGGAAGGATGCCCGCCTCCTCGCAGGCGTCGAGGGCGTTGTCGACGGCCTCCTTGACGGTTGTCAGAAGCGCCTTGCGGGGGTTGTCGAATCCGAGCAGGTGACGGTTCTTCGCGAAGAACTCGCTGACGGAGATGTCACGCTGGCGCGTGGCCATCTCCTCCGCGGAGAGCCCCCGAGACTTGGTCTTGGCTGGCTTTGCGGGTGCAGAACGCTTTTCGGCCACGACGGCATCCTTGCCTTGGAGGGCAGTACTCATGGAATCCTCCTCCGACGCTCGCCGGAGCCCTGGTCCTTCAGGGAGAGCGAATGTAGCGGGATCGGCGATGCCGGGCGCCGGCGCGCAACTTTCTGTCCGCCTCCACCTTGGGTACCATTCCCGCCCCATGGAAACGACCCTCATCATCCTCAAGCCGGACGCAGTTCAGCGTGGCCTCATGGGCCGCATCATCTCCCGATTCGAGGAGAAGGGACTGCAGATCGTCGGCATGAAGATGATGCGCATCACGCCTGAGCTGGCGGCGAAGCACTATGCGGATCATGTGTCGAAGCCCTTCTACCCGGGCCTCGTGCGCTTCATGACCAGCGCTCCCGTGCTGGTGATGGCGATCAGGGGCATCGGTGCGATCGGCATCTGCCGAGGCATGATGGGCGCCACGTTCGGCTCGAAGGCCGCACCGGGCACGATCCGCGGCGACTTCGGCGTCTCGAATTCCTTCAACCTCATCCATGGGTCGGACGGCCCTGAGGCTGCGGCGAAGGAGCTTGGCCTGTTCTTCGGGGCTGGCGAGGTCATCGACGCCCCTCGGGCGATCGACGCCTGGGTCTACGATTCCTCCTCCGGCAAGGCGGAGTGAGTCGTAAGTCTGATAACTAGACATCGCTGCCATTTCATCGTTGTTTGAAACTGCAGACCGCGCGGGCGCGAAACCCGCTGCGGAGACATCGCCTCTTCCTGTCTGGGTTGCGCGCGGAATCCCCGCGCAAAGCGAGAACTGAGGTCAGGATCGATGCGTATGCCTCCTGCGGCGCGCGGTTTTTGCGCTGCATGTCACGTATGGCACCAGAATTGCACCGCTATGCGTGAGGTCGACCTCGTGGGATTTCGCCCGAGTGTCGGCGTTCGGTCGTACCGGACCCGAGAACGGCCCTGGAGAGCACCCATGCGACACGCATCCACCACGTCCCGAACATCCCCGACTGCCACGATCGCACGTGGTTCAGCGGACGCTCGGTCTGCCCGGCCGCGCCGTTCGCCTGCACGACTGAGCGCTCAGGAGAAGTTGCGGCTCGCCGAGCTCTTCATGGAGCCGGTGGATTTCATGGACAGCCCCGAGTTTCGAAAGGCTGGCGCCGAGCGCCGGATCTTCGAGGAGGCGCCTGAGATCGCGCGCCCTGACGTGTCCTGGTACCGGCCCCTGATGGATGAGCGCACCCGGACCCGGGAGATGTCGCGGCCCGGCCGCGCACCGGCCACCGTGCTTCTGACTGCAGCGCAGGAGCGGGTTCTCTTCCTGAAGCTCAACTACGCGCGGTACCGGATGGCCAAGCTGCAGAAGAGGGCGGCTCGGCAGGAGCTGACGGTCGAGGAGTCGCGTGAGGTCCTGCGCTGGGCGGACACCGCAACTTCGATCCGCGAGCAGATCGCCGAGACGAACCTCGCGCTGGTGCTGGCGATGGCCAAGCGGCTGCGAGGTACCGATCTGGACTTCGGCGACCTCATCAGCGAGGGCAACATGGCGCTCCTGAGGTCAGTCGACAAGTTCGACTGCGGCCGCGGCTTCAAGTTCTCCACGTATGCGTGCCGTGCCATTCTCAAGGCGTTCAGCCGCCACGGCATCAAGGCGATGAAGTACCGCCAGAGGTTCCCGACCGAGTTCGATCCGGAGTTCGAGCGCTCTGACCATCTCGCGACCGTGCGTGCCACGAGCGAGCGCGAGTCGGCGCAGGAGGTCCGGTTCGTGGTCGAGTCCAACCGTGCGGATCTCTCTGAGCTTGAGCGGTCGGTGATCTCCCAGCGATTCGGCTTCGACGGGCCCTTCGGCCCGCGGAATCCCACGCTGGAGGAGGTCGGCGAGACGATCGGACTCACGAAGGAGCGTGTGCGCCAGATCCAGAACCGCGCCCTCGAGAAGATCAAGACGGCCCTGATGGCCATCCGATCGCCCGACCAGAAGCTCGAGTCCGGCGATGAGGCCGGGATGGGCATCAGCGCAAACTGACGGTCGGCGCGCGGCACGTAGACTTTCGCGCCATGGCGATCCAGAAGGTCTTTGCATCGGCGTCGGCGGCGCTTGAGGGGCTTCTTCGTGACGGCATGTCGATTGCTGTCGGTGGATTCGGCCTGTGCGGCATCCCTGAGCAGCTGATCATCGCGCTGCGCGACTCTGGCGCCAAAGGCCTGACCTGCGTATCCAACAACGCCGGCGTGGACGGATGGGGCCTTGGGCTTCTGCTGCAGACCAAGCAGGTGCGACGGATGGTGTCGAGCTATGTGGGCGAGAACGCCGAGTTTGAGCGCCAGTACATGTCCGGCGAGCTTGAGCTTGAGTTCACCCCGCAGGGCACCCTCGCGGAGCGGATGCGCGCTGGGGGTGCGGGCATCCCGGCGTTCTACACGCGCACCGGAGTTGGGACGGTGGTCGCCGACGGCAAGCCGCACGAGATCTTCGACGGCGAGACGTACGTGATGGAGCGCGCGATCCGCACAGACCTGTCGCTCGTGAAGGCCTGGAAGGCCGACCGGTCCGGCAATCTCGTGTACCGCAAGACCGCCAGGAACTTCAATCCGATGGTGGCCACATGCGGTGCCGTGTGTGTGGCGGAGGTCGAGGAGATCGTCGAGACTGGTGCCCTGGACCCGGACCAGATCCACACGCCTGGGATCTTTGTGGACCGGATCGTGCAGACAGTGTCGGAGAAGCGCATCGAGCAGCGGACGGTGCGGGCCTAGCGCGGCGGCGCGACCCGTTCGGACGCTCGGCTCATGCTGTTATAGGACTGCTGGTGCGGGTGCCGTCGCGGGATCGGACGTCTTGCGCCAGCGCTCGCGGCTTCTGCACAACCTGAATGCGAAAATGACCGAAGTCACTGCGGCCCATCGTGGGTTTGCGTGACATACCGCTCGCCTTCGCACGTTCCACCTCCACTGCCATGAACCGAATCCTTCGTCTCGTTGCGCCCGTCGTGGCCCTCGCAGTCGTCGCACCCCAATCGCTGCACCCATCCGCGAACGCAGCGCCGCAGCTTGGGCAGAGCGCCGGCTTCACGGAGGCCTTCCAGGCTGACTTCCTTGCCCGCGACATGGACCTCATCGTCGAGACGCTCGAGCTTGAGGACTGGCAGCGCACCATCCTCGAGAGCCTGCTTGCCGACTACCAGAACGACTTCCGCATTGGCGTCGATGGACTGAAGGACAAGCTGAAGGCAAAGGGCGAGGAGATCAAGGCAGGCGGCGAGCGCAACGCGATGGGCATCATCATGGGCCCGATCGGCGAGTGGACGCGCGAGAAGGCGATGCTCCGGCAGCGCTTCCTGGACAATCTCCGCGGCCAGCTGTCGGAGTCGCAGGCCGCGCGGTGGTATGCGCTCGAGCGGGCCATGCTCCGCGAGAAGGAGCTTCCGCGCGGTGTGCTCTCGGGCGAGTCGCTCAACCTAATTGTGCTCGCGCGCGAGTCGGCGCTGACGCCGGAGCTTGCCGATCAGTCGAAGGTGGTGCTTGAGGAGTACTCGGTGGCGCTCGACGATGCGCTCCGCGCGCGCGCATCGCAGCTCTCGCAGTCGCAGCCGGTCATCCAGGAGGCGATGGTGGCCCAGGACTGGGGCCGGGGACTCACCCAGCTTGAGGCGATCGTCGCGCGCCGAATCGCGCTGCGCGACGTGCAGGAGCGCTACATCGACGCGATCGCGGCATCGCTTGGATCGGCGGGCGCGGACTTCCGCGAGCGCGCGCTGCGCGCCGCGTTCCCCCTCGCCTACCGGCCGAGCCCGATGATCCCCTACTTCGCGGCCGCACGTGCGCTGCCTGGCCTCTCTGCCGAGCAGGTCAGTGCGATCGACTCGGTCGAGGCCGCGTACGTCGTGGCCTACGCGGACCTGGAGAACCGATGGGCCGCAGGCGTGCGCGCGCACGAGCCGAAGGCGCAGCTTGCCGACGTGAAGCTCCGCATCGCTGCGGCGACCGGCGACGGCGCCAAGCCTGACCCCGATCCGTACCGCGCGTTCCGTGACGAGCGCGAGCGCATGAACCAGAAGGCGCGCGAGGATGTCGAGCGCATCGTCGGTGAGGAGCTTGCGCTCCAGCTTCCCGGAGGAGCCGAGAAGGCGAAGGCCCAGCGGGCAGCGGCTGCCCAGACGAAGGGCGGCGATGGACCGGGCATTGGCGCCTCCGCGCCGGACAAGTCCTCGCGCAGCAAGGGCGAGCTCCGCGAGGCAAGCAAGGAAACCCCGCAGCGGGGCGGCGCACGCTCAACGACGACACCTGCCACTGCCGAATGAGCGGTGGCCGGGACCAGCAGACACCTACAGCCAACTGACACACGCGAGTGACGCACACGACATGAGCGAACTGCCCGATTCAGGCCTGGCCGAGCGAAACGGCGACGTGGCACGCGTCTCTGCGGCGGATGCCACGGAGCTCGTGGCTCCGGCAGCCGCGGCAGCGCCCCCGCGCGGATCCTCGGACCCGCGCATGCGCGAGCGCTGCTCGCTGCTCGGGATCACGTGGCACGACAAGGCCCCTGAGATGGACGGCGATGCGGCGAACCTTCTTGCCGCGGATGTCGCCGTCCGACTGCGCGTGGTGCCCGTGAGAGTCGACCGCGGCCGGCTGGTCGTGGCGATGATGGATCCGCTTGATGTGTCGGCAGCCGACGAGGTTGCGGCGCTCACGAGCCGGCCGGTCACGCGAGTCGGCATGGAGGCGGACGTCTTCGGCGACCTCATGCGCCGCGCCTACGGCACGACGGCCGCGCGCATCGCCGAGAGCCTCGCGGGCCAGAGCGAGCAGTCCACCGGCGAGCCCGAGCACAACCTCGACGCGATCGATGCCGCAGACGTGCACCGGATGGCGGAGCAGCCGACGCTCGTCAACCTGGTGAACCTGCTCATCCTCGAGGCGATCCAGAGCCGCACAAGCGACATCCACGTGGAGCCCTTCGAGAACGACCTCAAGGTGAAGTACCGCGTCGACGGCGTCCTGCTCGAGCAGCCGCAGCCGCCCAAGCACCTGCAGGCCGCGATCATCGGGCGCATCAAGATCATGGCGCACATGAACATCGCGGAGCGGTACGTGCCGCAGGACGGCCACATCACGCTGCGCTTCGAGGGCCGCAAGGTGGACATCCGCGTGTCGACCGTGCCCACCATCTACGGCGAGAGCGTCGTGATGCGAATCCTCGACAAGAGCAACCTGCGCCTTGATCTCGTGAGCCTCGGGATGGGCGAGGTGCACCGCGCGCAGATGGACCGGCTCATCGAGAAGCCGCACGGCCTCGTGCTGGTGACCGGACCGACCGGCTCAGGAAAGACGACGACGCTGTACGCGGCGCTGTCGAAGCTCTACGACCCGCGCAAGAAGATCATCACGATCGAGGACCCCGTCGAGTACGAGCTCAACGGCATCAACCAGATCCCGGTGAACCCCAAGCGAGGGCTCACCTTCGCAACGGGCCTTCGCGCGATCCTGCGCCAGGATCCTGACGTGGTGCTCGTGGGCGAGATCCGAGACAACGAGACGGTGGACATTGCGATCCGCTCCGCGCTCACCGGACACCTGATCCTCAGCACGCTGCACACCAACGACTCGATCTCGTCCGTCGGGCGCCTTGTCGACATGGGCGCGGAGCCCTACCTTGTCGCGAGCGTGCTCGAAGGCATCCTTGCGCAGCGGCTTGGCCGGCGCCTGTGCCCATTCTGCCGCAAGCGCACGCCGCTCCCAGAGGACATGCGTGCGCGGCTTGCGCCTGAGGAGGCCGCGCAGTTCACGGCCGGGTCGTGGATCCCGGGCGGATGCGACGAGTGCAACGGGCAGGGATTCAAGGGCCGCATGGGGTTCTTCGAGCTCGTGCGCGTGTCGCCGCCGCTGCGCACCGCCATTGCGCAGGGCAGGCCGATCAACGAGCTGCGTTCGCTGCTTGGCGCCGACTTCGTGACCATGCGCGCCGACGGCGTGCGCAAGGCCGTCGAGGGCTCCACCACGATCAACGAGGTCCTCCGTGCCACGCAGCAGGTCGACGAGGAGATTGGCTGAGCGAAGGCCAAGCCGCTGACCGATGCAGACCTTCAGGTACGAGGCACTCGGGCAGGGCGGCGCAGTCGCCACTGGCACTCTCACGGCGCCGGACCGCGGCACCGCCATGCGCCAGCTCGAGCAGCAGGGTGTCGTGCCGGTGCTTGTGGAGCCAGTTGGCGGGGCCGCCGCTGGCGCAGCAGCCGCCAAGGCCGCAGGCGCGGCTGGCGCGGCCGCGAAGGGCGCAACCCGAGCGCTTGACGCGATCCGCGGACGGAGCTCGGACAGGCCGACGATCAGCCGCACCGAGATGTCCAACTTCGTGCGCGAGCTCGGCACCGCGATCGAGGCAGGACTTCCGCTGATGCAGGCGCTCAAGACTGTGCGCAGGCAGGCGCACGGCAAGGCGCTGCCCGTCATCCTGGACTTCGTGATCGAGCAGGTGGAGGCGGGCAAGCCGCTGCACCAGGCGGCCAAGGAGTACGGACCTCCGTTCGATGACCTTGTGCTGGGCATGTTCCGTGCGGCCGACGCTTCGGGCCGCATGCACGAGGTGCTGAACCAGCTCGCCGACCTTCTTGACCGCGCCGTCGAGCTGCGACGCGAGATCGTGGGCGCGACCGTGTACCCGATCATCGTGCTCACGCTGCTGATGGCGAGCGTGATCGTGCTCGTCACGTTCGTGCTGCCGCGGCTGATGGAGGGGGCGCTCAACAGGCCTGGCATCGTGCTCCCCTTCCCGACGCGGGTGCTGCTTGGGGTGGCCGACTTCTTCGGCAACTGGTGGTGGGCCGTGATCGTGGGCGCCGTCCTGTCGCTCATCGGATTCCGCACGTGGATCCGCCGCCCCGCGAACCGGATGGTGGTGGACATGTGGCTGCTGCGGGTGCCGCTGCTGGGCACGCTCCTGCGCGACGTGGCCGTGGCCCGATTCACGCGCACGCTTGGCACGCTGGTGTCGGCGGGCATCCCGATCCTCTCCGCGCTGCGCGTCGTGCGCGACACGCTCGGCAACGCGGCGATGATGTCCGCGATCGACCAGGTGCAGGAGCGGGTGACCACAGGCACGTCGCTCGCGGACCCGCTCGAGCGGTCCGGCTTCTTCCCGCCGCTGCTTGTGCAGATCGTGGCCATTGGCGAGAAGTCAGGTCGGCTCGAGTCGATGCTGATGCATGCCGCCAGCGCCTTCGACCGCCAGGTCAACAGCTCGCTGAAGGTGTTCACGAAGGCCCTCCCGCCGGTGCTCCTGTGCGTCATGGCGGTGGTGGCCGGATTCGTCCTTGCAGGCATCCTGCTTCCGCTGCTCCAGGCACAGTCGCTCGCCGGAGGGTGAGCAAGGCAATGGCACCATTCGACGCGCGTTCACACTCACGGAGATGATCCCCACCATGACCCCTACCGCATCGCTGCACACGTCCCCCACCACGACAGCCGGCCGCCGAAGCTGCATCGCGGCGCGCCGCCACTCGCGCACGCGTGCGCAGGCGCGGCTCGCGTTCAGCCTCATCGAGGTGATCGTGGCCGTCACCATCGTCGCGATCATGGCCGCGATCTTCGTGCCGCGCCTCACGCGCTTCATCGGAAGCGCCAAGGACAAGCGCGCGCGCACCGAGTCGTCGTCGCTTGCGCAGCAGGTGCGCCTCTACATGACGGAGAACGGCTTCTCGCGGCTGCCTGAGGACTTCGACCTCGAGATCCTCGCGGAGGGCGACAATCCCTACCTGCCGAACAGGTCTGCGCTCAACGACCCGTGGGGCAACCCCTACGTGATCGTCGTGCCCGGCCGCGTGAACTTCGACTTCGACATCGTCTCCTACGGCGCCGACGGCGCTCCAGGCGGCGAGGGCGAGGCGAAGGACATCACCAACGGCGAGGAGTGATCCTGCCCCGTGCCCGCCGTGCCGCGACGAGCCGACAATCGCGGGTTCACGCTCATCGAGGTGATCACCGCCGCGACGGTGATCGCGGTGCTGGCGGCGACCCTGCTGCCTCGCCTCAACCGGTCATCCTCGCAGACGTACGAGTCCACGATCGAGAGGGTGGCCGCGCTGATGTCGACCTTCGCGACGCGCGAGGCCACTGGCATCCAGCAGGTGGCGAT
>QXGG01177979.1_pt1 | contig 15677 bp, 14 predicted proteins | sample 1982491 | NCBI WGS metagenome assembly QXGG01 (sample SAMN09924614, study PRJNA488089) | Wastewater metagenome, whole genome shotgun sequencing project. | isolation source: South African research farm wastewater | place: South Africa: Irene, Agricultural Research Council, Animal Production... | reverse complement strand
TCCGGACGGACCAGGGTTCTCCGCCGACGAGGCTGATCTCGTGATGCACATCGAGTTGCCGATTCTCGGTGACCACCGCTTGATGGGAACCGACGTCGTTCCATCGATGGGACATCAACTCGTCGCCGGCAACAATGTCATCATCAACCTCGAACCTGACACTCGGGAAGTTGCCGACCGACTGCACTCGCGACTCAGTGATGGTGCGTCCCAATCTATGGGTATGTTCGAGCAGTTCTGGGGCGACTACTGGGGGTCGTGCACCGACCGCTTCGGAATCAATTGGATGATCAACTGCACTGCGAAGTCGTGATCCAAATAATTCATAACAAAGGGATCCAACAGATCGAGCGTCGAATCAACTCGTTTCCGCAGCAGCAAGGGGCGAAATGCCGACCATTACGATTCCCAACAATCACGCCACTTTGCGAGTTGTAAGTGGTGCAACGGGAACGCCTGCCGACACGAGTACCGGTTGAAGGGCTTCCCAGAGTTCGGTCCGCAGTCGATCTGCCCGAGGCGACACCAGCCGGTTCGCCACGACGGCACCCTCGATCATGTCGGCGACAACCGCCGTCAAAGGACGCCCCTTGACACGCACTGACACGGTGGCGCCTCCCTCCCAGCGACGCAGACTGCGGTCGACCCCAACAATGCGAGGCGGGCACCGAAAACCGGGTGCGATCAGACCGCGGCTTCGAAGTTCCCGACCGAGAGTTCGGGCGGTCGTGGCGAATTCGGCGGTGCTGGCTTCCATGGCGAACCGAGTGTCGCGCCGGGGTGTTGCAGAGTGGTCCGGAGATCCACCGGACATCACGAAGCTCCTGAAAACAGGCTCGGGCTGAGGAGAAACGGCACTGCGATCCACCCAAGCCGTACAGTCGTGTCGGTGGAGACCCCGTACAACCCGGCCCAACAACGGGTCATCGACCTCCTCGGCCGCACTGACGAGCGTCCGACGATCGACCCCGAACTGGCTCCCTCCATCCGCTCCGATCTCGAAGCGGCCTTGGCCCCGTTCGCCGACGTTCTCCCGGACGGAAAGTCGTACGACACGCGCCTGTTCTTCAACAAGCAAGCCCTGACCAACGTCCACTCGTGCGAGGCCTACTACCTCGATGGTTCGGGTGATTTCGAATGGAATCTCGCCAACTGCCGGGGCACGGTCGTCCACAAGGCGATCGAAGTGTCGATCAATCTGCGCCATCCGATGCCTCCCACGGATCTCATCGAAGAGTCGATCGAGCGACTCAGCAATGACGCGAACAAATCGATCGGGGTCTTTCTCGCGACTCTCGACGAATTCAGCCGGGCCGAACTCATCGGCGACTGCAGCGCCTTGTTCACACGGTTCACGGAATGCTTCCCGCCGATCAAGCGCTCATGGATTCCTGCCGTCGAAACCCCCGTTGCCCTGAACCTCGCTGACGGTCGCGTACGTGTGAGCGGCAAAGTCGACCTGGCTCTCGGACGGCCACCCGACAAAGTCATCATCGACTTGAAGACGGGCCGAGCGACCCCGTCCCACTACGACGATCTTCGGCTGTACGCACTCGTCGATTTCGTCGCCATCGGCATGGCTCCGCGCAAAGTTGCGAGCTACTACCTCGACTCGGCGGAAATCCATCACGAGGACATCACCGAAGGCACGCTGCTATCCGCCGCTCGCCGTCTTCAAGATGGTCTCGTGCGTGCCATCGAGTTGAAATATGCCAAAGCCTCACCGACCCGGCGACCGTCGGGTATCTGCAACTGGTGCACTCTCAACACCGATTGCGACGTGGGTGTCGCCTACCTCGAGCAACGTTGCGAAGATGAGGGTTGGTAGATCTCGCCATCACCGATCGACGTTAGGTGTCATCAGAGCGAGCGGCACGCCGAGACCGGCACCCGATCGCAGCGTCGCAATGCGCCGACCCGGCTGAACTGCATCTCGAGGTGAACTGATCACATCGGGGCCGAGCCATGCAACGATCTCGTCCAAGTCGGCAACCGTCACGACGAATCCCCACAGGGAAGCTGGTTGTTGCGGATCGAGATCCGGTCTCTCGACGACTTCGATGATCACGCGTCCTGCACGGTGAAAACCTTGGCGAACCCCGCGGCCGGCATCTCTGATTCGTCGCAACGGATCGCCGATCGTTTCGGTGATGGCACCACACGTCCGTTCCAGCGAACCGGTCATCACGACGATGTGATCGACTCCGAGGATTCCGAGTCGATGCGAATCCGAAGTCTCGCTACGTGCACCTGACCGCATGACTGTCGAGATGCCGTCAATGGAAATTTGGACTTCCGAATCGAGGCTGGTCGAGACCTGATCACTATTGCCGCCACAAAATGCCCATCCGCAGAGTTCCGACTGACCGAACGAGACGTCTTCACGAAAGAGCAAACTCAGATCCGGCAGGACAATTCGGTGTTCACGATGACTCGACGTCGAGTCAGCTCGGGAGACGAATCCCAACTGCTCCCAGGGAGCCACAGGTCCACCGACCCATAGATCGGAAAGTTCCCAGGCAGTCGTCACGCCGTTTCCGTGTCACTCGGGCCTCGGAGACACCGCAAAGAGGCGCCGAACAGCAGACGAGAGGTCAGCCCCGACCCATGTTCGGTCGCTTGCCGTGGTTGGCCTTCGACCGGCGGAGCCGAGCTTTGCGCTTCTTCGTCTTCTTCGACATAGGGACGTGAGCCTAGCGAGGAAAACGCCTTTTCACGCCCCTGCCCATCCCGGCAATCGCCCTTCTTCGTCCGCGCCCCGTCCCGACGGAGGCTCCGAGAGCCAACAGCAACAGCGACGCCAAAGCGATCACATCGGAGACGGGGCCAGTTTTGGCGAGCTCTTCTTCAGGCTGAGGAACGCTCGGATCGGCGATCGGTGCACCCGTGGGGTTCCCAACTGGGACGATTTCGAGCAGCACCCGGGGGTCCGTCCCATCCTCGCCGATGCACCCGGGGGCATCTGGGGTCTCGGCCACGAAGTTCACGCTGTCAGCAGAATCGGGTACCGCGATTTCCGCTCGTCCACCGGAATCCGTCACCAGGACCTCCGGCTCTCCGATCGCCGCACCCGAAGAGTCGGAGAACGTCGCAATGACCTGGCGTTCGGACAATGGCTCCCCCGTCGCATGCACGTACACCGACGCAATACGCGCGGTCTCTGGTTCGTCGGGCGCAACAGTGCCGATCGTTCCCTCGATGACGTACGCGGGACATGGTGGGGCCTGGTCTTGGGCGTCGGCAATCGAACTGCCGACTGCGAACGGAGCCAGGAGCGGTCCAGTGACGATGAGTCTGTGCAACTTTGTACGAGGCATGCCTCAGTGTGCATCCACGACACGAGCGCCCATCTGCGCACTCGCTTTTCTTGATCAAGTCTGAACTCGATCGACGATGGCATCGATGATGCGCGCAACCCGTAGAGAGTCAGAGATGTCGAACAACGATTGTTCCTCGCCGGAGAACTGTCTGCTGATCTGTTCGACCATCAGCACGAAGGCATCACAATCGGGAAATGTCTCGATCGTGTCTGCAAGCCGTAACGAGGTCGGCTCGCGCCAAGATGTGAATGCCTCGCCATCCACCATCTCGACTCGCGCCGTCGAGCCCTGAGCTGACAGAAACTGCCGAGGTTCTTCGATGAACGAACATGCCATCGATCCAGATGCACCAATCGTCGTCCCAAGTGATGACACACCATGCATGTCGACTTGTACGCGAGTTGTGAGGTCGACACCAGTCGGGCCGATCACCTGCTCGACGTTGGCGATGTCGACTCGTGCACCCGCACCCATGGATGCAAGCCAGGTGTGCACCTGATAACACCCGACATCCATCAAGGCGCCGCCTCCCCGTGCGGGATCCAATCGATAGTTGCCAACCATGTCCGAAGTGAACGTGAAGGCTGAGGACAGTTCGAGATCGTCACCAAGGTTTCCCGATCGAACGATGTCCGTGAACCGTCGATGCCGCGGGTGCCATCGGACCCACACGGCTTCCACGAGTGCGACACCGTGTCGCACGGCGGCCTGTTGCATGACGTCGACCTCGTTGGCGTTCATCGCCAGAGGCTTCTCGCACAGAACGTGCTTTCCTGCACTGAGCGCAGCCACCACCCACTCACAATGCTGACTATTGGTGAGGCTGATGTAGACGGCATCGATCTCCGGCGACTCGACCAGCGCTGTATACGAGTCGTAGACCGTGATCGGTTCGAGGTCTCGTGATCTCGCCTCGTCGCGGCTTGCAACTCCTTGAAGACGCGCTCCCGTTGCTCGATGGACTGCTGGCGCCATCGCCCTCGACGCCACGTAGCCAGCCCCGAGGAACCCCCAGCGGATCGTCACGGAATCGTCACCGAGCAGTCGATCGAATGGAAGACGTTGAGCGGTTCGACGGCCGGCCGATGAGTCGGGGCTCGACTGGACGCGCGTTCTGGCGAGCGGACTGCTCTGCCGCTTCCATCACTGCAACGACATCACGCGACTGGACGGCATTCACTTCCATCGGGCGACCGTTCACGAGATAGTCGACGATCGAGCGATGAAAGCCGAAGGGTTCGACCTCATCCAACTCGACGGATCGGCGGACCCCATCAGCGGAATAGACGCTCAACATGGCTGGCAGATCAGCCACAGCGGGCTCTGCCGCCGGATTCCAGTCTCCGACGATCGCTCCCTGCGTCCCGAGCACGTAGTACTTCGGTCGACGAGCGGCTGCCAAGTCCGAATGGGTGAACGTCGCTTGGCGTCCCCCTTCGAACGTGATCGTCACCTGGGCGTGATCGGCATTGGTCGCATGCATCCATTGGCGCTTGTGGTTCTGGGCGCTCACATGGGCGACGTCGTCTTCGAAGAGCGACAGGATCTGATCGAGAAAATGGCTTCCCCAGTCGAAGATCGCCCCTCCTGAGACGTCCGCATTCGAATGCCAGTAGTCGCACGGACGTGAATATCCCCCGACGAACGTGTCGACATGGAAGACGTCGCCGATGGCACCTTCGGAGAGAAGACGCCGGAGAGTCACGAAATCCGCGTCGTAACGGCGGTTCTGATACACGACGAGCAGCCGGCCACGATCATCTGCGATCGCCATGAGTTCATCGCATTGATCTGCCGTCAAGGCCATCGGCTTTTCGAGAACGACGTCGATATCTCTCGAGAGAGCTTCCTTGGCCCATTGATGATGCGTATTGGGCGGGGTCGAGATCACGACGAGATCCAGCGCTCCCGAATCGAGCATCGCTGTGGCGTCGGAGAACGTCTTCGCACTCGGCGCAAGTTCGAGTGCGGCTGCCAATCGCTGCTCGTTGACATCGCAAACCGCGGTCAACTCGAGACCCGGAGTGTTCTGAACGGCCAAGTTGTGCTCGTGTCCGATTGCCCCGTAGGCCAGCAGACCGACTCGCCGAGTGGGAACACTGCTCGATGCGTGACTCATACTCCGATCATCCTAATGAGACATTGCGTGCACGCTCCGACCGTCCGGATACTGTTGTCGTGCGATGAGTTCGAGCGGGTCACTAATTCACGAGGCCCACAGGCGCCGGACGTTCGCCATCATCAGCCACCCGGACGCCGGCAAGACGAGCTTGACGGAAAAGTTCCTTCTCTATGCAGGCGCCGTCCAAGAGGCTGGATCGGTTCGAGCTAGACAGGGTCAGCGATCCGCCACATCGGACTGGATGGAGATGGAGAAGCAGCGCGGTATCTCCATCTCGTCGACCGTTCTGCAATTCCCTTACGGCGATTGCGTCTTCAATCTTCTCGACACACCTGGACACAAGGACTTCAGTGAAGACACCTACCGGGTGCTCGCTGCAGTCGACGCCGTCATCATGGTTCTCGACACGGCGAAGGGAATCGAATCCCAAACGCTGAAGCTCTTCCAGGTGTGCCGGGCTCGTCGGCTTCCGGTGCTCACCTTCTTCAACAAGTTCGATCGTCCCGGCCGAGATCCGCTCGAACTGCTGGACGAGGTCGAAGAGCAGATCGGACTGCGTGCAACTCCTGCGACGTGGCCAGTCGGCATTCCGGGTGACTTTCGCGGCACGATCGACAGACGAACAGGCGTTTTCACCAAGTACACCCGCACCGCACGCGGAGCTGCTGCCGCTCCTGAAGAGATCGTCGATGCAGAACGTGCCGCGATCGAAGAAGGTGAGGCGTGGACGACCGCCATGGAATCGTGCTCTCTGCTCGATGCAATCGGCGCATCAGTCGACGTTCCGTCCTTTCTTGCTGGACAGAGCACCCCTGTATTCGTTGGATCGGCTCTGACGAACTTCGGCGTGCGTGCCTTGCTCGACGCTGTCGCTGAATTGGCTCCACCTCCCCTGCCGCGCAAAGACCTGTCCGGGCACGAGCGCGATCTCGACAGCGCATTTTCAGCGTTCGTCTTCAAAATTCAGGCAAACATGGACCCCAATCATCGCGACCGTCTCGCATTCGCACGTGTGTGCTCCGGACAGTTCGAACGTGGCATGGATCTCACATGTGTTCGCACCGATCGCCAAGTGGGAACGAAGTACGCAACGACTGCATTCGGGAGCGATCGTCAAACGATCGAAGAAGCTTTTCCTGGTGACATCATCGGCCTGGTCAATGCCGGAGACATCCATATCGGCGACACTCTCTATGTCGGCAAGAAGATCGAGTTTCCACCGTTGCCGAAGTTTGCACCCGAAGTTTTCGCAACGGCTCGACCCCTCGACCGAGGAAAGATCAAACAGTTCCGCAAAGGACTCGAACAACTGGACGAAGAGGGGGTCGTGCAAATCCTGCGCGATCTCGATTTCGGAGACACCGATCCGGTTCTGGCAGCAGTCGGAGTTCTCCAGTTCGATGTCTTCGCCCATCGGCTGCAGAGTGAATTCGGTGCCCCGGCAGAGATTGTGTCGGCTCCGTATCAGGCGATGCGGATCACGGACAGATCGAGTGCCGATCGATTGCGTTCGATCGGCGGAATCCGCATTCTCTATCGCAGCGACGGCGAGATGGTCGCGCTGTTCGAGAACAAGTACCGCCTTGCGCGCCTCGAAAGCGATGAACCGGAACTCACATTGAGACCGGTGTTCTCCGGCCAGCCAGACGACTGACCGGAGACTCCGACATTTGTCAGCCGCGCACCGTGATCGACTCGGCTTTCGCTTCGATCTCATCTTGATCGAAGATCACCGAGCGCCACTTCTTGTCGCTGAAAGCCTGCATCTGTTCATCGAACAGGGCAGATGTTCGATCACCGGTGTTCGAATATGTGAGGAAGGCCCAAGCCTTGGGCGAACCGCTCGTGAAGTCGACCACCATGATGAAACTGGTTCCGTAGTTGATCGGATAGCCGTCGCGAGTCAGCGTGCTTCCTGGCGCAACACGGTCACCGCGTGTGGGTACCTCTTCTGTCGATGAGCCGAGACCTCCCCAGCTGACGACGTTGGTGACACCATCGCTGCCGAGCCCGCCGTGAATCGGGATTCGTGTGGCAGACCGAGCCGCGAACTGGGTGTCGCGCAGAGAAGACGACTCGGAAAAGCCTCCAGCGCGCAGGATCTGCACTGCGCGTGCGAGGTTCACCAACACCAGATCATCTGCACCGGCCGCTGGCGTCAAACCGCGCGGGGTATTGGCCGGATCGGCTGGATCGAATGCTTCGGCGAAGAGAACTCCTGCGTCGTTGAACGCCTCCGATGGAAACTGACCGAGCCACTCACGGAACAGCGGTGCACCCGCTGCATCGAGGTCGAATGTGCCATCCCAAGAAGACAGAACGTCACAAGCAGTCGTGAGATCGACTGTCTCTCCAGGAACGACTTCGACGCCGCCCTCGCCAGTGACAGCGGGAATGGACACCGTTGAGGCGGCCCGGCACCTCTCGACGAGGGCTTCACGCAACATCCACGCCGGATAGCTGGTGTTGCCCAGGGCTGCATCACGCAATTCCTCCGCGGAGAACTTGCCATCTGCACCAGCAAAGCCGGACGCCGACACATCGGTGAGAATGCGCACGTTTTCCCTGGTGCGCAGCGATCGGGCTGTGTCCTGCTCGCCATGCAGAATCGAATATTCACCAGCCATCACTTCGGTGCCGTTGTTCACCCAGAAACTGTCATTGGCATTGAAGACGAAATCAGTGCGCTCCGACTTCGGAAGCTCGTCCCATGGCACGAGACCCGGATCGCGCGCACCATCTTGCTCTTCCCAACGGAAGAGACTGTTGGAGCCGTCGAGGAGCACCGCACCGCTCTGACGAGCGATCGTCGCGAGACCTCCCTTGGCCAGTTCGTCTCGATACACGGCTTCGGCCTCAGCCGACAAGTTCGGCGTCGCTGAAGTATCCGCGTACCACGCCGTGCCATCCTTGCTCACCGCAACCGTGTTGAACAGCGGAACACCCTGATGTGTGCGATGTGCTTCGACGAAATCCTCGAACGTCTTGGCTCGCGCCATGTCTGCGTACTGCAATATGAACTCGTCGTTGTCGATGTTCGCGTCGCGATAGGTGATCACCGTCGACTCCGTCCAGCCGACTCCGGGGAAGTTGAGAATCGGACCGTACTCGCTGAAATACATCTTGCGCTCCACCGGCACCAAGGTCCCGTCGGGAAGCTTCACTTCGATCGAAAAGACTTCGTCATCCATCTCCACCGATTCACCGTCGAGGAGATACCACGTCGCGTTTTGGGGATCGAGAGTCAGCGTGTATGCGGTGAAACGAGCTCCCGCCGACACCGTGTGCGTCCACGCAAAGTTCTCGGTGAAACCGATGCCGATGCCAGGAACGCCCGTCAGGTTCGCTCCATAAATGTCGAGTTCGCCAGGAACCGTCAGGTGCACTTCCCAGAAGCGCAACTCGCCTTCCCACGGAAAGTGAGGATTGGCGACGAGCACTGCACCCTCGCCGCCTTCGACGAGGTCGCGCCCGACTGCCCAGCCATTGCTCGCCATTGTGGTCGTCGACGCGAAGCGAGTTCCGAAGGTCGGCTCTGCGTCCACGCTTTCGGGGGGCATAGCCGTTGCGATGTAGGAAGCCAGTCGCGACGACGACGCATTGAGTGCGATCGAGCGGGCATAGGCGTACAAGTCCTCGCCGGTGATCGGAGTCACCCAATCCTGACCTTTGCACCAACCTGTCATGCCGTCGGCACCGACTGCGTCGAGATGAGCGTTCCAGCCAGCAGCAAAAGCCTCGAATTGCTCGGTGATGTCCGCGGGCACCTGCGCATAGTCGGCGCGTGCTCGGCGGTCGATTCCGATCGACAGCCACGCGAAGTCGCTGTTGATATTGGCGTCGTTCTCTCCTGGACCGAGAGCTGCTGCGCGGCGACTCTGCACCTTCAACATCTGATCGGAGAGCGAACAGCCATGATCCTGAGCACTGGCGTATCCCTGACCGAAGAACACTCCGCGCAAGTCGTCAGCAACGATGTGAGGAACGCCATCGCTCGTTCGACGAATCGTTGCTTCGTAGTCGTCTCCTTGGGACTCGACAACTGTCGACTCCGCAGTAACGGAGTCGGCCGAATTCGAATCGCTGTCGGAACAACCGACTGCGGTGGCCACGAGGCCGACCAGGACAGCGATCTTTCCAAGAGAGCGAAACGATGTGCGTGAAAGTGTTGAAACCATGACACGAGTGTGTCACAGCGGGTCGTCAGCCACCCTCCACCCGTGATCGGGCAGTGTCCACAGGCTCGATTCACCTCAATTCGAGCATTCCAAACCGTTCAAATCGTCGAGTGCTCGCCAGGTCTCGAGAGCCTTCACGAATGCCACTGGGCCAGCCCCGTAGCTTCCACCTTGCACACTGCGCGCAGCTGGACGTCCCTCGTTGTTGTAATAGCCAGGAGTGCAAGCCTCGAGGAATTTGACGTTGTTCTGGGACAACGTGAGGATCTGGTCGACCCACCACTGCTCGGAATTCTCGGACACCTCGACGCGGGTCACTCCGTCATCGCAGAGCCTCCGCAGGATGTAAGCGACGTGTCGACCCTGTTCTTCAAGCATGTGCGGGTAATTGACGGTGAAACCTGACTGGACGTTGCTGATGATGAAGCAGTTCGGAAAACCTCGACTGTGGAATCCGTGGAAGGTGCGCGCACCATCGGCCCAGTGCTCCGTGAGCGCCACGCCATCGACTCCGTATACCTCGTAGCCCGCTCGGCGCGTGTAATCCGTTCCGACTTCGAATCCTGTTGCATAGATCAGACAGTCGATCTCGAACTCAGTCCCGTTGGCGACCACACTCGTCTCGGTGATGCGTTCGACGCCCTTGCCATCCGTGTCGATGAGGTGCACGTTCGGTCGGTTGAACGTCTGCAAATACTCGTCGTGGAAACACGGACGCTTGCAGAACTGCCGGTACCACGGCTTGAGCGCCTCAGCAGTACTCGGATCGGCGACGATGTTCTCGACCCGCGCACGGATCTGCTCCATCTTTTCGAAGTCCGCCAGTTCGAGATTGCGCGCAAGTCCTTCGCTCGACAAGTCCGGATTCGCTTCGCGACGCAATCGGATGAGCAGGTTGCCGATGATGTCGGTCCAACCGTCTTTCACGAGATCTTCTTCGGCGAAACCACCGCTGACGAGAGCATTGAAATTGTCCATGCGCTCCTTTTGCCAACCAGGCTCGAGAGTTGCAGCCCATTGCGGATCCGTCGGACGATTGTTGCGCACGTCGATCGACGAGGGTGTGCGCTGGAACACGTACAATTCTGCGGCGTTCGCGCCCAGATGGGGAACGCATTGCACAGCCGTCGCACCCGTACCGATGATGCCGACCCTCTTATCGCGCAAATTCACGAGGCCGCCTTCGGATGTGCCCCCCGTGTAGTCGTAATCCCATCGGCTGGTGTGGAACGTGTGACCTTTGAAGGACTCGATTCCGGGTATGCCGGGCAACTTCGGCCGATGGAGAGGACCATTTGCCATCACGACGAACCGCGCCATCATCTTGTCGCCGCGATTCGTGTGAATCGCCCAACGTCGCGCACTCTCGTCCCAGCGCAATTCGGTGACTTCGGTCTGCAGACATGCATTTCGGTAGAGATCGAAATGTCGGGCGATTGCCTGACTATGGGCGAGAATTTCAGGAGCGTTCGAGTACTTCTGCGTCGGGATGTAGCCGACCTCTTCGAGGAGCGGAAGATAGATATATGACTCGACATCGCATGCGGCTCCCGGGTAGCGGTTCCAGTACCACGTACCACCGAAGTCCCCGCCCTTTTCGATCATGCGAATGTCGTCGAACCCTGCCTGTCGAAGGCGAGCCCCCGCGAGGAGACCACCGAAGCCGCCGCCGATGACGGCGATCTCGACGTCATCGTTCAGCGGTTCGCGCTGAATGGGCGACATGTACGGATCGTCGAGATAGTGCGCATACTCTCCCGCGATCTGGATGTACTGGTCGTTCCCAGCGTCACGCAATCTCTTGTCACGCTCGAATCGGTATTTTTCGCGCAGCGCCTCGGGATCGAAATCGGTCCCCGTCGTTTCTGTTGACGTTGTGCTCATGATGTCCCCCATTTGTTCTTGAACCCCCCAGTCATCGAACCAGATCGAGTGCCCCATGATCGAGAGCCTGGTATCCGTGCTGTGTCGCCATCATCACGAACAAGTCGTCGCCACGCTCGGTCCGAGCGGCCATGGACGTCGCCAACACAGTGATGATCAAACCCCACAGCGACCCGAACTTGTAGTCGCGCCAGCAGTCCTCGTCGGAATACGAGATCCCTGCAGCTCGCAGTTTCGTCAGATACGACTCGACGAGTTGGTGCTCGACCTGCCGACGGCGCTCCGGCGTGAAGCTGCCGGCGATCATGTACGCAACGTCGACCATTCCCAAGCCCTCGTTGGCTGTCTGCCAGTCGACGATGACGAGCGGCGGGGCGTCCGATGCGCGGGCAAAAAGAAAGTTGTCCGGTCGAAAATCGTAGTGAGCAACAGTCAGCGGCGTCCCTGTTCCATGAGCCCAACGACCGACGTGAGAGTTGAAGGTTCCGATGAGCTCGCGAATCGGATCGTCGAGACGATCTCCGAGTCGCTCCATGAAAGCAGGGAGCAGCATCGAGTAGATCATCTGCAACCGCATCGCTCGCTCGTCGACTGTCGTCACCTGAGCTGCAGCCTGTGCAAGCGTCGGATCTCCCCAGCGAGGTGCGTGCAGAAGAACGGCCTGGTCGATTGCGAGTTCGGCCTCATCGATCGTCAAGCCGACGAATTGATCGCCTTGAACAGATCCCGACAAGTCCTCCATGATCAGACAGAACTCTTCTGCCTCGAGATTCATCGCAGCGAAATAGCACTTCGGTGCCCGAACCTTCACTGTTGGGGCGATCCGGCTGTAAAAATTCCATTCGGTCACATACGCACCGCCAGCGAATCCCGTCGAGCGCGCAGTTGCATCCTGGGAGGGGAACTTCCCCATCACTGTCGCAGGTCGACCATTCGGATCGTCCCATGCAAGGGTGAACCGGGCGTTGCACCCTGTCTGCCCTGTTCCGACGAAACCGTCGAACCGGCACTCCGTGACCGTGGCCGATCCGGCAATTCCCGCATCCTTCAGCACCATGTCCATCCACGCAGCATCGATCCGAGTGGGTTCGCTGCGGATATCGGGTGTGGAGGAACCTGACGACACGGACATGTCCCAAAAGTAGACCGAAAACCCCGCCCACCAAGATTCGACGGAGCCCCCTCGTCCGTGATCGGTTTCTAACATGAAGAGTCGCCCACGAGAATCGAGGACATTGATGAGTCGAACCGTCAGAACGAGTCTTTCGATCGGTATTCAGTTGCCCGAGGTCGAACGAGAAGTGCACTGGGCCGAATACAAGGAGATGGCTCTCTTCGCAGACAACTCGGCATTCGATTCGATCTGGGTCGGTGATCACCTGTTGTATCGCGGAGACGGCCGACCCGAACGAGGACCCCAAGAAGCCTGGACGCTGTTGGCCGCGCTCGCTGTGGTGACCAGCCGTATCGATCTCGGTCCATTGGTGGCTTGTGTCGGGTTCCATCCGCCAGCAGTGATTGCCAAGATGGCCGCCACCGTCGCCGACATCAGCGACGGCCGTTTGATCCTCGGTCTCGGAGCAGGCTGGAATCGTCCCGAATTCGATGCTTTCGACATTCCCTTCGACCACAGGGCGTCTCGATTCGAAGAGGCATTGCACGTCATCACGGAACTCGTCAATGGTCGTCGCTGTACGTTCACGGGCACGTTTCATACAGTCGACGATGCAGTCATCCTTCCGAACCCTCGACATCGCATTTCGATCATGGTCGGCTCCAATGGAGATCGCGTCCTGAGGGCTGCTCTACCCACTGCCGATTCGTGGAACACGTGGTTCGACTGGTTCGGCAACAATGCCGACGGCTTTTCCGAGCTGAATGACCATGTGTCGGCATTGGTCGCCGAATCTGGTCGAGATCCAAGTGAGGTTCGCCGAAGTGCGTGTCTCCTCGTGCGAATCGACTCGTCGAGTAGCGAACGGCCCGATCCCGATGGAGGACGCGCCGTCGACCTCGAGAATTTGAACACCGTCCTCGAAGAGATGCACGAGGCGGGTGCCGATGAAGTGATCATCGTGGCCGATCCGATCACTCTCGAATCGATGAAAGCGATCGATGAAGTTCTGAAGGATCGATCTCAACGTCACTCTGCTGGGCGATGAAGAACCGCTGATTCGATCCGAACCAGCAAACGATCTCCCTCGGGCAGAGCTGACCCATCGATGACGAGTGAGTACTTCGCGAACTCGTCGTCGCTGATGTCAGCAGCGGGAGGGAAAACGATCGTCACCGATGGGTTGCTGACAATGTTGCGACGAGTCGATTTGCCGACTTGCGAGCAGTCGAGATGACCATCGAACAGTTCGGCTCGAATGGCGATCACGTGTGGCCGCGAGGTCGACATGGAGACGACATATGCGAAGGGCCGACCGCGCATGTGCTGTTCGAGGAATTGCGGCTCGATGGGAATGGACACGCCTCAACCCTAAATCGCCCCAATTCCTCTTTGACCCGATTCCTGTTTGATGTGTCTTGCCCGATTCCCGACCTGGTTTGTCGGGAATTGCTGCTACATTTGTAGGTCGCTGACAAACCGCACCTCGAGGAGCCACCATGACCGTCCGACTCGGAGACATCGCACCCGATTTCACAGCCGAAACCACCCAGGGCACGATCCACTTCCACGAGTGGCTCGGAGATTCCTGGGGGGTGCTCTTCAGCCATCCCAAGGACTTCACCCCCGTGTGCACCACCGAGCTCGGATATGTCGCACGGATCAAGCCCGAGTTCGACAAGCGCAACGTCAAAGTCATCGGCCTGTCCGTCGACCCAGTCGACAGCCATGTGCGCTGGGAAGCCGATATCGCCGAAACTCAGGGAACGCCGGTGAACTTTCCGATGATCGGCGACCCTGATCGCTCGGTCAGCGACCTCTACGACATGATCCATCCGAATGCCAACGACACCTTCACGGTGCGCAGCGTGTTCGTCATCGGACCAGACAAAAAGATCAAACTGACGATCACATATCCGGCCTCCACAGGGCGGAACTTCGACGAGATCCTCCGGGTCATCGATTCTCTCCAGCTCACAGCAGCGCACAAAGTGGCGACTCCCGCGAACTGGACAGACGGTCAAGATGTGATCATCGGAGCTGCCGTCACCGATGAGGAAGCGAAGCAACTGTTCCCTCAAGGTTGGAAGACGGTCAAGCCGTATCTCAGGGTCCTTCCACAGCCACGGACCTGAGCCCCGCCGGGCGATCACTGCCATGATCGGGCAGACTGAAACGATGTCGATCACTCATTCGCCCCCTGTGGCCGCCGGCGCCATCGATGCCTTCAAGATCTACGGCAAGGACGACAGCGAGGTCCGCGCCCTCGATGGCGTCACCGTCGATTTCGCAGCCGGAAGGTTCACCGCCATCATGGGCCCGTCGGGATCGGGCAAGAGCACGCTCATGCACTGCCTCGCAGGTCTCGACGACCTGACGGCCGGATCAGTGTCGATCGGCGACGTCTCTCTTGCGGGCCTCGACGACAAAGCCCTCACATCGCTGCGTCGCGAGAAGATCGGCTTCATCTTTCAGGCGTACAACCTCATTCCGACGTTGACCGCCCTCGAGAACATCACCCTGCCCATGGATCTCGGAGGCATCGACTACGACAAGGTGTGGCTCGACACGGTGATCGACGCGATGAACCTTCGCAACAGACTCGATCACCGCCCGAGTGAATTGTCAGGAGGCCAGCAACAGCGAGTCGCCGTGGCTCGTGCGTTGGCGAGTCGCCCCGAGATCATCTTCGCTGACGAGCCCACTGGCAACCTCGACAGTCGGACGGGTGCCGAGATTTTGAAGTTCATGCGCAAAGCAGTGGACGACCTCGGACAGACCATCGTGATGGTGACGCACGATCCAGTGGCAGCCGCCTACGCCGATCGGGTGATCTTCCTGGCGGACGGAAAAATTGTCGACCAGATGGACCAGCCGACTGCGGAGCGCGTGCTCGACCGCATGAAGCGTCTCGGCAACTGACATGGCCACACCCGTCCCCCGACTGACTTTGCGCGGAGTTCTCGCGCGCAAATTCCGGATTCTGCTCACGGTTCTCGCTGTCGTTTCCGGAGTCGCGTTCGTCTCGGGAGCCTTCGTGCTGACCGACGGTGTCAAAT
>QXGG01030370.1_pt1 | contig 15683 bp, 23 predicted proteins | sample 1982491 | NCBI WGS metagenome assembly QXGG01 (sample SAMN09924614, study PRJNA488089) | Wastewater metagenome, whole genome shotgun sequencing project. | isolation source: South African research farm wastewater | place: South Africa: Irene, Agricultural Research Council, Animal Production... | reverse complement strand
GTTGAAGCAAAGGTAACAACAAAGGAAGCTGAAGTAAAGCCAATTGATGCAAAGAAGGAAGCTGAATTCAAAGCAAGAAAAGCTGCAGCAGCTAAAGCTTTCTCAGAACGTCAGGCAGCTCTTAAGGCAGACCGTGCAGAAGCAATCAAAGAACTTAAAGCTCTTGCTGATGCAAAGAAGATCAACCTCGACACAATGCCAAAGACAAAAGCTTGGATTGAAAAGGAAACAGCTGTACGTACAGGTAACGGTGGAACATCATTCTTCAACAAGGTATTTGGTGATTCTCCAAAAGTTGGAGACAAGATCACTCTCCTTGACTACATGAAGAAAACACTCAAGGCAAAAGCTGACCTTGACAAGGCTGTTAAAGGTTGGGCAGAAAAGGGTATCGTTGTTGAATTCAAAGATGCAGCAAACATGCTCGAAGCAACTTACACAATTGTTAAGCTTGCTTAAAGCTTAAAGGTCCTCCAGTATGTAAGGCACTAGATTTAAAAGTCTAGTGCCTTTTTTATTTTATTATAATTAGTTTAGCTAATATTGATAACTATATAGTTAATATAATATAATTATATTGTGTAAAGAATAAAGGTAATATAGTTAATATAATATAATTATATTGTGTAAAGAAAAGGGGGTAATTAAAGATGGAGATGGAGAATGAACTTAGAGTTGTAACAAGGCAAGAGACATTTAATGACTATGCTGTCAGAGAGATTGCACAGACAAAAGCACAGTGTCTCTGTTTCCTTCAGAACGGAAGATGCAAGAAAGAGTCATGCTCACATTGCCCTACCAACTTGGAGTTTAATCGTGTCACGCACGCAATGTCAGTATACGATAACTTGCGCCTTAAGAATTATGTTACTGAATATTATAGCAAGCTCAGCTATACACCTGAAGCGTTTATGAATCATAGCACTTACTGTAAGTACTTTGGTAAACTGTTCCTGGCATTATTCTTGTTGTTCATGATTATATTTATTCCTGCTATTCTGATGCTGGAGCCTTTTGACAAGATGGAATTTGATCCTTATGCAATGTATACAGAAGCAGTAGACATACCAGAGCTCTCTGATCCTCTAAGCTGGTTAGTCAAGAATACTCTTGAAGGCATGTTAGAAGTAGGTTTGTACGGGCAGGATATTACCTGTGATGGTAAATTTAATTGTCAGGACCGTGCTATTCTGTTCAAGCTTTACTGGGATTCTATGTGCCAGTACAACTATAACATAAATAGGCCTAATTTTACAGAGGCGGAGGCATGTATATGGCTAGCTGCTAAAGATAAATGTATTCTAGTGCGTAACTACAATCCTGACACAGGAATGAACCATTTGTTCCCATTGATTATAGATCATTGTACTAATAAAGTATACCCCGTAGAACCAGACGCAGACTGGAAAGGTATGCAGCACATAAGGCAAGTGTTCCAATGGAAGTATAACCCTGATAAGAATAGGTATAATGAGACGAAGAGGTTCATGAGTCGTGTACCAGACCGCGTTCATGAAATGTTTTGGAAGCTGGAGCAGGGGCCAAAGAATTAACTATGTTTAAGCAGAGATATTACGACGGCTATGCTAGGCTAGCAGCTGCTATTATTGAGAGAGGGAAAAGGGCACATGATACGGCATTTCTAGAATCTGAATGGTGTAATGATATATTAAAAGGTTTGTGCGAGCTTGATGATGTATTACATCAGGGATCAAGACTCAGCATGTCTAACAACATTAACTCATGTATTGCTAATGGCATACATACAAAGGAGTAAATATGAAATATAATAAGTTAGTTACTTATGCATTTACTGCTTTAGACTGGGCTAAGCGAAGTACTTGTATAAGAAAGCAGGTTGGAGCAGTAATCTTTGATCTTGATTCAGATAGGTTACTTGCTATTGGTTACAATGGAACTGTATCAGGTTTAGTGCATTGTAATGAGTTGTTTAACACAGATCTTACACCAAAGTGTTCATTACTTAATTATCTTAAAGCAGCAGACACAAAGAACAATATACACCACATGTTCAGTGAGCAGTATGAAGTACATGCTGAGCAAAATGCTTTGCTTAACATGATTCATACAGGCACAAAGAAAGCCAGTAACATGGGTATAATGTGTACTCTAGAACCTTGTCTTAACTGTGCTAAGCTTATAGTTGGAGCAGGCATCAAACATGTATGGTACATGGAAAAGTATGACCGTGCAACGTATGATATAAAACAATATTTTAAAAGAGCAGGTGTTATTTGTGAGGAGTTTGTATGGCAGTAGATCCAGCTTATGGAAACAGTTCAGGATACTTTAGAGATCCTACTAATGGTGAGGACTTATCACCTGATACACCACGTGTTATTCAGTGTGAACTTAAAGATGGTAAATTCGTCTGGCCTCAAGTAGCTGCAGCAGATGGAAGCATGCTACTAAAGATTGTTTACAAGTATTTTACCAATGAGGAAAAAGAATTATACAAGCAGTATCGCGGTCGTGGATCAAGCTCAGGAGAAACAAGGACCAGGTCACCCTCAGCTAAACCTAAAGAAGCAGAGTATAAACCTGTTGAAAAGGAAACTCCTATACTTGAACGCACACTTGTGAGTTATAATGAATCAGATACATCAAGTAAAAGCACTGACGAGATGATAGCTGAATCAGATACCTGCTTTGGTGTTGCAAATATAGGAGGTCTTCTCTATGCTTTGATAGGTAAACGTGATGGTCGTGTAATTTATCACATACCTAGGTCGCTTATACCTGATAACATTTTTGACATGTTCTGTGAGACAGTATGAGGTGTTAAAAGCAAATGGAAAAAAAGTATATTAACAAATGGACAGGTAACACATATACTGCTAAAAAGTTTGAAGGCAGTAATGTTACTTTGGTTAGGGACAATGACGGTTATACATTTATCATTGCTGTGTCAGAACTCTATTTCAGTTACAAGGAGTTGCAATGAATAATATTATTATTCGTAAGGCTAAAGTAGACTATGTATGTCAGATATGTGGTCATATAATTAAAGCAGGGACGAATTATCTGGACAAGATAGTCTTGAATAACGGCAAGTGTGTTCAGCATGAACGTTACCATGATGAATGCCCGAAGATCAGTAAACTATGTACACAATTGTTTAAGTATGATGAGCCTACAGTATGTATGCATAATGGTACAAAGTACTGGTTGGTAGGTATGTGTTATGCTTCAGGTACAAAACAGGCTGTAATAAAAGAATGGGATTCAGATGTCTGTTTTCGTGTTGATGAAGATGTATTCAATAAGGAGTGGACTTGCAATGAATAAAAAACAGAGAAGAGAATACTATGTGCAGAGGTTTATGCACAGTTACTGTACAAGTATAATGGATTATTACGTAAAGCCAAGTGATACAAAGGTTGCTATTGAGCAAAACATCAAAAGACAGATGCTCGAACGTAATGGTAAACGTTATTATATCCTTGGTGGTAACTCATTCCATTTTACTTGTGCCTATGTATACCCTAAGGATGATACATGGATTCTGGTCGTTAAAACTGTCAGTAATCATTTAGAGTATGACTTGACTGATGAAGAAGTACATTTACTTTGTTTATAAAAGGAATAATAGTATGAAAGAAGTAACTTATGAAGCTTGGCAGAATAACCCTACACCTAGAATGATGTGGGTTTGGGATAACAATGAAGAAGATAAGCTGCAACGAAAGGTTATCTATTTTCTTGATCCAAAGTGTCCTTACTTAGTAGTTGCACTAGCTGTAGATGGAAGTGCTTGCAATATGTATAAGCATTGTGCAGAAATCAAAAAGCAAAGGCAAATGACGAATAAGGAACTATCTCGTTGGTTAAGAGAAAAGACAACAAGAGAGTGGAAATATAAACATGTCGGTTACGTTTATAGTTTTTATTCTTATACAGAACGGGGTGCAGACGAAGAAGTTTGTGACAGGATTTTAATCAGAGAAGATGATGGAGAGTGGCGAGAACCACTTGTGGAGGAATAAATGGGCAATCACTGTATATTCTGTGCTAATGCTGACAATAGCAAGATTAACGAAGACAAGGAACGTTGGTGTAACCTGCTTAACATCTGGGTTCCAGCACTTAATTGTTGTCCAGGTTGGAAAGCAGTTGAACATACGGCTGAAGAACTTGCCAAACGAGATGAGCTGCTAAATAGAGGTAATAAGAATCCTGTATCTGTAAAGCCTGCTAAAGCACCAGTTAAACAGAAAGTAATCAAAACAATAGCTGAAAAAGAAATCGAGAAAGAGAGTCAGGTTACACTTTTTGATCATCAGATTGCTGCTCGTGAAAAGTTCAAGGACAAGAATGAAATAGCTTTATTCTTTGAGATGGGGTGTGGTAAAACACTTACATCTATGATGATTATCTGTGACAAGTTTAAGGCAGGTATTATAGACAGTGTTCTTGTTGTTGCACCAAATGACGTACACAAACAGTGGTTTGATGATTTGTGCAATGACAGTACTTTATCTAAGGCCATAGCTCAGGAAGGTGTTGCCTGTTCTGAGCAGATTATAGGCGGACGTGGTGGAGCTAAAGAGTTCTATGAGTTTGATGATGACAACAAGTTGCACATTGTATGTGTTAACATTGACACGTTCTCTACTCCCCATAAGTGGGAACCAATAGTTGAATGGGCTAACGCAAACAACACTGCTATCATTATTGATGAAGCAACTGTAATTAAGAATCCTAAGAGTAAACGTGGTGAACGAATGTTATATGCGTTTAATGATGTAACTAAGCGTGGTAAGACAATTACAAGTTCAGTTAAAAAGCATCCTGTAAGAATTGTACTTACTGGTACTCCGGTTACAAATGGCCCTATGGATCTTTGGGCCATTATGGAGTTCGTGAAGCCTAATTACTTTGGTCGTAACTATTACAGCTTTATGAATTATTACGGTATGCATACTAAGTTAAATGTTGAGTCAAGGGTTATTCAAGTATTGTTAACTGAAAAGACTTGGCATGGTATTAAAGGCTGTAACTCATTTGAAGAGGCCCAGTGTCTCTTTGGTTGTTCTGAAGATACTTATATGACAGTTATGCACCAGGACAAGTACGTAGGTCCTTATAAGCATGCTGATGAACTTAAAAAGCTGCTTGAGCCGAATGCAGTATTTGCCAAGCTTGTTGACTGTGTTGATATGCCTGCCTGTAATTACATTGTTAAGAGTGTTCCTATGTCTCCTGCACAGATAGTGGCATATGATGACATGCGACATGACTTATTGGCACAGTATGATGAATACATTGCTACTGCTAAGAATAAACTTGTGTCAGCCATTCGTTTACAGCAGATCAGCTCAGGATTTGTAATGGCACATAAAGAAGTGTTACCAGATGAAGACACTCCTTTCTGGGCATCTCCAGATGAGAATTATGACGTTACGCCAGATGAAATAGTTTGGTTAGGTGACAGCAATCCTAAACTAGACCAGCTTATGCGTGATGTAGATGAACTTGACAAGCCAATCATTATCTTTACACGTTTCTCTGCAGAAGCAGCTAAGATATATGATATGCTTAAGGACAAGTATCGTGTTACATTACAAACAGGTTGGAAGACTGTAGGCAGTATTGAAGGTTTCAAGAATGGAGACTTCGATATCATGGTTGCTAACACAACAAAGCTTGCTCGTGGTTTCAACTTACAGTGTGCTCATACAACTATCTATTATAGCAACACGTTTAGTATGGAGCTTAGACAGCAGTCAGAGTTCCGTACTTTCCGTATGGGTCAGAAGTATCCTTGTACATATATTGATTATACTTCTTGTGACATTGACAATACAATTGTTGAGTCATTGAAACTTAAGAAAGGTTTGCTTGACTATATCCGTGATAAAGATATTAAGGAGGTAATGTAATGGCATTAAAATCAATTGCAAAGGTATGCCCTCTTTGTAAGAGTACAACCTGGTTATCTGTGCCTGTAGAAGCTTATGAAGCTTGGCAGATGGGTATGGTTATTCAGCATGCTTGGCCAGATGGTTCAGCAACTGATAGAGAAACGTTGATTAGTGGTATTTGCCCCAAATGTCAGAAGGAGACTTTTGAAGATGAACAAGGATGAAAGGTCTAAGTTTAGAAAGTCTGAGGCATGGAAAAAGCTAAGAGCTAAATGTCGTCTTCATACTTCTGTTGACTTCATAACAAAGAAACCTTTGGAAAAAACATGGAATCTGCATCACCTGGACCTTAATGTACAGCGCTATGACCAGATAGACAGTTTAGAGAGGTTCATACCTCTTAATAGAAAGACACATGAAATCATCCATGAGCTGTTCAAATGGTACAGTAAAGATCATAAGGTGCTTGACAGAATTAAATTAACACTGGATAAGATGGAGAAATACACAAATGAATACACAAATGAATGAAAACCTAATAAGATACAAACTAATGCCAAGGATAATAACTGAAGGTACTAAGTTCAAACATAATAAAACAGGTAATATTTATGTTGTAATTAGTAGTCAAGTCATTGAATGTACAAATGGTCGTGAAGACATTGACTATGTTGTATATACAAACGGTGACAAGATCTTCTGCCGTGAAGCAACTGAGTTCTACCAAAAGTTTACAGTGCTATAAATATACAAAAAATATTATTAGCTAAATTCAAAAATGTTCATTCATACTTGTTATAATTACAGTATGAATGAAACTGTTTTAAAGCAAATGGTTCATGAGTTGCTTGAGCCATTATTCGACGAACTTGTTGATTTGAGTACACGTATATACGTGTCTATGGTAAAGAGTTTTCCTGATGATATGCCATTAGAAGTACAGCAGGAAATTATTGAACAAGTAATTAGTGAACAGAACTCTTTGATACTGGCAAACTTAAAAAATGCCGTACCTGAGGATCTGGAAGCAAAATTAAAGGAGGCTATAAGTGGCAGAAAATGAAGATTTGAGCTACCTTGATACAGGTATCTCTACAGAAGACAAAGGTGTTCTTAAGAATCTTTCAGCAATGGGTGAGCAGCTTAAGAAACTTCAATTGAAGATGCTTGAAGCACAGGCTGCAGCAGATGCAGCTAAAAAGGAATATGAGCATTATGCAAATGTTATTATTCCACAGGAAATGTTCAGTGCAGGTGTTGACTCCATTGGTCTTTCATCTGGGGGTAGTTTGAAAGTTAAACGTAACTTTTATTGCCAGCCTAATAAAAATCCTGAAGACCGCAAGAAGATTGTTGAATGGCTTCGTGCTAATGGTGGTGGTCATCTTGTGAAGCATGACGCTTCAGTGTCTGCGGAAGACATGGAGAAGTTGGAACAGAACGGAATACCGTTTGTAGAAAATACAAATGTAAATACTACAAGTCTTAAGGCATTCTTGAAAGACAAGATTGGTGCTACGACAGGTGTTCAGCAGATTACATTGGAAGAGATTCCTGCTTGTATTCACTTCCAGGAAGTTACAACTGTAGAGTTGGAGGTATAATATGCAGCTTATTCCACGTGGTAGATATGTTCTTGTTGAGTCTAAGTATAAGAGTACAGAGTCTAAGAAGAATGGAATTATTATTCCTGGAAAAGACATGCTTATATTTGAAATTATTGCACTTGGTGATCAGGTAGAAGATCTTGTAGTTGGAGACCAAGTTATATTGGGCTCTGGTGAAAGGATTTATTATACAGAAGATCAATTCTTGGTCGACGAAAAAACAATTGTAGGAGTAGAAAAATGAGTTCAAAAGTAAAGAAGATGTCAAAGGAAATGGCTACAGTAGAACAGAAGACTAAGACAATCAATTATCGCATCGATGTTGAATTGTCAGACTTTGCTGGTATCAGAACTACTTACATGCAGGTTACAGGTGTACCTGAAGATCTTCCAGCAGAGTACGAAGACACTGTAAAGCATGCAGCTGAAGCACAGTTTGCTACTGCTTTGAATCAGCGCTTGTATCTTGAGTTCTATTCAGAAGGTAAGACAAGCAATGATGAGCAGCCGGTGTTCTATAATCTTTCAAAGCTTCACAGTGTAAAGATTATTGCAATCACAAAAATTGACTAGTTAAGTTTTGAGGAGATTCATCATGAGTCTATATGATGATGTTTATGGCTTGTCCTATAAGAACGCAGAGAATAAAATAAATATACTTAATGCTGAAATAAAAAATATTATAGGACAAGGTTTCTCCTCTAAAGAAGAACTTGTTGAATGGGCAAATGATCACTTATTGAATAAGCTGGTCTATATGAACATGACACACAAGTTCTTCTGTGTTTCTCACAAAGGAGAACTTTTAACTCAGAAAGACTTTGAGGACTACTATAAGACTATTCTGTTTACACAGGAGCGTGTTGGTAATAGATTCGTAACAGAAGTATGGTCACCCTCAGGTTTTGAGTATTATGATAAAGCTTATATAGCTGCTGAGCAGTCTGATGGTATTCATAAGCCTCTTTACTATAGAGATTATACTGTTCCTAGTGGTTATTACAACGAAGAGAAAGATGCATTTAATGTGGCAAAACCTTTTACAGTCTTTGCAAAAGAGACTGGTAGGGACACGTCACACATATATACATATATTCAACACATAGCTGGTGAGTGCGCAATGTGGCTACTTGCTTGGCTTCGTGCAAAATTACTTTATCCTACTGTTAAAACTCAAATAGTACCTATCATTGTTTCAAGAACACAGGGCTCGGGTAAAACAACCTTTGCAGAAGTAATATGTAAAGGTCTGTTCGGTAAGGATAATGTTATTGTCTCAGATCAGTATGATGCAACTGCTCGCTTCAATGCAGACTATGCTGATGCACTTATTGTTTGTCAGGAAGAAAAAGAAGAGACCGATAAACGTAACCCAGCTGGTGCATTAAAGTCACGAGCTACTGCAACAACAATCAGAAAAGAACAGAAGGGTGTAGATCCGATTTATCAGGAGTCTTACACAGATTTCATTATGACCACAAATAAAGACGTACCTATTAAGTTTGATGGTCGTGAAGATCAACGAAGGTTTATGATTATGGAAGCAGATCCACAGTTCACTAGAAAAGAGTCATCTCTAGCAGACGAAGTGTTTAGTAAGCTGTATGGCTATGACGCAAACTTTAATAAGGTAGGTACTCCATTCCAGGAAGATACTGACCTTATAGCACAATTCAAGCATGAGCTGTTTACACGTGAGGACATTGCTAAAGTACCTCTTAGACAGTTTCCTAAAACAGCTGCTTATAATAGATGTTTCTCACTCCCTCGTACTACTGAAGCAACTGAAATTGAATCTATTCTTAGAGCACTTGCTCCGTTCATTAAGGCAACACTTGAACAGAATAAGCTTGTATCTGTTATTGAGGATAGAAAGCTTAACGAAGTTATTCAGATAGAAACCGCAATGCAGTTTATGCCTGAGTACAAGGAGTATAAGAAATATGTTGCACTTTGCAGACCTTTGGTCTTTTATGAAGCAGGTTCTGGCAAGCCTTATCCCCATTCGACTGTTGAACGTGGTATTCTGGACTGTGCTCCTTGGTTGCTTACTGAGTACGGTATTGCTATCAATCCTAATATGGAACCTCTTCCTGGTGGCTTTACTAATATAGCAGGTAGATACCGTATGGCACCTACTGCACGTTTCTGTTTAGCAACTGATAAAGAGTCTATTAAGCGGGATATGCCAAGTCTTTATAAAGAAATGCCAAAGGTCACCCTCAGCTCTGAAGAAAGAATAGGTGAACGTTTGAGAGTTAATAAAAGGTTTAAGCCTGATTCCAATGGTTGTTTTGAAACTGTTAATGAAATGAAACCAGGTACTGTTGATCTCACTAACAAATCACAGAATGTTCAATATCTTGATACATTCTTACTTGAATCTGATGATACAAGTCACTTGAACGTGCAGCTTGAAAAGAAACGTGCTGAAGAATGGCTTGATACATACGGTGAAGCTGAACCAATAGCAGCAGATGTTTTGTATCGTGAACGTCTACAGTTTGCTTTGAAAGAAGCCCAGCGAATCTTTAATGAAGGTATTGCTTGTCGTCTTGTTTATTCAGGTGCCAAGTCATATCATCTTATGATACGTGTTAAAGATGCTCCTACTAATCTTGAGGAGTACTCATGGTTGCATGCTTACCTTTGTACAACAGTTAGTGACAAGTTAGTCTTTGATGAAAGTACAAGTGATCCAGGTCGCTTGACACGTTCACCACTTAAACTTCCTCGTACATCAGTTGCTTATGGTTGTATGGTAGAAGGTGAACAGGATTTAATTGCTGAGAACTGGCATCATGTCTATGACATAAGATGGAGAGATTTATATGAACTATGGAAAAAACGACCATTACGAAAGTCTGAACAGGTTAATGGAAAAAGGCTTATGCCTACACGTCCAGAATACCAAGATGCTGCCGAAGCAATTATTGACACTACGTTCTGGACAGATACAAAATGGGACGGAGAAAGACAGCGATGCTTCTTCCCTGCATATAGAATTCTTAGGTTACTTGGTTACTCACATGAACAGTTATGGGATGAAGGCCTCATGACTAAGGGAGTTGAAAAGTATAAGCATGCAGATGAGATACATTACTGGAAAACGAGAGGTAAGTCGTCAATTGTGTCTGCAATTGATGCACAAATTGACGAGTATGAAAAAGGAGTAGCAGATGAATAATGCAGAGATTATTGACGACCCAATATGGGAGTATGTTGTAGCAACTAAGCTACAGCCTTATCTGCCTGCTGTAAGACGATGGTGGGAAGGTTATGAGACTATGAAAGTAATGTCCACTGGTGTATTTCCAATAGAATATGATGACATTGAGTGTCCTCCAGGTCTAAGTATGCGTATGACAAGTACAGCTGTTAGATCTCCAATCAAGCACGTACAGGCATTTCCTTTTGTACCATCTGCTTTTCTTCAGATTTCAGGTGTTCCTGGTGGCGTGAACCGTATGATAGAGCATGTGTGTCAGAATGGTTTAGTACTTGAAGAGTTTACTATTATCGAAAAACACAACTTACCAAGTACATACCACAAGGGACAGCTTCTTTGCTTCATACCTACCAAACTTCTTGAAGGGCAAAAAGAAATGGGTAAATATGTTTATCTAACTGTTCTTGAGCTTTGTCAGATGGCTAAGGGACAATTGCCCCAGTCAGTCCAGGCAAAATGCTATCAGTATATAAAATAATTTAGCTAATATCAATTTTCAAATTGACATTATGCTATAATTATAATATCACAGTTTGTGATAATCATCTTAATTTTGTGACCAGCTATGTTTGGTCACTAGGAGTCTTGTTATGAAACAGACAGAAGAACTCTCTTTCTTGGAAGACATGGCAGGTGCCGGTCTTGAATCAATCACAGCTAATGAACAGGCTATTCCTTACCTTGGTTTGGTTCAGCCAGATTCAGAAGCAGCAGCAGCAGGTGCAACACCTGGTGTATGGCGTAACTCAGCAACAGGCGAAGAGTATGGTAATGTAGTAACAGCAAGTGTTTTTGCATTCCGTACAATTTGGTCTGAACGTGATACTGAGCCTCCATTCGGAACAGTTGGTCGTTATGCTCCACACTCAATTGAAGTTACAATCCAGCAGCCAAAGGGTGGTAAAGGTTATCCAAAGATGATCAACCCTGAAACTGGTAACGAAGTACAGGAACTTTATGTTTATGCACTCTTCCTTCCAGAACATCCTGAAGCAGGAGTAATGTTGTTCAACCCTACAGTATCTTCTATGAAGACATGTAAGTCTTGGAACACACAGCTTAAGTCACAGCTTCTTCCAAGTGGTGCACAGGCTCCAATTTTCGCTTGTACATGGAACATGGCTTGTGATCTTGTTGACAATCCTGCAAAGAAGGGTGCCAAGATGGCTAAGTTCGTCAAGGTAGAAAAGAATGGGTTTGTTTCTAAGGAACTCTTTGAAACATACGTTAAGCCACAGCTTCCTGCAATCCAGCAGACAGTTCTTTCAATCACAGATAATTCAAACGCTGACGTTGAAGCTGAATAATCTGTAGTCTGATCAATGCACGCTTAATGGTAATACTGTTAAGCGTGCTTATTCTTTTGAGGTATAAATATGGCATACGTAACAGGTGTAAATACACAGGTTGGTCGCAAAGACGACGAAGGCAAGCTACGTTATGATTTGATGGACGTAGACTTTGAAGAAGAAATGGCAAAGGTTCTTACAGAAGGTGCAAAGAAATATGCACCAAATAGCTGGAAGAATGTGGAAGACGCAAAAGAACGCTATTATGCAGCTCTGAGACGTCATACAGCTGCTTACCGCAAGGGTGAGCTTATCAACGAAGAAGATGGAAATGTTAGCACATTGGCACAGATTGCTATCAATGCTATGTTTCTGTATGTACTCAGTAAGGAGGAAAAATAAATGGCAGACTTAAGCAGCTACTCCTTTACTGGTCGTCTTGGTGCTGATGCCAGAGTAAATACAACACCAAATGGTAAAACTGTAATGGAATTATCTGTTGCTGTTACAACAGGTTTCGGTGACTACAAGAAAACACAGTGGATCAAGGTTCGTCAGTGGGGTGAACGTGTCAACAATGTTGCTCCTATCTTTAAGAAGGGAGCACTTGTCGGTGGATCTGGTGAACCTAGCACAGAATCTTGGACAGCTAAAGATGGAACTGTAAACTGTAACCTTTGTGTTACTTGTATGTCAGTAAATCTTATTGTTGGGGCTAAGACTGATAATCAGGGATCAGCTGGCAATGATAATGAACATGCTGGTGATGAAGCTGAGTCTATTGCATTCTGATGAATAGGAACATTATCAATGCTGAACCTGGGCATGATCATGAGCCAATTGGTGATGGTCATGACAGTCAGCGTATTTGGCACAACGGTCGTTACATTGAGTATTACAGATATGTAATGGCTGAAGAGCTCGGAATTGATCCTGATGACATTCCAGAGCACATGTACATTCATCATATTGACGGTGACCGCATGAACAATGATATTGACAACCTGATGTTATGTACAAAGAAAGCACACGAAAATCTTGAAACTTTAGTCAATCCGGATAAGTACTGTGTAAAAGACTAAGCTAAAAATAAGACTACTGATTCTGTAGGACATACCTGAATGACTCGCTTCCTTATTATACAAGCGTGTTTAATAAGTCACAAGAAACAGGGTTTAGTAATTGAATAACTAATGTAGTCCTTGTTCAGCAGTCTTTTTATTCTAGCAACTATGCTTGAAATAGTGGAGACTATATGAATAGACTTATCGCACTTGATATTGAAACCTATGACCCCAACTTACATGAGCTTGGAGATGGTTCAATAAGAAAAGATGGTAGAATACTTTGCTGTGGTGCACATGGTGACGGAATATCTAAAGTATTCGACTTTGACAATCCCAATGACATTCAAGAACTTCGAGACATTCTTAAGGATCCTAGTATTGACAAGATTTATCATAATGGAATAGGTTATGATTTACCTTGGCTGTACTGTGGATATGATATGATAATCAAAGGTATACAGCATGATACAATGACACGTGCTGCTTTGATTGATGAGTACCAGTCACTTGGTCTTGATGACTGCTGTAGAAAGCTTGGTCTTAAAGGTAAGAACAAAGACGAAACTATTGAAGCGTGGTATGAAAAGTGGCAAGCTCAAATGAAGCTTGCTGCCAAGAGCTTCAAGAAGTATGGTATATCTGATAATAATGAAGTAATCATTGCAAAAGAGAACAACGACTTTGAAACATGGAAGCTTTCACCTACTGAAGTAGAAGCATTGATAACACAGAGTTATAAAAAAGATGTATGGGCAAATGCTTTAGTTATATGGGCAGACCCAGTCGGCCGTGAAATGATGAAGAAGTATAACCTTCAGGACTGCATTGCTACATTCAACTTATTCAAGGCACAAGAAAAGCTTATAGAGCCACTTCATAATGTATATGAAATGGAATGTAAACTTGTACCAATACTTCTTGACATGAAGAAACGTGGCATACGTGTTGATGAAAAGAGAATGGCAGAGCTTGCTGCTAAGGTACAGGAAAAAGCAGATGAGCAGGAACACAAGCTGATTGACATGTATGGTGTTACTGGTGAAATGATTTCTAGTGGTAAGAAGTTAGGTGCAAGACTCAATGAAATGGGCATACATTCACCTATTAAGACTGCTACAGGTACTGAGTCATGGGCAGAAGGAGCCTTGGTACGTATTCATCACCCAGTTATTCCGATGATACAGGAATATAAAAACTATGACTCAATTCTTAACAAGTATCTTAGAGGCTCACTCTCACGTACAATAATAAATGGACGTATTCATTGTACCTTCTTACCTATGCTTCGTGATAAAGAATCAGGTATTGGTGGTGGAGGTACTGTTACTGGCAGGTTTAGTTGTAAAGCACCTAATTTACAACAGATTCCAGCACGTAATAAAGGACATGGTCAAGATTTCAGTCAGGACATGAGGTCATTGTTCTTACCTGAAGAAGGCAAAATGATAGCTGCTTTGGACTACTCACAGATTGAAGCAGTATTGCTTGGACACTATGCTCAAGGACAGCAGGCTGCTTGGTTCAGAGAGCAATTGAAAGCAGGTGCTGACTTACACAACATTGTAATGGGTATGACTGGTATTACTTACCGACCTGTTGTTAAGACATTCAACTATGGTTGTATCTATGGTATGGGTTGGAAGACAGCAATGGAAAAGAACTACACATTGTTCGAGAAACTGGCAGCTGAGGAAGGACTTGATATTGAGACATTTACGAAGGACATTTACTACAATTATCATAAGAAGTTCCCAGTTATTAAAGATACAATGGAATGGTGTCAAAACATTGCTAAAGCGCAAGGTTATATTGATACGATGGGTGGGCGTAGACAGCACAAGCCAAAACCAGCTTATGACCCAGCTACTGGAAAAATAAATGACTTTATCTACAAGATGCTTAACAAGTTGATTCAGGGTACTGCAGCAGATATTCTTAAGACCGCATTGATAAATGCTTATGAAGCAGGTATTTATGACGTTCTTGATTTGCATTTACTGGTACATGATGAACAGGTTGTATCAGTACCTTTTACAAAAGAAGGTTGTGAAGCAACTGTTGAACTTCAGCAGACAATGGCAAGTGTATACAAAGACCAGTTGCTTGTACCAATCAAAGCAGAGTGTGAACTTGGTCCTAACTGGGGATATTGGTCTAGCAGAATTTATAAGGATATGCAGAATGGTATCTTTAATCAGGCTGAGTTTAATGCTGACTACAGGGAGACACATTAATGCTATATAAAGTTTATTCATTGAATGATTACCTAGGAACATTCGAAACAGACTATGCAATAAACAGATTACGTGACGTGCTTGAGAAGGTTTTTAATGCCAAGTACCTTGACTTCAAGCCAGTAAGTTCAAAAGGTTTCAGTAATAAGTACTATGTGTATCGTTCTGTGAATCAAAACTTTCGTGATATAAAGTTACTAGGAACTTTTGAAACAAACTTTGCTATTACAGATATGTGGGATCACATATTTGAGATATTTAACGGTAATAATCCTGACGGTATATTTGTCAGGAAGGAGAAAATATGCTAAAGACAAGATTGCTTTCAGTGACGGCTAAAATGCCTTGTTTCATGACTAAAGGTGCAGCATG
>QXGG01292382.1_pt1 | contig 15713 bp, 14 predicted proteins | sample 1982491 | NCBI WGS metagenome assembly QXGG01 (sample SAMN09924614, study PRJNA488089) | Wastewater metagenome, whole genome shotgun sequencing project. | isolation source: South African research farm wastewater | place: South Africa: Irene, Agricultural Research Council, Animal Production... | reverse complement strand
GCCCGTCAGCTCGCCCAGGGGTCGATGACTGTCAGGCCAGCCGCCTTGAACGGGCTCGTGTCGCGCGTGGCGATCATCAGCCCGCGCGCGGCGGCGGTGGCCGCGATGTAGCCGTCTGCGTTGCCGATCGCAAGGCCCGCCGCCCGTGCTCGCGCCATCAGTTCGCCGTAGGCCTTCGAGGCGTCCAGGTCGAAGGGTAGAACGCGCCCGGCGAATGCCGGCAGCACTTCGCGTTCCAGGCGCTCTTGATAGATCGCGCGGCGTTTTCCTTGGGTCATGGCCGCGAGGCCAAAGCGCAACTCGGCGACGGTAATGGCGGACAGGAAGAGGGTTTCCACGACTTGGGCATCCATCCAGGCCAGCACCTTGGGGTCGGGCGCAACCCGCCACAGCTCCGACAGTACCTTGGTGTCGACGACGATCATTCGAAGCGCATCGGCTGGGCCGGGGTCTTGTCACGCGCGTTCTCGAAGAGCGCGAGCTCCTCATCGCTCAGTCCGCCCGCCTCGCGGGCGATCGAAGCAAGCAGGGACCCAAGCTTCACACGTCCATCGGGCTTCGCTGCTTGCTCGAGAATGCTGCGCACCTCGGCTTCAGCGCTCCGACCATGTGTGGCTGCACGAACGCGGATGGCGCGATGCACCTCGTCAGGGATGTTGCGTACGGTGATGGAAGGCATGTTGCAAAGTCTCGCGCTGATGGGAATGATTGCACTTTAGCTGAGTGCAATCACTGGTGCAATGCCACGGTTCCATGCCGGCGTTCCTATGGGTGAGGACAATATGGTGGTCTTCCCCCGTTCCTGTTCGTGGGGCTGCTTTCGGTCGATCAGGCCGACGGGTCGAACTCGGTTCACGTGACTTGCCCGCTCGAGGAGGTGCGATGAACGCTCTGGGAGCGAAAGTGCGCGCGTTGCTAAGAATGCTAAAAGCATTTTTTGGAAAAAGTGATTTATCATTCACGCCTGCATCTGTTCGGCTATTCCCCTTCTTGTCAGGAGGGGGTCGAGGACAAACGGGCAATGACTTTGAAGACAGCGCTCCAATCCGAAATCCTTCGCGGACAAATCACCACCAAGCAAGCGCTGCTTGACCGTGCGGCAGCGCTTGGGCTGGTAATCACGAGAAATGGGCGTGACTACCTTGGGTTGCTCGGAGCTGACGGGAAGCGGTTCCGGGTTCATTTCCGTTTTTCGGCTGATGTATCGCCGGCCTTGGCAGTTGCGCCGGAGGACGGCGCGCCTGCGAGCGAGATCCGCGTTCGCGGGAGCTGGATATACGCGCTGGTTGCCTGCAGCAGCGACGGCACGCGCAAGGCATGCTACGTGGGCCAGACGGTGAACCTCAGGCGCAGATTCCGTGAGCATCTACTTCGTCCTCGACCGGGGCGAGGCTCCTATGGCCTTTTCCAGTGGGCCGCACTGGAGGCGGTCGAGGTGCAGGCAGTTGTCCTGTGCTGGGTGGACGGCGATCAGAGTGCTGCCTCCCGATTTGAGGGGTACTGGCTCGGGCTCGCCCAGGAAGCGGGCTTCGAGGCGCCAGGCGCCCATAACTGGGGGCGACTTCCGCTGCCGGCTCATCCCGCAGGACATCCGCGCCAATGGCCAACTGACATCGTCGCCGCGGCCATGCAGTCGCTCGCCAAGTTGGTGAGTGCCGGGATCGTTCCACGTGAGTTGTTCGTCGTGGATGGGGGCGCTTTTTAATCAGACTTCGAGGGAGAGACAGATGGTCGGTTGGTGGATCGCGATCAGCACCCAGACCCCTGAAGAGCGCGATGCTGGCGTTGGTCGTAGCGAAGCCGTGCTCGCGAACTGGGAAACCAGCGTGGGTGGAAACGCATGGTTGCGAGCGCTCGTCGAGGCTGGCAAGGCGGTGCAGCTCGTGGGCGGGGGGTATCCCGATCGATATACGGCCAGCGCCGCCGATGTCCTGCTGCTCATCGACGCTGGCCGGCCGCCGACCGGCGCCTTCGCTGCCAAGGACGAGGACGGCAGCATCGCCCGCACTCGGGTGCGCGAGGTGATTTTCCATCCCGACCGCATCGCCGCCTGTCCGGCCGACAGGGTGCTGACCATCGAGGTCTGGGACCTGTCGTGATCATGTTTTGCTGGCGATCATCAAAAAGACACGAACCAATCTTGAACCCGGAAACGAGGATCAAACGCATGACTCCGACACTCCATCGACACTCAGGCAGGCACCGAGCCTTGATTGGCGCAATCCTGCTCGCGCTTTTTACAGGCATTGCCCAGCACGCTCTGACCCGGCCGGTACATGCACAAACGGCTGTCCAAGAGCGCGACAAGGGCGAGCCCCCCAGCCAGGCAGAGATCGAGCGCGCGCTTACGGATCTGCTGCAGTGCGAATGGATGACGAGAAAGGGTTCATCGCTGGGCCCAAACCGCTTCTTTCAGGTGCTCGGTCACCTCGAGGAAAAAAACCCAGCAAAGGGGAGCGGCGAGCTCGTCGGGGAGTTTCGCGTGCTCGGCCACAACTTCCAGCGGATCGTGACGGCGGGCGGGCAAGGAGGCGGCGGAGCGCTGGGATGGAGCGCAACGAGTAGCACTGATGCGATCGTTCGGACGCTGAAAGAACGCGGCTACACGTTCGAGCCCATGACCAAACCGATGGTTGGTTTCTCCGGAAAGCTGACCCGAGGCCCTGTCGAATACAACGTTTGGATAGGCGACGGATATCACCCCTTCGGGCCGCAGAAGAGCACAGAGGGCGTGACGATGATGTGCGGCGCGCGGGAAACGGATGCGGCCAAATATCAGAAGATGCTCGAGGAGCAGAAGGCGCAGCAGATCTACGACACGGTCAAGAGGAAGGAGCGCCAGCCGCAGGAATGGGCTGAAGCGATCCTCAAGGAGGGCAAGCGGCGCGAGCTCAGCAGCCTGGCGAGCTATGCGTGGCTGAGCTCGGATCAAATCGAGCGTCTGGCGCAGTCCGACGACAGAGACATCCGCGATGACCTGATCGCGAATGCAGACGCCCCGCTGAGCACGGCGCAGATCGAGAGACTCCTCGAACTCCGACATCACGAGAGCGTGCTCCGATACCGCTACGACGCACTCACCGAGGCCCAACTGAACGGCCTGCTGGAGAACACGCAAACCAGAAGCATGGCCAGACTGGCAGGCGGCGGCGCCGCCGCGCTCGAAGAGCTGGAGAGGGTCCTGCGTGCTGGCGACGAGACCGAAACGGTGTTCGCCTTCAAGCGGCTACGGGCGATCACGCCGAAAGTGATCGACGTCGTCCTGGAAGCAGGCAACAGGACGGCGATCGTGCATCTGATCCAGACATACGCGCCACCCTATACCCCGGAGCAAATCGACCGAATATTGGCGAGCGACGATCCAGACCACCACATCTGGCTTGTCCGCAATCGCGACTTTCGGCTCACCCGTGCGCAGTACGAGCGGGGCGTGATGCATCCGAACGAGAAAGTTTCATTCTGGTACAGGGTGCGGGACGATCACACCCCGTCGCCGCAGATGATCGAGGAGGCATTGACGAGCCCGGACAGGCACACCCGATATCTTTGGCTGATGCAAAGCCGCATCAGACTGACCCCGGCCCAGGTGGCGCGTGCGCTGGAGGAACCCGACGAGAGCACCCGACGCGCAGCGTATGCACGCAAAGAGGTGATGCTGACCCCTGTCCAGCTCGACGCCTGCCTGCGTGAAGCCGACTACCTTACGCGTGAAGTGTGCGTAAAACGCCCGGAGCTGACGCTCACGCAAGAGCGCTTCGAGAACATCGTGGGCCACAGCAACCGAAACCTGTTCCGGGGATACCTGGACGCGAGGAAGGGCCAGAACATCGACCTGGCACCCTACGTCAGGCAGGCGATTCTGACAGCGAGCGACGAAACGCTGCTGAGGATGGCGAAGCTCAAAGAGCTGACGATCACGGCCGATGATGTGCGGACCGTGCGTGATACCAGAGGCCGCCAGGTTCAGGCTGCTTACTGCAGGCGAGTCCCGGAAGCATGCCCTTAGAAAGGCGTGCGGGCGACGCGTCATGCGGGGCGAGGACGCGGTCCCGATCGGGCGGCGGCGTCGTCGGTGAGGAAGGTGTTCGGACGGGGGCCGCAGCTCGGGGAGCAGGGAGCTCATCCGGGACAGGCTGCAGTTTCAAAGAGAACGTGCAGTCTGTCCCGTGCGGGCACGGCCGGGGCCCGATCTACCGGATCAAACCGCCGCCAGCGCCTGCTCCAGGTCAGCAATGATGTCGTCGATGTGCTCGATGCCGATCGACAGTCGCACCATGTCGGGGGACACGCCGGCCTTGGCGAGTTCCGCCGGCGAGAGCTGGCGGTGCGTGGTGGAGGCCGGGTGGCAGGCGAGCGACTTGGCGTCGCCGATGTTCACCAGGCGGGTGATCAGCTTCAGCGCGTCCTGGAAGCGGCCGCCGGCTTCGAAGCCGCCCTTCACGCCGAACGACAGAATGCCCGAGGCGCGGCCGCCCATGTACTTCTGCACCAGGCCGTGGTCGACGTGGTCGGGCAGGCCGGCGTAGTTCACCCACTCGACCTTGGCGTGCTGCTTCAGGTACTCGGCGACCTTGATGGTATTGGTGCAGATGCGGTCCATGCGCAGCGCCAGGGTCTCGATGCCTTGCAGGATCAGGAAGCTGTTGAAGGGCGAGATGGCCGCGCCGGTGTTGCGCAGCGGCACCACGCGCGCACGGCCGATGAAGGCGGCGGCGCCCAGGGCCTCGGTGTAGACCACGCCGTGGTAGGAGACGTCGGGCTCGTTCAGGCGCTTGAAGCGTGCCTTGTGCTCGGCCCAGGGGAACTTGCCCGAATCGACGATCGCGCCGCCGATCGAGTTGCCGTGACCGCCGAGGTACTTGGTGAGCGCATGCACCACGATGTCGGCGCCGTGCTCGAAGGGGCGGCACAGGTAGGGCGAGGGCACGGTGTTGTCCACGATCAGCGGCACGCCGGCCTTGTGCGCGATCTCGGCCAGCCGCCCGATGTCGGTGACGTTGCCGAGCGGGTTGCCCACCGATTCGCAGTAGATCGCCTTGGTGCGCGCGTCGATGAGCGCGGCGAAGCTGTCCGGGTCGCGGTAGTCGGCGAAGCGCACCTCGATGCCGAACTGCGGGAAGGTGTGGGCGAACAGGTTGTAGGTACCGCCGTACAGGGTCGAGGCCGAGACGATGTTGTCGCCGGCCTCGGCGATGGTCTGGATGGCGTAGGTGATCGCCGACATGCCCGAGGCCACGGCGAGCGCGCCGATGCCGCCTTCGAGCTCCGCCACGCGCTGCTCCAGCACCGCGGTGGTCGGGTTCATGATGCGGGTGTAGATGTTGCCCTGCACCTTGAGGTCGAAGAGGTCCGCGCCGTGCTGGGTGTCGTCGAAGGCGTACGAGGTGGTCTGGTAGATCGGCACCGCGACGGCCTTGGTGGTGGGGTCGGGCGAATAACCGCCGTGCACGGCGATGGTCTCGAGCTTCATGGGTCAGGTCTCCCCTGGGGTGAAAGTGGCGGGGAGTATAGCCAGCGCGGGCGGGATGGCGAAATGGCGCAAGGGCCTGCAAGGCGCGGCGGTGGTGGGGTGGCGCGCTTCGGGGGCCCTCGCGCCGCGGGCGATGCCGGGGCGCCAGGCGAATGGCGAGGGGGCCGCGCATTGGCGCATGTCCTCCTTCAGCCGAAGCGGGTCGGCGGTACCTCACGCCCCACGCTGTCGGCTTCCGTGACCGGTTCGCCCGCCACCGTGCGCAGCGGGATCACGCCCGCCCACACCGGCCACTCCAGGTCTTCCTCGTCGTCCTTCACGCCCCAGTCGCGCACCTTGGCCGAGGCCTCGTCGAGCGCGATCCGCAGCACGGTTGTGGCATTGAGTTCCTTGTCGCTGATCGGGCGCAGCGTGTCCCAGCGCCCGGGGTAGAGCCCGTCGATGAAGGCGCGCAGGCTGGCGAGCTTGTACGCGGGCTCGGTCACCGCCTCGAAGCGGCCGTAGAGCACCACCGAGCGGTAGTTCATCGAGTGATGCAAGGCCGAGCGCGCCAGCACCAGGCCGTCGGCGAGCGCGATGGTCACGCAGGCTTCGCCCTCCGTCAGCGCCTTGAGCATGCGCGAGCCCTTGGCACCGTGGATGTAAAGATGCCCGCCCTCGCGCCAGTGGATCGTAGGGATCGCGTGCACCATGCCGTCGATCTGGAAGGCGACGGTGCACAGCATCGCCGCGTCGACGATGGCGGCGATGATGTCGGCGTCGTAGTGCGCGCGCTCGGGCAGGCGGCGGACGCGGGTGCGCGGGGAGGGGGCGGTGGTGTGGGGCATGGCTTCAAGGCTCCGAAGGTTTCGACCACGCCATCCTAGGTTCGTGGTGGTACCTTGCGTAGTGCCACAGCAACCCACACGAATGGAGCCACGATGGAGCTCGACTGGCTGCTCGCGCCACCCCTGCCCGCCGCCGTGCCGCGCCAGCGCGTGCTCTACCTGCGCCTGCGCGAGGCCGTCCTGTCGGGCCGGCTGCCGGCCAATACGTGCCTGCCCGCGAGCCGCAGCCTCGCGGCGACGCTCGGCATCGCGCGCAACACGGTGCTGTTCGCCTACGAGCAGCTCGTCGCCGAGGGCTGCCTGGTCGCGGACCGCCAGGGGACGCGCGTGGCGCCGCTGCCCGCCGCGGCGCGCGCCGCGCAGCCCACGTCGCCTGCGCGGGAGGCCTCGCCGACCCTGTCCGCGCGCGCCGCGGCGGCGCTGCAGCGCGAGCCGGCGCGCGACGCCGAAGCGCTGCCGTTCTCGCCCGGCGTGCCGGACTTCGGCGCCTTTCCCTTTCGCGCCTGGCGCGCCTGCCTCGAACGCGCCTGCCTCGAACGCGCCTGGCGCGACGCCGGCTGGCGGCAGCTCGGCTATGCGGCGCACGGCGGCGACCCCGCCCTGCGCGCCGCGCTCGCCGGCCACCTGACCAGCGTGCGCGGCCTGGCGGTGGACCCCGCGCAGATCCTCGTCACCAGCGGCACGCAGGCGGCGCTCGACCTGTGCGCGCGCCTGCTCGCCGACCACGGCGACACAGTGTGGGTCGAGAACCCGGGCTACCTCGCCGCGCGCGTCGCCTTCGGGCTGGCCGGCCTCCAGGTGCACGACATCGCCGTCGATGTCGAGGGCCTGGCCCCTGCGTCCGACGACTGGCTGCGCTGGCGGCCGCGGCTGATCATGGTCACGCCTTCGCACCAGTACCCCACCGGGCGGGTGATGTCGCTGCCGCGCCGATTCGCGCTCATCGAGCGTGCCCGCGCGGCTGGCGCCTGGATCGTCGAGGACGACTACGACAGCGAATTCCGCCGCGCCGGCCCGGCGCCGCCCGCGCTGTTCGGCCTGCACGCCGACGCCCCGGTGGTCTATGCCGGCACCTTCAGCAAGACGCTGTATCCGGGCCTGCGCCTGGGCTATCTGGTGCTGCCGCGCGCGATCGCGGACGACTTCATCCACGCCGCGGCGCGCGCCACCCGCGCCGGCCAGGGCATCGAGCAGCGCGCGCTCGCCGACTTCATCGCGCGCGGCCACTACACCACCCACATCCGCCGCATGCGTGCCCGCTACAACGCCCGCCAGGCCGCGCTGCGGGCCGTCCTGCAGCAGGCTTTCGGCCCCGGGCTGGAGCTGTCGGGCGGCGAGGCCGGGCTGCATCTGGTGATGTGGCTGCCTGACGACCTCCCCGATGTCGCGGTGGCGGAGCGCGCCGCGCAGCTCGGGCTGGGCGTGCGCACCCTGTCGGCTTACGCGAGGCTGCCGGCGCGCTGCAACGGGCTGGTGCTCGGCTACGGGAACCTGGACGAGGGCGCGGTCGAGGGGGCGGTGGCGCGGCTGAGGCGGGCGGTGGCGGGGTGAGTTTGCTGTGTCGAGGTGGGCCGACCAGGTCGGGTCAGGCTGAAAACGGGCAGGGCCTCGTTCCCGAACCCGGATCGTGGTCTTGGGCCCGACGATCCGCAGCCGTTACACTCCGCGTCCTGACTCCCTCGCAATCTCCGGAACCTCCAATGGCCCAACTCATCCTCCACCCCGGCAAGGAACGCTCGCTGTTCCGCCGCCACCCCTGGATCTTCGCCGGCTCGGTGGATCGCCTCGATGGCCGCGCGCGGCCGGGCGACACGGTGACCGTCGTCACGGCCGAGGGCAAGGCGCTGGCGCGCGCGGCGTGGTCGCCGTCCTCGCAGATCCGCGCGCGGGTGTGGAGCTTCGATGCCGAGGCGGCGATCGACCACGCCTTCTTCAAGCGTGCGGTGGCGGCCTCGGTGGCGCGGCGGGCGGCGATCCCGGCGCTGCGCGGGCAGGAGGGCGTGCGCCTGATCCATGGCGAGTCCGACGGCCTGCCGGGCGTGATCGCCGACCGCTACGGCGACGTGGTGGTGCTGCAGCTCACCAGCGCGGGCGCGGACAAGTGGCGCGAGGCCATCGTCGCCGGGCTGGTGCAGGCGACCGGCTGCGCGGCGGTGTATGAGCGTTCGGATTCGGAAGTGCGTGGGCTGGAAGGCCTGGAGTCGCGCACCGGCTGCGCGCATGGCGCGCTGCCAGCGGGCGGGCTCACCATCGTCGAGAACGGCGTGCGCATGGAGGTGGACGCCGAGGGCGGGCACAAGACCGGCTTCTACCTCGACCAGCGCGACAACCGCCTGCTCACCGGCCAGCTTGCCGCCGGGCGCGCGGTGCTTAACTGCTTCTGTTACACCGGCGGCTTCTCGCTGCAGGCGCTCGCGGGCGGCGCGGCGTCGGTGCTGTCGATCGACTCCTCCGGCCCGGCGCTGGCGTCGGCGCGCCGCAACCTCGCGCTCAACCCCCAGCTCGACGCGAGCCGCGCCGAGTGGCAGGAGGCGGACGTGTTCAAGGCCCTGCGCGCGCTGAAGGAAGAGGGCCGCAAGTTCGACCTGATCGTGCTCGACCCGCCCAAGTTCGCGCCCTCGGCCGCACACGCCGAGCGCGCCGCGCGCGCCTACAAGGACATCAACCTGTTCGGTTTCCGGCTGTTGAATCCGGGCGGCATCCTGATGAGCTATTCGTGTTCGGGCGGCATCGGCCAGGAGCTGTTCCAGAAGATCGTCGCCGGCGCGGCGATCGACGCCGGGGTGGACGCGCGCATCATTTACCGGCTGTCGGCGGCGCCCGACCACCCGATCGGGCTGGCGGTGCCGGAAGGCGAGTACCTCAAGGGCCTTGCATGCCAGGTCGGCTGAGGGTGCCGGATCGCCGCGCCTCAGGCATCATTGCGCGCTTGACAACGTAACCGGCAGACAGACCCTCCATGTATCCCATCCACGACACCGACGCGCAGTTGCTGCTGGCGACCCTGATCGCAGCCAAGAGGCGGCCCGCCGCACTGACCGACATCGTCGCGGCGGCCGAATTCATGGGCTTCCCGGTCACGGCGCCCGCGGCGTGGGCGACGGCGTTCGAGCGCTTCTTCACCCACGGCCTGTTGAGCGCGGACGGCGAGGGCTACGTGCTGACGCCGACTGCCGTGCAACTGGTCGAGGGCCTGCCCAAAAAGGCCGAATCCGACGAGCGCGTGTTCCTGGTGCGCGAGCGCCTGGCGGCCTGGAAGCCGGCGGCCGAGCACGCCGGCATCGAGATCAGCGCTGCAGAATTCGAGGCTGCACTGCAGGACCACGCCAAGCTCGCGCAGCAGGGCGGCAAGAACCTGCTGATGCCCAAGCCCAAGCGCGACGACGAGGACGAGCGGCGCCGTCCGTATGGCCGCAAGCCCGCGGGCAGCAGCTTCGGTAAGGCCCGACGGCGCGCTTGAGCGCTTGCAAGGCGCAGGCGCAAAAAAACCCACGCCGCATTTGCGCGCGGCGTGGGCTGCCAGGACTACAAGGCCCGAGGATCAGGCCAGGTCGAAGCGGTCGGCGTTCATGACCTTCGTCCATGCGGCAACAAAGTCGCGCACGAACTTCTCCTGGTTGTCGTCCTGGGCATAGACCTCGGCATACGAACGCAGGATCGAGTTGGAGCCGAACACCAGATCGACGCGGGTCGCGGTCCACTTCTTCGCGCCGCTCTTGCGCTCGACGATGTCGTAGCTGTTGCGCCCGGTGGGCTTCCAGCTATAGCGCATGTCGGTCAGATTGACGAAGAAGTCGTTGGTCAGCGCGCCGACGCGATCGGTAAACACGCCGTGCCCGCTGCCGCCGTGGTTGGTGCCGAGTACGCGCAGGCCGCCGATCAGCACGGTCATCTCGGGCGCGGTCAGACCGAGCAGTTGGGCGCGGTCGAGCAGCATCTCCTCGGGCTGCACCACGTAGTCCTTCTTCTGCCAGTTGCGGAAGCCGTCATGCACCGGCTCCAGCACCTCGAAGGACTCGACGTCGGTCTGTTCCTGGCTGGCATCGCCGCGGCCCGGGGCGAAGGGGACGTCCACGTTGAAGCCGGCGGCCTTGATCGCCTGCTCCACACCGACGTTGCCGCCCAGCACGATCACGTCCGCGACGCTCGCGCCGGTCTCCGCGGCGATCTTGCCGTACGCCGCCAGCACCTTGGCCAGGCGGGCCGGCTCGTTGCCTTCCCAGTCCTTCTGCGGGGCGAGGCGGATGCGTGCGCCGTTGGCGCCGCCGCGGTAGTCCGAGCCGCGGAAGGTGCGGGCGCTGTCCCAGGCGGTGGCGACCATGTCGCCGACCGACAGGCCGGCGGCGGCGATCTTCGCCTTCACCGCGGCGACGTCGTAGTTCGTGTTGCCGGCGGGCACCGGGTCCTGCCAGATCAGGTCTTCAGCAGGCACGTCGGGACCGACGTAGCGCGTCTTCGGGCCCATGTCGCGGTGGGTGAGCTTGAACCAGGCGCGCGCGAAGACCTCCTCGAAGTAGGCCTGGTCGTTGCGGAAGCGCTCGGCGATCTTGCGGTACTCGGGGTCGAAGCGCAGCGCCATGTCGGCGTCGGTCATCATCGGCTTCTTGCGGATCGATGGGTCTTCCACGTCCACCGGCATGTCTTCCTCGGCGATGTTCAGCGGCTCCCACTGCCACGCACCGGCGGGCGACTTCTGCAGCCACCAGTCGTGCTTGAACAGCATGTCGAAGTAGCCGTTGTCCCACTGGGTAGGCTTGGAGGTCCACGCGCCCTCGATGCCGCTGGTCACGGTGTCGCGACCGATGCCGCGGGTGGTGTGATTCATCCAGCCCAGGCCCTGCTCCTCGAGGTCGGCGCCTTCGGGCGCGGGGCCGAGCAGGGCGGCACTGCCGTTGCCGTGCGCCTTGCCGACGGTATGGCCGCCGGCGGTGAGCGCCACGGTCTCTTCATCGTTCATCGCCATGCGGGCGAAGGTCACGCGCATGTCGTGGGCGGTCTTGAGCGGGTCGGGCTTGCCGTCGACGCCCTCGGGGTTCACGTAGATCAGGCCCATCATCACCGCGGCGAGCGGGTTCTCCAGGTCGCGCTGGCCGGAGTAGCGCGAGCCCTCGCTGCCGCTGGGGGCGAGCCATTCCTTCTCGGAGCCCCAGTAGATGTCCTTCTCGGGATGCCAGATGTCCTCGCGGCCGAAGGCGAAGCCGAAGGTCTTGAAGCCCATCGACTCGTAGGCCATGTTGCCGGCGAGGATGATGAGGTCGGCCCAGCTCACCTTGTTGCCGTACTTGCGCTTGATCGGCCACAGCAGGCGGCGCGCCTTGTCGAGGTTGCCGTTGTCGGGCCAGGAGTTGAGCGGGGCGAAGCGCTGGTTGCCGGTGCCCGCGCCGCCGCGGCCGTCGGCGATGCGGTAGGTGCCCGCAGCGTGCCAGGCCATGCGGATCATGAGGCCGCCGTAGTGGCCCCAGTCGGCCGGCCACCATTCCTGGCTGTCGGTCATCAAGGCCTTGAGGTCGTTCTTGAGCGCGTCGACGTCGAGCTTCTTCAGCTCCTCGCGATAGTCGAAGCCGGCGCCGAGCGGGTTGGTCTTGCTGTCGTGCTGGTGGAGGATGTCCAGGTTCAGCGCCTTGGGCCACCACGCCATCACCGAATCCTTGGCGGCGGTGTTGCCGCCATGCATGACCGGGCACTTGCCGGCGGTGTTCGTGCTGTTCTCACTCATGTTCCTCTCCTTGTGTCGCTGCGTTCACTGCATGTCCAGAACGTCGTGATCGACCGATCGACCCAGCCTTGACCGGTCCTGCAAGGGCTGCCCTGAGGCATTTCCCGGCCCTTGTTTGCTGCTCACAACTGCAGACTAGCAAAAGCCGCGCAGTTGCGAGGCAATCGTCATCATTGGGGCTGCCTATGGTGCGATGTTGCACTGCAAGAAAAAAGCTATTTTTCGTGGGTGCGGACGATGCAAGCGCATTGGCCTGCAACGGGGGCGTCAGAGGCAGGGGGCATCAGAGGCAGGGCGCGTCACAGGCAGGCCTCGACGATGCGCCGGCTCATCGCCAGATCCACTGCGCGGTCCTCGCCGAGCTTGACCATGCGGTGCGCCTCGAGCTGGGCGACAATGGGCTCGACCGCTTCGGCGCCGATGCCGTAATCGGCCAGGCGGGTGCGGACGCCGAGCGCTTCGAAAAACGCACGCGTGTGCGCGATGGCCTGGTCGATGCGCGCATCCTCGTCGCCCGCGCGCAGGCCCCACACCCGGTCCGCGTACTGCAGCAGCTTGGCGCGCTTCACGTCGCGGCGCACGTCGAGCAGGTTGGGCAGCACCACCGCCAGCGTCTGCGCGTGGTCGAGACCGTAGAGCGCGGTGATCTCGTGGCCGATCATGTGCGTGGCCCAATCCTGCGGCACGCCAGCACCCACCGCGCCATGCAGCGCCTGGGTGGCGGCCCACATCAGGTTGGCGCGCACGTCGTAGTCGGTCGGGTGGGCCAGCGCCTGCGGGCCGGTCTCGATCAGCGTCAGCAGCAGGCTCTCGGCGTAGCGATCCTGCACCGCGGCCTTGGCGGGCTGGGTCACGTACTGTTCCATGACGTGCACGAAGGCATCGACCACGCCGTTGGCGATCTGGCGCGGCGGCAGGGTGTAGGTCTTGACCGGGTCGAGCACCGCGAAGCGCGGGTAGAGCAGCGGGTTGCCGAAGCCGAGCTTGGCCTGCAGCGCCTTGCGGGTGACGACGGCGGCGCAATTGACCTCGGAGCCGGTGGCCGGCAGCGTGAGCACGGCGCCGATCGGCAACGCCTTGGTGATCTGCTTGCCGCGGGTCTCGAGGATGTGCCAGGGATCGCCCGGGTAATCGACCGCGGCGGCGACGAACTTGGTGCCGTCCACCACCGAGCCGCCGCCCACTGCGAGCAGGAAGTCGAGCTTCTCGCGGCGGATCTGCTCGACCGCCTGCATCAGCGTCTCGTAGGTGGGGTTGGGCTCGATGCCGCCGAAGCGCTGGAACCTGCGGTCGCCGAGGGCGGCCTCGACTTCGGCCAGCGTGCCGTTGCGCTCTGCGCTGCCGCCGCCGTAGAGCACGAGCACACGGGCGTCGGCGGGGACGAGGTCGGCGAGGCGGGGGATGCTGCCCTCGCCGAAGGCGATGCGGGTGGGGTTGTAGTACTCGAAGTTGTGCATGGCGTTCCTCGCGCGCGCGGCCTTGCGCGCTGATTCATCGAAAAGGTGCTGCGCCCCATGAGCGGGCGACGACCGTGCCGAGGATAGAACAGACCCGCCGCGGATCGTTCCACAATCGTCCTGCGCGGGACGGAGCGCACCTGCCGGGGTGGGACGCAGCGCGCGTTAAGCGGTACATTTCGGCCTCGCTCCCAGGAAAGCATTTGCTTATGAAGAAGAATCTGTGGCTGCTGGCCATTGCCCAGGGCCTGTTCCTGACCAACAACGTGGTCTTCATCGCCATCAATGGCCTGGTGGGCTTGGCGCTCGCCCCGGTGGCCTGGATGGCGACGCTGCCGGTGATGGGCTACGTCGTGGGCGGCGCGCTGTCGACCGGGCTGGTGGCGCGCACGCAGCGGCGCTGGGGGCGCAAGGTGTCGTTCCAGCTCGGGCTGGTCGTGGCTTTCCTGACCGCGCTGCTGTGCGCGTTCGCGCTGTCGATCGGCAGCTTCTGGCTGCTGGTGGCGGGCACGGTGATCGCCGGCTACTACAGCGCCAACGGCCAGCTCTACCGCTTCGCCGCCGCCGAGCTGGCGCCACCGTCGTTTCGCGAGAAGGCGGTGTCGCTGGTGCTGGCGGGCGGCCTGATCGGCGCCGTGGTCGGCCCCAACCTGGCCAACTACACGCGCGCGGCCATGGGCGCGCCGTTCATGGGCTCGTACCTGGCGCTGGCCGTGGTGGCGCTGGTGTCGATGGCGGTGATGGCGGGCATCCAGTTCCCGCCCGAGCCGGCGAAGAAGGCGGGCGCAGGCGGTGGCCGGCCGCTTGGCGAGATCATGCGCCAGCCGGTGTTCATCGTATCGACGCTGGCCGCGGCCTTGAGCTACGGTGTGATGAACCTGCTGATGGCAGCCACCCCGCTGGCGATGGACGTGTGCGGCATGCCGTTCTCGGATGCGGCGCTGGTGCTGGAGTGGCACGTGATCGGCATGTTCGCCCCCGGCTTCTTCACCGGGCACCTGATCAAGCGCTTCGGCGTGCTGCAGATCATGGGCGTGGGCGTGGTGCTCAACTTCGCCTGCATCGCGGTCGCGCTGTCGGGGCAGGACCTGCACCAGTTCCTCATTGGACTCTTCCTGCTCGGGGTGGGCTGGAACTTCCTGTTCACCGGCGCCACCACGCTGGCGATGGAAGCCTATCGCCCGGAAGAAAAGGACAAGACCCAGGCGGCGATCAACTTTGCGGTGTTCGCGGTGATGGCGCTGACTTCGTTCGCCTCCGGTGCGCTGGTGACCACGCAGGGCTGGACGCTGCTCAACGTGGGCTCGCTGCTGCCGGTGGCGCTCACCGCGGCGGCGCTGGTGTGGCTGGCGCTGCAGCGGCGGCGGGCGCCGGAGCAGGGCGCGTGAACTTCCTCGCCCATGCGCTGCTGGCCGGGGAATCGCCTGCGCTGGTCGTCGGCGGCGTGGTCGGCGACTGGATCAAGGGGCCGCTGCCCGCCGGCTTGCCGGAAGACCTGGCGCGCGGCGTGGCCCTGCATCGCGCGATCGATTCCTTTGCCGAGACGCACCCGGCCTTCTGCGCCAGCCGCGCACGGATGTCGGCGGGGCGCAGGCGCTACGCCGGCGTGCTGGTCGACATCTTCTACGACCACCTGCTGGCGCGGGACTGGGCGCGCTATCGCGCGGACGAGCTTGGGGGCTACTGCGCGGGGGTGTATCGGCAGATCGCCGATCGGCGCCATCACCTGCCGGACTCATCGCACCACGCGCTCGAGCTGATGGCGCGCGAGGACTGGCTGCAGTCCTACGGCGGGCTCGAGGGCATCGCCGACGTGCTCGCGCGCATGTCGCGCCGCGCGCGCCAGCCCAATCCACTGGCGGGCGGCGAGGCGGATTTCGTTGCCGCGGCCGAGGGTTTCGAGGGTGATTTTCGCGCCTGGCTGCCGGATGCGCAGCGCTTCGTGGCCGACTGGCTGGCGGCGCGATGAGCGCCATCCATGCGCCTGCGCCCGACGCACGAACACGGGATTGAATGCGTATGAACAGAGGATGGCTTTTGATCGGCGCCCTGTCGGCCGCGATTGCGGTGGGACTGGGGGCCTTCGGCGCGCACGGCCTGCGCGGCGTGCTGACGGCGGAGATGCTGGCGGTGTTCGAGACCGGGGTGCGCTATCAGATGTATCACGCGCTGGCGCTGGTGGCGCTCGGGCTGGCGGACAGCGCCCGGCTGGGGCGGCTGGCGAAGGTGGCGGGCGGGCTGTT
>QXGG01342612.1_pt1 | contig 15719 bp, 13 predicted proteins | sample 1982491 | NCBI WGS metagenome assembly QXGG01 (sample SAMN09924614, study PRJNA488089) | Wastewater metagenome, whole genome shotgun sequencing project. | isolation source: South African research farm wastewater | place: South Africa: Irene, Agricultural Research Council, Animal Production... | reverse complement strand
GAAGAAGCGTTATGCCAGCAATTTGACGTGATCAAACTGAAAAAACTCTACGGCAAAGAACACTTAGGCATTGAGCGCAGCACTTTCTTAATTGATCAAGCCGGCGTGCTGCGTCACGAATGGCGCAAGGTCAAGGTTGCCGGTCACGCGGCTCAAGTATTGGAAGCTGCACAAGCCTTAAACTCAGGCGTCTAACAGTTAACAGCTCTTACGTAGCCAATAGGTGAACACGGCCTGCTCAAAGGTTTCATGCAGCAGGCTGTGACCTGCCAACTTAGCAAATGAATGAAAATCTCGCTGTGATCCAGCATCAGTGGCCAGAACTTTTAGCACGCCGCCCACCGGTAAAGCATTGAGTGCTAGTTTTGCTTTCAGTAACGGCATTGGACAGGCCAAACCTTGCGCGTCGACCTCTGCATCATGCTCAATTTTATTTTCATTCATGCACACCCCCTCAATAACGAACATTCTTGCAGATCTTGAGTCAAACTCAGCAGTCATTCTTTGTGCTGAGACGCTTGCTCGCTGACGGCGCGCATTGTAGCGTATACAACACTTTATTTTGCAAAGAGAGTCGTATGAGGTTTTTTCGCCCCGTTGTATTGCTGCTGGCCTGCGCCCTTGCACAACCTGCTTGGGCGAATGACTTACCCTCACTGGGCGACTCCAGCTCATCTATTATTTCGCCCGAACAAGAGCACCAACTCGGCCGTGCTTGGCTGAGTATCTTGCGCGGACAAGTGCGTCAACTCGAAGATCCTTTACTCAAAGACTATATTGAGTCCAGCGTGTACCGCCTGGCGCAAAGCAGTCAACTGAATGACCGCCGCCTTGAGTTCATTATTTTAGCCAGCCCACAACTCAATGCTTTTGCCGCCCCGGGCGGTATTATCGGAGTGAACGGTGGACTGTTGCTGCACGCGCAAACTGAAGGTGAGTACGCCTCGGTACTCGCGCATGAATTAGCGCACTTATCCCAACGCCACTTTGCTCGCGGCTTGGAAGCACAAAAACGCATGCAAGTGCCCTTGATGGCCGCCATGCTCGCAGGCGTGATTGCTGCAGCGGCTGGCGGTGGCGATTTAGGTATGGCAGCTATTGCTTCAACCCAAGCCGCAGCTATTCAAGAGCAGCGCCGCTTTTCTCGACAAAACGAGCAAGAAGCTGACCGTATTGGCTTGTTGAATTTACATAAAGCTGGGTTTAACCCACGCACCATGCCCAGTATGTTTGAGCGCTTAATGCGTCAATACCGTTATGATCGTATGCCGCCCGAATTTTTATTAACTCACCCGGTCTCTGAATCACGTATTGCCGATACACGTAACCGCGCCGAACAGTATGAGGGCGATGGCATTGTCGACAGCCTGTATTACCAGCTGATTCGTGCGCGCTTACAACTGACATTTGAAGAAACACCCGGCATCGCCTTAAAACGCTTTCGTAGCACCCTTGAAGAGGACGCCAACGCGCAAGCCGCACGCTATGGGCTGGTGTTGGCACTGATCCGCGCAGCACGACTCGACGAAGCGGCCACCCATATAGCTGTATTACTCAAAGACAGCCCCGACAGTATTATCTACAACCTTGCTTCGATCGACTTAAGCATCAGTAAGAATCAGCTGCAGCACGCCAAACAGCGTACCGAGCAGTTACTGCAGCGCCATCCAAATAACTTCCCGTTGCTGCACGCTAAATATGAAATCCAGCTCAAGCAAAAAGATATCGCTAGCGCGCAGCTCACCATTGCGCAGCTATTAAAGCAACGTCCTAACGACCCTGACATCTGGTTTGAAGTGGCTGAAATCCGCGGCCTAGCGAACGATATTATTGGCCTGCATGAAGCCCGTGCTGAGTTTTTCTCACGCGTCGGTGATTACACTCAAGCCATTGAGCAACTGGATTACGCCAAACACCGCGCCAGTAACAACTACCCGCGCGCAGCACGTATCGATGCGCGCCAGCAAGCTCTCAGAAGCGAAGAACAAGCGATTAAGAAAATGCTTAACTGACCTGTATTGAATCTGTTTCAGCAAAAAGCCCGCGAGCAAAACGCCTTGCTCGCGGGCTTTTTGTTGCTACCAAAGATTTCTTACCCTGTTAGCGCTTACCCGTAATAGACCCCAAAATACCGCGCACGATCTGGCGACTGATTTGATTGACCGCCTGACGTAAAGTGCTTTTATACACCTGCCCAGCCAAGTCGCCTAACATATCGGTCATACCACCCGCAGCACTGGGTGCTGTTTTCGACTGAGTCGCAGCAGCTGGCGTTGCAGGTGCGTCTTGCGTTTGTTGTTCAGCGCGTTCCGCCAAAATCTCATAGGCTGAAATACGGTCAAAAGCTTTTTCATAATAACCCAACAACGGTGAAGTACGGATCAACTCCGCGCGCTCGCTATCGAACAGTGGCCCTAAGCGCGACTGTGGTGGTGCAATGGACACACGCTGCACCATGGCAGGCGTACCCTTAGCGTCAATACCGCCATACAGCGCCTCACCAATTCCCAACTCAGTTAAGACCTGCAAGGTATTGATATCAGGATTAGGGCGAAAACCATCTGCGACGGCTTTTAACGACTTTTGCTCTTTCGCGGTAAAAGCACGTAAACCATGCTGAATACGCATACCCAATTGCGCTAACACCGCATCAGGTAAATCAGCCGGTGATTGGGTGACAAAATACACGCCGACACCTTTGGAACGAATCAAACGCACCACCTGCTCCAAACGATCACGCAGGGCTTTAGGCGTGCCGTTAAATAACAAGTGTGCTTCATCAAAAAACAGCACCAGCAAGGGTTTATCAGCATCGCCACGTTCGGGTAACTGCTCAAATAACTCTGACAACAACCACAGTAAAAATGTCGCATAAATCTTAGGTGCCTGATGCACTAAGCGACTGGCATCAAGCATATGAATGCGACCACGGCCATCACGATCAATACGCAACACATCATCCAACTGCAAAGCCGGCTCACCAAATAAACTATCACCGCCCTGCTGCTCTAAAGTGGCCAGCTTACGCTGCAGAGCATTAGCAGACTGCGTTGTGTATAAGGCTCGGTCATCACCTAACACCTGCGGCTGCTCACGCAAATGATTGAGCAAGGCTTTTAAATCTTTTAAATCCAGCAGTAACAAGCCTTCGCGATCCGCCACTTGAAACGCGGTGTAGAGCACAGCTTGCTGGCTATCGGTCAACTCCAATAAATTGCCAAGCAATAACGGCCCCATCGCACTGATGGTGGTGCGCAGCGGATGCCCTGTTTCGCCGTACACATCCCAAATGGAGACGGGGTAGGCTTGCGGCTGATGCTCCAACCAAGGCATCGAGGCGATACGTTCTGCCACTTTACCCTGTGGCTCACCCACAGCAGCAATACCGCAAAAATCACCTTTAATATCCGCAGCGAACACAGCAACACCGGCATCACTAAAGGCTTCAGCTAAACGCTGCATGGTGACCGTTTTACCAGTTCCCGTAGCACCGGCAATCAACCCATGACGATTGGCTAAACGCAACAGATGCCCAATGGGCTGACCTGCTGCATCCGCACCTAAAAGTAATTGCTGCGCTGCTGTTGTCGTCATGCTGTGTTTCTCCACCGATATCGGCGCAAAACGTTGCGCCATACTACCTATTAAATTATTCAACTTACTTGTGACTGAGATGCTGGGCACCCACAACACTTTTGCGATACATACAGATTAATCAAAGACTACTGTTTTATTATCATGAATCAACACACGGTCTTGTAAGTGATAACGCAAACCGCGCGCCAGTGCCATTTTCTCAACGTCTTTACCGTTACGCACCATGTCCTCAATGCTGTCACGGTGACTGACGCGCACCACGTCTTGCTCAATAATAGGACCGGCATCCAAGTCTTGGGTGACGTAATGGCAAGTCGCACCAATCAATTTCACACCGCGCAAGGCGGCCTGATGATAAGGCTTAGCACCGATAAATGAAGGCAAGAAACTGTGGTGAATATTGATCACTCGGCCGTGATATTTCTCACAGAGCTCAGGTGGCAAGATCTGCATATAACGCGCCAGCACCACACAGTCTGCTTGATGCTCATCAATCAGGCGACTGACTTCATTAAAGGCGGTCTGTTTATCTTGCGGATCAACCGGCACATGATAAAAAGGAATACCATGCCATTCGACCATACTGCGTAAATCATCATGATTGGCAATCACACAGGGAATCTCACAGTCGAGCTCATTGCGGTGCCAACGGTGTAATAAGTCAGCTAAACAATGTGATTCTCGACTGGCCATTAATACAACACGTTTTTTTACATTGGAGTCGGTCACCTGCCACGTCATCGAGAACTCATTAGCAATAGGTGTAAAGGCTTGCTTAAAACCTTCAAGATCAAAGGGCAATGATTCTGCGCGAATTTCATGGCGCATAAAGAACCAGCCGCTGTGTTCATCTGAATGGTGACTGGCTTGGTGAATCCAACCATTATAAGTGGCTAAAAAATTACTGACTTTAGCTACAATACCTACGCGGTCAGGACAAGCAATAATCAGACGAAAAGTGTGCATGCACCACTCCAAAAAATAAGGTTTAAATTTAGAAAAATAATAATGGCTATTCTACCGCTGTCGCGCTCTAGAGTCAGCAAACGAATGCCGCACGGCGATGGGCCAGAGCATTAACCCTTTACTTAACAGTCATGCTCAGCAATGCAGCGCCTAAATATTATATGAATGAGCATTATTTATAGCAGGCAAAAGAGTCACGCCCGTCTAATCGATATCAATACGCCATCATATCGAAATGTCATTATATAGCCTGTTTGCTTTAATGTTTAACTGGCTTTAGTTACAACAATTAAAGTCACACTTTGTGCTTATAGTCACAGTTTCAACCTGCACATTTTGCTATTCTTTACATGCGGACAACATCGGTATATGATCCACACCCATTAGGGGATCTCAATACGAAGCACAGTTTCATATTGAGGCACTGGAGTTTTAAAGAGTTTCACTGGTTGACTAGTGACGATGGACCCGCTCAACAATCCTTAATTTTATACAATTATTCTCATTTAATAGGATTTCCACATGTCATTGATTAATGAATTTCGCGAAACTAAAGAACGCATTAAAGAACTTGAAAGCCGCTTAGCGAGCTTGTCTCAAGATACCAAGTTACAAAAAGAATTAGAGTTTGAAGAAAAACTCCGCGCACTGATGGCTGAGTACAATAAGTCTCTGCGTGATATCACTTTAATTATTGATCCACAATCAGCACGTGACACTGCAGGTAAAGCACCAGCACGCACACGCAGCCCACGCAAAACCAAACGCTATGACAACCCACATAACGGCGAAGTGATTGAAACTAAAGGCGGTAATCACAAAACTCTAAAAGAGTGGAAAGCCAAATGGGGTGGCGACACCGTTGAGTCTTGGGTGACTCTGCTGGACTAAACTGTCCGCTAAAACGCTGTAATTGATTCAGTTAAAACGCCCTGCTTGCAGGGCGTTTTAGTATCTGCAACATATATATCACTGTGCATAATCGTGCTATAGCGCATAACGCTGCGCAAGAGCAGCAACAGCTTGATGCCATGCTTGCACAACCGGATGCGCCTGCTGTTCGCGGGTTAATTGCCCATAGGCGATACGGTACTCATCTATATTAAGCGGCGCACCTTGGCGCTCCCCACTTAAGCGTGCTTGGCATAATTGAGTCCACTGCTGTAATTCAGTGCTATTTAATGTCTGCGGATAGTTACGCGCACGATAGCGAAATAATAATTCAGGCAGACGCTGATCATCAAAAGGCCAAGACTGCGTATGTAACTGCTCAGGCTCAGCCTGCCGTATTGCATTGCATAAGCCACGATCGCGCGGACCTAAAAAACCCGCATACAACTGTTGCTCTGGATCCTGTTCAGCATGCTCATGCAAGTCATGATAAATCACACTAAGTTTATCCTGCCACTGCTGGCGATGCTGTTTTAACAACTGATAATTATCCTGTAACAACTCATGATTAAAAGCTAACCGTTGGTTATCTTCATCACGTAACACTGATAATGGTGCAATGACTGGACTTTTATTAATGTGAATGAGCTTTAATGGGATCGGCAACTCACCTTCAGCCAAATCAGCATGGCGCGTATACAGGCGTGCTTTAATCGCTTCGGCACTCATTTCCAGCAGCGGCGTAACGTCCGCATGCAAATCACACACAATCAATGCATTACGATTACTTGGATGCCAGGCCAGCGGCAACACCGGGGCTAAACAGTGACGTTCAACTGCAAACATTCCCGATATATGCAAGAGTGGTTGCAGCATACGAATCCGCTGTTGCACGGCATCTTTACGGCGCAACCCATATAAATAATCAAATAATTTCGGCTGACGCTCACGCAATAAGCGCGCTACAGCAATGGTCGCACGCACATCAGCTAAGGCATCGTGCGCTTGCCCATGTTCGATATGATTAGCCGCAGTAAAGTGCTCCAATTTAAAACTGGCACGCCCCTCATGTTGCGGCCACTGCAAACCTTCTGGGCGTAGCGCCCAAGTACAGCGCAGCACATCAATTAAATCCCAACGGCTGTTATGACCTTGCCACTCGCGTGCATAAGGGTCATAGAAATTACGGTACAAAGTCGCACGCGTCATCTCATCATCAAAACGTAGATTATTAAAGCCGGCACTGCAGGTACCCGGCTGCAGCATCTGCGCATGCAGCTGCCGAATAAACTCAACTTCTGGCAGCCCTTGAGTGCGTAAGATATCAGGGCTAATGCCGGTGATTAAACTGGCCATGGGATGCGGTAAAATATCATCGGATAACTGACAATATATATTTAAGGGCTCAGCTATTTCTTCAAGCTGCTCATTGGTACGAATACCTGCCACCTGCAGTGGACGATCACGGTAAGGATCAATACCTGTGGTTTCAAAGTCATACCAAAAAATACTTGCTGCCACTGTTACCACCTCGTTTAACTACTCTCAGTACAAAGCACAGCACCCATCACTCGGCATTGTGTGCACTGCGAATCTAATAAAAACCACCTTTATCAGCACATCGAAGCGCCCCTTAGGGTTCTAGTGTAGTCAATGACAACATTATGCCCAGTAAATTTCTTATTTTTGCCAAGCCTCTCTATACTAGAGCCCGACTATTATTTTATTTATCGGCTGCATTTTGATTGATCAATCTTTTCCTGAGCGTCCTGTGATTTTAGATACTCAACTGTATTTAGAAACACCTGAAGGCATAGAGCTACCCCTGAGTCCGGCCGGCTTACCGGTACGCATTTTGGCCTTTGCAATTGATTTGCTGTTGCGCGGTGCATTGCTAGCACTGGCGGGCGCAGCTTGGTTGTACCTGGGTAAATTTGGTTCAGGTTTGGCTTCTATCAGCGCTTTTTTATTACTCTGGTGGTACATGGTGCTGTTTGAAGTGCTTAATCAAGGCCGCACACCGGGTAAACACATCTTGGGCTTACAGGTGATTTATAGCGATGGTACGCCCATCAGTTGGTCAGGCTCATTAACCCGCAACCTCTTACGTGTTGTTGACTTGTTACCCTTTGCCTATTGCGTGGGCATTTTTAGTATTTTAGGCAGCACTCAGTTTCAACGTTTGGGTGATCTAGCTGCCGGCACTTTAGTGGTATATCAAGCTAAACCCAGCATGCGCGCGCCCTTACCGCAAGCAGATGCCTGCCTATCACCTGTTGCTTTAACCCGTAGCGAGCAGCAAGCCATTGTTGGTTTTGCTGAACGCCAGCACAGTTTATCGCCACAACGCAGTGCTGAACTGGCACAGATTATTGCGCCAGCACTGAAACTACCGACCAAGAACGCCACTGGCGCCCTTAACAGCATCGCGCGCGGTATTGTGGGTCCTGTATGAAACAAGCCTCCTTCGAAAAATTGCATCAGCCGCACTGGCACAGCTTCGCGCAACAGGTCCAAGCCTTGCATAAAGGCACAGCCACACCTAAGCAACTGGAGTCTTTCGCGCAAGATTATCGCCGCATTTGCCAGCATTTAGCACTCGCCCAGCAACGCGGATATAGCACGCCGTTACTGGAGCATTTACAACAACTGACGTTGCAAGGTCATCAGCAGTTTTATCGGCATAAGAGCTCACTGCTCACCCAGTTATTAACCTTTATAGTGATCGATTTTCCAGCGACTGTGCGCCAGCAATGGCGCTGCATCGCACTGGCTACGCTGCTGTTTTTTGGCAGCGCAGCATTAATGGCTGTGTTAACAGGGGTTTTTCCTAATTTAATTTACAGCGTGATGAGCCCTGCTCAAGTGGCGCATATGGAAAGTATGTACGATCCCGCTCAACGCGTGATTGGCCCCATGAGCGCGCGCGATCACCAAGATGACTGGCTGATGTTTGGCTTTTATATTCTTAACAATATTGGTATTGCTTTTCAGACCTTTGCCAGTGGCTTATTACTGGGATTGGGCAGCCTGTTCTTCTTGCTGTTTAACGGCATTAATATCGGCGCAGTCGCCGGACACCTGACACGTATCGGCTACACCGATACTTTTTGGCCTTTTGTTGTGGGGCACGGCGCTTTTGAGTTAACCGCCATTGCCATTGCCGGTGGTGCAGGTCTCAAACTGGGTGCAGCCTTGATTGCCCCCGGCGCTTTGAGTCGAGCCGCTGCCTTGCAAACCGCTGCTCGGGTCAGTATTAAGCTGGTCGGAGGTGTGATTGTTTTTTTAGTACTGGCCGCTTTTATTGAAGCCTATTGGTCATCAAGCAACAGCATTGCAGTGCCGATTAAACTTGCAGTGGGCGCGAGCTTATGGCTGTTGGTGCTGACCTATTTAGCTTTTTCAGGGCGTCGCCGTTATGCAGCTTAATAAAGTGCAAGCCGTAGTGCGTACCCGTAACCCGTGGGAAGCCATCGACTTAGGTATTCTACTGGCACGCCGTCACAGCACTGTATTGATGCTGACGTGGGCACTGATGACGCTGCCTGTATTTGCTCTACTGTCTCTTATATTCTGGCAACAACCTACCATAGCAGTGCTGGTTATTTGGTGGCTCAAACCGCTCTTTGAACGCGTGCCACTGTATATTTTATCCAACGCTCTATTCGCAAACACACCGCGCTTGATCGACTGTATTAAAATGGCCCCCAAGCTGTTTCGCCCACAACTATTCGCCAGCTTAACTTGGCGACGTTTAAGCCTAACCCGCAGCTTTGATCTACCCGTACAACAACTGGAAGGCTTGAGCGGCAGCGCTCGGCAACAACGTTTAGTAACGTTAGGCCGCCATTACAGCCGCGTGCCCACTTGGTTGACCATTATTGGGTTACATATTGAAATGGCGATTTTGCTGGGCTTTATTACTTTGTTGTACTTGCTGATTCCCGCCCAACTTCAAACCGATTGGAATTGGCTAAAGCTGCTGGAAATCAGCCAGCACGAGTGGCTGTGGGCGGAACATCTCAGCAACCTCTTGTATGTTTTAGTACTGATCATCTGGGAACCGATTTACGTTGCCTGCGGTTTCACCTTATACCTCAATCGCCGCACTGAACTGGAAGCTTGGGATATTGAGCTGGTGTTTAGGCAATTAGCCCAGCGCTTTAGCAAGATCGCACCGCTACTGCTGCTGGCTCTTGTCTGTTGGCTTCCCTATCAAGAATCAGCTCTCGCCAATGCTGCCACGCCCAGCACAACAGCGGTGACCAGTGAAGAGCTCATCAGCGACCAACCGCGTCTGCTCAAACAAATGCTCAATAGTGAACAAGCCCAGCAGAGCATCCAGAGTATTTTAAATACAGCTCCCTTTAAAAACTCTAAAACAGTCAACAGCTGGCACTTTCCTAAGTCAGACACAACCAAGTCAGGCGATAAAAAAACACTCGGCATGCCAGACTGGCTGCGCTCACTGATCAATCAAGTATCTTTAGGCTTGCAGTTTATTTTATGGGGTCTGCTGCTGCTGATCAGTGCTGTGATTGTGTGGCGCTACCGCCAATGGCTGCAAACCTTTAGCGGTTTAATACGGGGTAAAAAAACCTCTACCGAACCCCCACTGCAAACAGTCTTTGGTCTTGATATCAGCAGTGACGCCTTACCCGATGACTTACTGGATAGCGCACAACAATTGTGGCCAGAACAGCCGCGTGCAGCGCTCAGTCTGCTCTACCGCGGCGTACTCAACCACCTCGCTACAGTTGAAACTATCCCTTTAAATCAAGCCTCGACTGAAGGTGAAGTGCTACTGTTGATCGATGCTTTAGCGCCCGAATTACAACAGCACTGCCAGCAAATCACTCAGCATTGGCAAAATCTGGCTTGGGGTCATCACTTGCTCAGCCAAGAACAATTCAACGCATTGTGCGCGCAATGGCAACAACTCAATGGCAAGGGGCGCAGAACATGAAGCGCTATTTACCCGCCATTATCGGTGTGTTGGTACTGGGCGCTGTCGGCTTATGGCTGAGCCAATACTTGGTGTACGAAGAACAGCAGATTGATCTCGGCCCCAGCCCTGCCGTGCGCAGCAATCATTATTTAGCCATGGAGCACTTTTTACAGGAGCAAGGCATTGCCGTGAGCAGCACGCTCAGCCTTGATGCTTTACCAGCGCTGGATAACGCCTACCACACTGTCATTATTCTCGGCCAAGCACAGCCACCTGTGGCACAACAATCCAAGCAACTCTTGGATTGGGTGGCGCAGGGCGGACACTTAGTGGTCTCGGCTGAACATGAAGAGATTAATGCGCAAGAACCCAGCTCGCTGTTACACAGTCTGGGCATCAAAAAGCAAGCAACTGCACAACTTGCACCAGCGCACAGCGAACAGGTCACGCAAGCCGACTCAGCAACACTGGCTGCAAAAAACCTCACACGTCTTTATCTAGAAAATGAGCAATCACCCGCTTATTTAGCTTTAGATAGCCGCTACCATCTACACGACAGCGCCAACCGTGCTCATGCCTGGGCAAACAGTCAGGAGACAACGCAATTATTACAATTGAGCCACGGTTTAGGTTTAGTCACGGTGCTCAGCGAATTAACGCTGTGGAATAATAAAAATATCGGCGCATATGACCATGCTTGGCTGCTCTGGTATTTAAGCCAAGACACCGAGGTCACTCTATTTAATACTCCAGCGCAACAGAGCCTGCTCAAGCGTATTTGGCTCTATTACAGCATCGCCTGCGTACTCTTATTGGCTTTATTATTACTGGGTGCGTGGTCAGCCGCCCCGCGTTTTGCAGCCATTCGACAGCCGCTACAAAGCACGCGGCGGCGCCTGACCGAGCATTTATTAGCCAGCGCATTATTTAATGTGCGTTATAAACAACAGCGCCAGATGCTGCTGACATTGCAAAAAGATATCAAACAGCGTGCCCAGCAGCGTTATCCAGACTTTGTCAAACTGCCGATGACTCAACAATGGGCTATTTTGCAGCAATTAAGCCGCCAACCCATGAATAGCATCTCACACAGCATGCGCCCACCGCCCACGCACCCACTTTCAGCCCATGCTTTTACTCAGCATGTTGCCCGCTTACAACACTTAAGGAATGCATTATGAGCCAAAGCCCTGCCGATCTTGATTTACATCTTGATGAATCTGTCTCTGCTGAAGCGGTTGCCCAGAGCGCTGAAACGGATGAAAAAACACCAGTGCAAACGGCTACTAAAGTTGAAGTGGCAGTTGAAGTTGCAGCCACAGCCCCAGAGCCGTCAGCCCAAGCTGCCGTTAATAAAGCGGATCAACAACGCGCACGAGCCAGCCGCTTAATGCAGGCCGTACATGAAGAACTCGAAAAAGCACTGATTGGGCAAACCGCTGTGGTTGAGGGGGCTTTATGCACCTTAATTGCCGCTGGCCACCTACTGATTGAGGGTGTGCCCGGTTTAGGCAAAACATTATTGGTACGCGCGATTGCTCAGTGTTTTAGCGGGCAATTTAACCGTATTCAATTCACCCCAGACCTGATGCCCAGCGACATCACCGGCCATGCGGTGTATGACCTGCACAGTGAACAATTTAAACTGCGTAAAGGCCCTGCGTTTACTAACCTTTTGCTGGCGGATGAAATCAACCGTGCGCCGGCTAAAACTCAAGCTGCCTTATTAGAAGTGATGCAAGAGCGCAGCATTACCCTCGAAGGGCGCTCGCTGCCTGTGCCACAACCTTTTATGGTGCTCGCCACGCAAAACCCGATCGAGCAAGAAGGCACCTATCCCCTACCCGAAGCTGAGCTCGACCGTTTTATGGTCAAACTGCATATTGACTACCCGCAAGAACTGGAAGAGCAACTGTTGGTGCGCGCGGTCACCCGTTCCGCCCAAGCCGATATGCTTGAAAGCACCAGCCTGCGGACTTTACTGCAGCCGCGTGACGTGCTTGCCATCCAGAAAATTGCCAGTACTCTACCGGTCGACGATCAAGTATTAAACTACGCCGTCAGCTTGGTACGCATGACCCGCCAGTGGCCGGGCTTAAGCAGCGGTGCTGGTCCGCGCGCGTCAATTGACTTGATTCGCTATGGTCGCGCGCATGCGTTATTGCTGGGGCAGGCGTTCGTCACACCGGATAATATTAAAAGTGCAGCGCTCAACGTGTTACGTCACCGCGTGCACTTATCCGCTGAACTGGAGATCGAAGGTGTCGACATTGAGCAGGTACTCCAGCAATTACTGCAACACGTTGCTGTGCCTCGCGCATGATTATTAAGCCGTCACGCCTGTGCTTAAGCAGCGTTACGGCCCTGTTAGTGCTGGCGATTGCTCTAGGTAGCGCGCAGGCACTGGCATGGCCGGTGCCACTCTGGTTGCCCATCAGCCTGACCGCTGTGTACATTGCTCTTGTGTTATTAGCCGTGTTCGATGCGTGGCTGGCTTACCGTCAAGCAGCGCCTAGTTTTCAGCGCCAGCTGCCACAATCGCTATCGCTGGGGCGCTACACCGAGGTGCAACTTAATATCAGCCATCCATCTCAGCGTAGAGTCGTTGTCGAGTATTTTGATCATCTACCCGATAGCTTTGAGTTTGCCCAACTGCCGCACCAAGTGACCTTGCAACCGGGCCATATCAACAGTACTCATTACCGTATCAAACCCTTACAGCGCGGACGTTTTCTCCTCAATAACTGCGCCCTACGCATGCCCAGTCCACTGCGCTTATGGACGGCTCAGTACCTGCTACAACAGCCCAATCCGCTGCGGGTCTACCCTGATTTTAGTCGGCTGCAAAGCGGAGAGTTGCAAGCCACTGAGCAATGGCTTAATCAGCTGGGTGTACAACAGCAACAGCGGCGTGGCAGTGGTTTGGAATTTCATCAGTTGCGTGAATTTCGTGCTGACGACAGCCTGCGCCATATTGACTGGAAAGCCACCGCACGCAAGCGCACGCCCATTGCCCGCGAATACCAAGATGAACGCGATCAGCAGGTGATCTTTTTACTCGATTGCGGCCGTAGCATGCGCAGCCATGACGGCGCACTCAGCCATCTTGATCACGCACTCAATGCCTGTTTATTGCTGGCTTATACAGCGCTACGCCAAGGTGACGCCGTCGGTGTCCATACTTTTGCCGGAGAGCAACGCCGTATTGCCCCGCGCAAAGGTCGTGCGCACATGTCAGTTTTACTCAACGGCCTCTATGATATCCAAGCCAGTCAAGAAAGCGCTGATTACAGCACGACCGTTAAGCAATTTCTTGTTATGCAAAAACGCCGCGCGCTGGTTATTGTGATCAGCAACCTTGCCGATGAAGCCGATAGCGATCTAGTCCGCGCCATGCAGCAACTCAAAAAACACCATCGCACCTTGCTTGTCAGCCTGCGTGAAGAAGTCTTAGATCAGGTGCGTGCTGAGACAGTCGATCATTATCAACAAGCACTGCTGTATTGTGGTGGCGTTGACTATGCGCTGGCCAAGCAACGCAATCAGCAGCGACTGTTAAGCCAAGGGATTGATGTCGTCGATGTACGCCCCAGCCAACTGACCGGCACCTTGATCAGCCAATATCTACAGATGAAAAAATCAGGCCATTACTGACACAATCAGCGCTAGTGCATTCAATACAGCTGGATTGATCTGCGTCCATATCAAACAGTCAAAGCAGCTATACTCATAACGAATGTTGACATGCACAGTGCACGCAAGACCCTACTGAACAGTTATATAAAGTCCTGCCGCACGGCATGTAACACGGCGTTATGCATACTCATGAAAGGAGCTTCCCCATGGAACTGCAGCAGATTTTAGTCATCATTGATCCCACCTCGGGCGATTCACAACCCTCGTTGCAACGTGCGCACTGGGTGGCAAAGCATTGCAATGCCACGGTTGAGTTATTGCTGTGCGAATACAACTCGACACTGGATAACCGCTATTTCCTTGATCGCGACGCACAACATAAAACCCGCGATGCTTTATTGAACAATCACCAACAATGGCTCGAAAGCCTCGCACAGCCGCTGCGTGATTCAGGCATCACAGTGACAACTGAAGTGCGTTGGGGCAAGCCGCTCTACAGTATGATTTTACAGCGCATTGATGAAAGTAAGCCTGATTTAGTGATGCGTGACGCCCATACCCATGGTTTGCTTCAACGCTTATTTTTCAATAACACCTGCTGGCAGTTGATTCGCCAGTGCCCGGTACCTTTGTGGTTAGTGCGTGATAATGCGCAGTGGCGTGGTCAGCGCATTTGTGCCGCTGTTGACCCAGTCCACAGCGCTGACAGCACCGCGACGCTGGATCATTTATTGGTGAAAACCACGGCGTATTTGGCTGATATGTTTAGCATGCAAGCGGACTACATCCACAGTTATGCCCCGCTACCACGCACCATGATCTTTGATAGTGAACTGGTCGCTGCCTACGATGATTACATTGAGCGCAGCGCTAAGCAGCACAGCGAAGCCTTTGCCAAACTGATGGTCAATTACCCCGTCGAAAAAGCCAACCGTCATCTCTTAGAAGGCTTCCCAGAAGAAAGCATTCCAGGCTTTGTTGACGAACACCAAGTCGACCTGTTGGTGATTGGTGCTATTTCACGTGGCAATTTAGAAAACGCGTTAATTGGTAATACTGCTGAGCGCGTACTGGAAGCGGCGCAAACTGATTTGCTGGTGATCAAGCCTGAAAGCTATCAGCCCACGCCGTAAGCACTCTGTCATATACAACTGCTACCTTGAGTCACATCAGGTAGCAGACGCGCCCTCGTATCTCCTTTCAACCCTTTGCATAGGAAAGCCTATATGTCATTGCGTCGTACTAAAATCGTTGCCACCATCGGCCCGGCCAGTAGCTCACCGGAAGTGCTTGAGCAGTTGATCTTGGCCGGCATGGATGTGGCGCGTTTAAACTTCTCCCACGGTAATGCCGACGAGCACCGTGCTCGCGCGCAACTCATTCGTGAGATTGCCCAGCGCCTGAACCGTCATGTGGCATTACTGGGTGATTTACAAGGTCCGAAAATCCGTATTGCGCGCTTTACTGATAAAAAAATCGAACTGCAAACTGGTGATGATTTTTGTTTCTCGATCACCCACCCACGCGATGCGGGTAATCAAGATGTGGTGTGCATTGACTACCCTGATTTAGTCACCGACTGCAGCGTCGGCGATGAGCTGCTGCTCGATGATGGCCGTGTAGTGATGCAAGTTGAGCGCGTTTCCGCAGATAGCCTGCATTGCCGTGTGTTGATTGGTGG
>QXGG01103869.1_pt1 | contig 15724 bp, 9 predicted proteins | sample 1982491 | NCBI WGS metagenome assembly QXGG01 (sample SAMN09924614, study PRJNA488089) | Wastewater metagenome, whole genome shotgun sequencing project. | isolation source: South African research farm wastewater | place: South Africa: Irene, Agricultural Research Council, Animal Production Institute... | reverse complement strand
CTGGCGATGGAGCCCAAGGTGCTGCTGCTCGACGAGCCCTTCGGCGCGCTCGATGCGCTCACCCGCGCCCACCTGCAGGACGAGGTGATGCGCATCCAGTCCGAGCTGCAGAACACGGTGATGATGATCACCCACGATGTGGATGAGGCGGTGCTGCTGTCCGACCGCATCGTGATGATGACCAACGGCCCCTCGGCCACCATCGGCCAGGTGCTCGACATCGACCTGCCGCGCCCGCGCGACCGCCTCGAACTCGCCGACGATGCGCGCTACACCCACTACCGTCACGAGGTGCTGAGCTTCCTGTACGAGAAGCAGCGCAAGGTCGAGCCCATCGCCCGTGCGCGTGCGCGTGCGCCCGAGGCGGCGGCCCGCAGCGCAGGTGGGTTGCGCGCCTGAGCGGACGCGGCGTCGCACCCGGGTGGTGCGGCGCCGCGCTGCGTTGCACTGCAGCAGTGCGTGCCGAGCGTCCAGAGACGCGTGGATCGCCATACCTGCATCGTCTCTGGCGGGATCGGGCGGTGTGCGGCATCTGGCACGCTTGATGCAAGGAGATTGTCGCAGGCGGACCAACGGCGGTCCGGCCGACGGCAGGACACACGAGGCAGGACTTCGGCATCTGGACAACGGCGTCCATTTCGACCGCTCGCGCATGTTGCGCGGGGGACGGAATGGGCGCCGTACGCTTTTGGGGTACAGGGTGAAGAATCAGCACATCAACGAGCACGCCGAACCTGGCGCGGCCGGCCACGACATCCGGCGAACCAAGCCGGCGTTGCTTGTCGTCGATGGCGTCGGCGCGGCCGATTGGGGGGCGTTGGCCACTGGTCGCGCCACCCTCGTCTTTCGTCGTGGCCTGCCACAACTTCTGCAGATCGTCGCCCGCCTTATCGCGGCGGGCATGGCGCGCAGCACGCCAGCCGCGGTGGTCTGCCTTGCGCAGCAGGACGCGCGCCCGACGCAAGGCTCGGGTTCGAGTGTCAGCCTGGGGGCGACCTTGAGCGAACTCCCCGCGCGCATCGCGGGCGAGCCCCTGCCTGCCACGGCCCTGATCGTTGTCGGGGCGCTGGCTGAACCGGTCGACGCGCTGGGCGAGCGTCTCGGCAGCCTGCTCGTCGACCCCGCGCCGGCCGAGCAGGCTGCGGCCTGACGAATTCCGCTTTCACGTATTGGTGTTTCCGAGGAGCAAGATCATGAAGAAGATGAAACTCGTGTTGGTCGGCAACGGCATGGCCGGCGTGCGCACGATCGAGGAGCTGCTGAAGCTCGCCCCCGATCTGTACGACATCACCGTGTTCGGCGCCGAGCCGCACGGCAACTACAACCGCATCCTGCTCTCCCCGGTGCTGGCGGGCGAGATGACGCTGCCCGAGATCATGCTCAACGACCTCGACTGGTACCGCGACAACGGCATCACGCTGCACGCCGGCAGGCAGGTGACCAAGATCGACCGCGTCAAGCGCAAGGTGATCGCCGAAGCGGCCGACGGCAGCGTCACCGAGGCCGACTACGACCGCCTGCTGCTCGCCACCGGCTCCACCCCCTTCATCCCGCCCATCCCCGGCAACGATCTGCCCGGCGTGCTCGGCTACCGCGACATCGCCGACACCGAGGCGATGATCGAGGCCGCCGGCAAGTACCGCCACGCTGTCGTGATCGGCGCCGGCCTGCTCGGGCTGGAGGCCGCCAACGGGCTGATGCTGCGCGGCATGGACGTGACCGTGGTGCACATCGGCGAGTGGATCATGGAGCGCCAGCTCGACAAGGCCGCGGCCGACATGCTGCAGGCCTCGCTCGAGGCCAAGGGCATGAAGTTCCTGCTCGCGCGCCACACCGAGGCGCTGCTGCCGGCACGCAACGCGCAGGGCGACATGGCCGAGCGTGTCGGCGCGGTGCGCTTCAAGGATGGCATGGAGATCCCCGCCGACCTCGTCGTGGTCGCCGCCGGCATCCGGCCCAACTACGCGCTCGCCGAGTCCGCCGGGCTGTACTGCGGTGGCGGCCGGGTGCGCGGCATCCATGTCTCCGACACGCTGCAGACCGTCACCGACCCGCGCATCTACGCGGTCGGCGAGTGCGTGGCCCACCGCGGCGTCGCCTACGGCCTGGTGGCGCCGCTGTTCGAGCAGGGCAAGGTGTGCGCCAACCACCTCGCCAACTTCGGCATCGGCCGCTACGAGGGCTCGGTGACCTCGACCAAGCTCAAGGTGACCGGCATCGACGTGTTCTCGGCGGGCGACTTTGGCGGCGGCCCGGGCACCGAGGAGATCGTGCTGCACGACAAGCAGGGCGGCGTGTACAAGCGCGTCGTGCTCAAGGATGACCGCATCGTCGGCTCAGTGCTGTACGGCGACACCGCCGACGGCTCGTGGTACTTCCAGTTGATGAAGGACCGCCAGAGCGTCGCCGAGATCCGCGACCACCTGATGTTCGGCCAGAACAGATTGGGCGACACTGGCCACAAGGGCGAGAACCGCGCCGCCAGCATGCCCGACAGCGCCGAGGTGTGCGGCTGCAACGGCGTGTGCAAGGGCACCATCGTCAAGGCGATCAAGGAGCAGGGGCTGTTCACGCTCGACGAGGTGAAGAAGCACACCAAGGCGGCGTCGTCCTGCGGGTCCTGCACCGGCCTGGTCGAGCAGATCCTCGCGTCCACGGTGGGCGGCGCCTACCAGGCGGTCAGCGCCAACGACAAGCCGGTGTGCGCGTGTACCGAGCATTCGCACAAGGTGGTGCGCGAGGCGATCTTCAAGCACCACCTCACCAGCAAGGAGGCGGTGTTCGAGACGCTGAACTGGCGCACCCCCAACGGCTGCGACAAGTGCCGGCCCGCGGTCAACTACTACCTGATCTCGTCGTGGCCGCACGAGGCCAAGGACGACCCACAGTCGCGCTTCATCAACGAGCGCGCCCACGCCAACATCCAGAAGGACGGCACCTATTCGGTGGTGCCGCGGATGTGGGGCGGGCTCACCACGCCTTCTGAGCTGCGTGCCATTGCGGATGCCGCCGAGAAGTATCAGGTGCCCACGGTCAAGGTCACCGGTGGCCAGCGCATCGACCTGCTCGGCATCAAGAAGGAAGACCTGCCCTACATCTGGGCCGACCTCAACGCCGCCGGCATGGTGTCCGGCCACGCCTACGGCAAGTCGATCCGCACCGTGAAGACCTGCGTCGGCGCCGAGCACTGCCGCTTCGGTACCCAACTGGCGATGGACATGGGGGTCAAGCTCGAGAAGATGCTGTTCGACATGTACGCGCCACACAAGGTCAAGCTCGCGGTGTCGGGCTGCCCGCGCAACTGCGCGGAAGCCGGCATCAAGGACGTGGGCGTGATCGGCGTCGATTCCGGCTACGAGCTGTATGTCGGCGGCAACGGCGGCATCAAGACCGAAGTCGCGCAGTTCCTGTGCAAGGTGGGCAGCGACGAGGAGGTGATGGAGTACTCCGGCGCCTTCCTGCAGCTCTACCGCGAGGAGGGCTGGTACCTCGAGCGCACGGTGCATTGGCTGGCGCGGGTCGGCCTCGACTACGTCAAGGCCCGGGTGGTCGAGGACGGGGAGAACCGCCGCCGCCTGCACGCGCGCCTGCTCGACGCGCTGAAGGACGCCCGCGACCCCTGGGAAACCAGCCGCGAAGCCCAGGCCGTCAAGCAGTTCATCCCGATCAAGCTCGAGGCCTGAACTCCACGGGTTTCGTAGGAGCGGCGCAAGCCGCGAGCGCTTGCTGCGGTTGGGATGCGACACCGACTCCGAAAATCCCCGACCCCTCGCGGCTCGCGCCGCTCCTACTAGAACCCCCGCCCGCCCGGGGTGGTCACCGAACCCGAATCCATCTCCACCAAGGACTCACCACCATGACCGACTGGAAACGCATCTGCCCGCTCGACGACATCCCCCGCCTGGGCGCGCGCGTCGTGCAGCGCCCCGCCGGCGGCGACATCGCCGTCTTCCGCAACGCCGAGGACGAAGTCTTCGCGCTCCACGACAAATGCGCACACAAGGGCGGGCCGCTGTCGCAGGGCATCGTCCATGGGCGCAAGGTCACCTGCCCGCTGCACGGCTGGAACTTCAACCTGCACGACGGCCAGGCGGTCGCGCCGGACGTGGGCTCGTGCGCGAGCTTCGAGGTCAAGGTCGAGGGCGGGGAAGTATTCCTCGCCGTCTGAGCGCCGCGCCCGCGCCCGCATCCCTGCAAAACAACAACTCAGAGAGCAAACACCATGGCCTACCTCGCCCCTGCCGAATTCGTCACCAAGATGGTCGACGCCGGTGAAGCCAAGATTTACATGGCGACCCGCGACGCCCTGATCCGCGCCTACATGGCTGGCGCCATCCTCGCCCTGGCGGCGGTGTTCGCGGTCACCGCCACGGTGATGACCGGCCAGCCGCTGGTCGGTGCGATCCTGTTCCCGGTCGGCTTCTGCATGCTCTACCTGCTCGGCTTCGACCTGCTCACCGGGGTCTTCGTGCTCACCCCGCTGGCCTGGCTCGACAAGCGCCCGGGCGTCACCATCGGCGCCATCCTGAAGAACTGGGGTGTCGTCTTCACCGGCAACTTCCTCGGCGCGCTGACGGTGGCGTTCATGATGGCCTTCGTGTTCACCTACGGTTTCTCGACCGAGCCCAACGAGATCGGCCAGAAGATCGGCCACATCGGCGAGGCGCGCACGCTGGGGTATGCGCAGTACGGGCTGGCCGGCTGGCTCACCATCTTCATGCGCGGCATGCTGTGCAACTGGATGGTGTCGACCGGCGTGGTCGGCGCGATGATCTCGACCACGGTGAGCGGCAAGGTGATCGCGATGTGGATGCCGATCATGCTGTTCTTCGCGATGACCTTCGAGCACTCGGTGGTGAACATGTTCCTGTTCCCCTCCGGGCTGATGATGGGCGGCAACTTCTCGATCCTCGACTACTTCATCTGGAACGAGATCCCGGTCGTGCTCGGCAACCTCGTCGGCGGCCTCACCTTCACCGGCCTCACGCTGTACACCACACACGTGCGCACGGCCCCCAAGCGCAGCTTCAACTGATCCGCCGCGTGCGGTGTCGAATTGGCCCCGGCCACCTCGGTCCCCCGAGGCGCCGGGGCCCCGTTGCGGATCGAACATGAGCAAGGGACTCGCCGTTCGCGTCGGCCAGCATTCCACGGCCGGGCGCAAGGAACGCAACCAGGATTTCCACGGCGTCTGCATCCCGCAGGGCGCGGCGCTCGTCACCAAGGGCATCGCGGTAGCGCTCGCCGACGGCATCAGCAGTAGCGACGTCAGCCAGGCTGCCGCCCAGGCCGCGGTCGACGCCTTCGTCACCGATTACTACTGCACGTCCGAGGCGTGGTCGGTGCGCACCGCGGCCGGGCATGTGCTGGCGGCGACCAACGCCTGGCTGCATGCGCAGACGCGCCAGAGCGAGCACCGCTTCGACCGCGACCGCGGCTACGTGTGCACCTTCAGCGGGCTGATCCTCAAGTCGACCACCGCCCACCTGTTCCACGTCGGCGACGCCCGCATCCACCGCCTGCGTGGCGGCCGCGCCGAGCAGCTCACCGAGGACCACCGCGTCCGGGTCTCGGCCGAGCAGAGCTATCTGGCGCGCGCGCTCGGCATGGACCGCCGGCTCGACCCCGATTACCGCGCGCTGGCGCTGGAGTGCGGCGACTGCTTCATGCTGTCGACCGATGGCGTCCATGAGCATGTGGACATGGAGTTCGTATCCGCCACGATCGCCGCGGCCGCGGACCTAGACGCGGCGGCGCGCACGATCGTCGACGAGGCTCTGCGCCGCGGCAGTCCCGACAACCTCACCGTCCAGCTCGTCGACATCGTCAGCCTGCCCGACCCGCAGGCCGGCGAGCTCCACCGCCAGCTCGCCGAGCTGCCGCTCGCGCCGGCGCTGACGCCGCGCATGCGGCTCGACGGCTACACCATCGTGCGCGAGTTGCACGCCAGCGCGCGCAGCCACATCCACCTCGCGGTCGACGAGGACAGCGGCGCCCACGTCGCGATCAAGACGCCGGCGGTCGAGCTGCAACAGGACGCGGTCGCGCTCGAGCGCTTCCTGCTCGAGGAGTGGATCGCCCGCCGCATCGACTGCGCCCATGTGCTGCGACCGTGTCCGCCGGCGCAGCGCCGAAGTTGCCTGTACGTGGCGACCGAGTACGTCGAGGGGCGCACCCTGCGCCAGTGGATGATCGACCATCCGCGCGCCGACATCGACGCCGTGCGCGACATCGTCCGCCAGATCGCGCGCGGCCTGCAGGCCTTTCATCGGCTCGAGATGCTGCACCGCGACCTGCGCCCCGAGAACGTCATGATCGACGCCTCGGGTACGGTGCGCATCATCGACTTCGGTGCGGTGAGCGTGGCGGGGATCGCCGAATGCGGCATGGCGCCCGACCCGGCGGGCATCCCGGGCGATGCGGCGTATGCGGCGCCGGAATATTTCCTCGGCGAAGCCGGCTCGCCGCGCGCCGACCTGTTCTCGCTCGCCGTGATCGCCTACGAAATGCTCACCGGCCGGCTGCCCTATGGCGCCGATGTCGCCAAGACGCGCACGCGCGCCGCGCAGCGCCGGCTGCGCTACCGCTCGGTGGTGGACGACGAGCGCGCGATCCCGTCGTGGGTTGACGACGCGCTGTGCCGCGCGCTCGACCCCGATCCGGCTCAGCGCCCGGCCGAGTTGTCGGAGTTCGTGCATGAGCTCCACCACCCGAACCCCGACCACCAGCGCCGCCGCCGACCGGCGCTGATCGAGCGCGATCCGGCGCGGTTCTGGAAGTCATGCGCGCTCGGCTTGCTGCTGCTCGATATCGGGCTGCTTTACCTGCTGAGCCGCCCCTGACGAGAACCGAAGTCCTCGCTTATGCGTTCGCCCCCAGCCGCACGCGCTGCACCGGCACCCAGGCGATGAACGCGACGGCGGCGCTGCAGAAGGCGACGCCGACGATCATTGGCAGCGCGCTGCCGTCCATGTTGGCGCCCACCCACCAGGCGGCGCCGAAGGCCACCACCATCATCAGGAAGCCGGTGATCGCCGACGCGGCGCCGGCCGCTTTCGGGAACGGGGCGATCGCACCGCTCTGGCCACAGGGCTGGTGCACCCCATGGCCGAGCATGAAGATGAAGGCCGGCCCCATGATCGACCACACCGTGCTCACCCCGGCGAGCGCGAAGGCCAGCATCAGACCGCCGCCGCTCAGCGACAAGGCGCCGCCGATCATCACGCTGCGCTGCACGCCGAAGCGCACGATCATGCGCCGGCACAGGATCGTGCCGCCGATGTAGAACGCCGACAGCAGGAGCAGCAGCACGCCGTAGAAGCTCGGCGAGGTACCGAGCAGGTTGATGAACACGAAGGACGACGCCGACAGGATGCAGAACAGGCCGCCGAAGGACGCTGTGCACAGCGAGGCGTAGGTCCAGAAGCTGCCGTTGCCGACGATGCCGCGCGCGGTGCGCAGCAGCACGGCGGGCTGCAGCGCCTCGGGGTGGCGTTCGTGCAGGGTCTCCTGGAAGTAGCGCGCGACCACGAGCAGCGTGATCGCCCCCATCACCGTCAGCGCCAGCAGCGTGGCGCGCCAGCCGAACCATTCCGCAAGCAGGCCGCCGATCCATGGGCTCAGGCAGGCGGCGACGCCCAGGCCCGACAGGCCCTTGCTCATCGCCCGCGCACCTTCCAGTGGCGGGTAGAGGTCGCGCACGATCGCCCGTGCGCACACCGTACCGGCGCCCATGAAGGCCCCTTGCAGCACGCGCCAGAACACCATCACCTCGATCGAACCAGCCAGCGCGCTGCCGATCGCTGCCAGCGTGTAGCCGGCCAGGCCGATCAGCAGCACCGGGCGCCGCCCGATGCGGTCGGACAGCGGCCCCCAGAATAATTGCGACGCGCCGAACGCGAGCAGCAGCGCGGTCAGGGTCAACTGCGCCTGCGCCGGCACGGCGCCGAAGCTGGCGGTGAGCGCGGGCAGGGCGGGGAGGTAGAGGTCGGTGGTGATCGGCTGCAGGCCGAGCAGCAGGGACAGGATCAGGATGACGAGCGGGGAGGACATGGGTGTCTAAATCGATAATTTAAAAAATTATCGAGAAAATAACATGATTAATGGGCGGTGGCGCCGTTCAACCCGCGTCCGGGCGTGTGTCCTTGCGGCGGCGCCTACGACTGCGCCGTCTCCAGCAGGTGTGTACCCGGCTGCATCGGTGCCGTGCAACAGCCCTCTGCCCCCTCGTCACGCACCGCTCTTGTGCACTGCACACCAAGCTGGTGCATCACCGTGTGCGGGATGTTTCCTCAAACTGCTGATTTAGAACGATTTCAAAAGTGGCACGACGCTTGCGTAGCAATCACCAGCACAGCGTCCGACCCGCCAACGCCGGCGGGTCGATTTGGCAACGGAGTCATGCGCTGGAAATTTCCGCACCCATGGTGCGCACGACGCATGACTCTGGAGCCCGAGATGGACAAGAAATCCTTCCTGCAGGCCGGCCACACGCCGACGCTGATCGCCGCCTTCCTCTACTTCGACCTCGCCTTCATGGTGTGGGTGATCCTCGGCCCGCTGGCGGTCGGCATCGCCGCCGATCTCGGTCTGTCGCATGCCGAAAAGGGCCTGATCGTGGCCACGCCGGTGCTGGCGGGGGCGATCCTGCGCATGGTGATGGGCGTGGTGGTCGATCGCCTGTCGCCGAAGAAGGCGGCGATCATCGGCCAGGTGATCGTGATCGGCGCGCTCGCCTACGCCTGGGTGGCCGGCGTGCATTCCTTCAACGAGCTGCTGGTGCTGGGGGTCTTCCTCGGCGTGGCGGGCGCGTCGTTCGCGGCGGCGCTGCCGCTGGCCTCGCGCTGGTATCCGCCCGAGCACCAGGGCACGGCGATGGGCATCGCCGGCGCCGGCAACTCGGGCACCGCGTTCGCGGCGCTGTTCGCGCCCGGGCTGGCGATGGCCTTCGGCTGGCACAACGTGTTCGGCCTGGCGCTGATCCCGCTGGTGATCGTGCTGGTGGCCTTCTGCTTCATGGCCAAGGACGCGCCCGACGCGCCGCCGCCCAAGCGCTTCGCCGAATACCTCGCGGTGCTCAAGGACAAGGACGCGTGGTGGTTCATGTTCTTCTACGCGGTGACCTTCGGCGGCTTCGTCGGCCTGGCCTCGTCGCTGGTGATCTACTTCAACACCCAGTACGGGCTCGATCCGAAGATGGCCGGCTACTTCACCGCGGCCTGCGTGTTCGCCGGCTCGCTGGTGCGCCCGATCGGCGGCAACGTGGCCGATCGCATCGGCGGGGTGAAGTCGCTGACCGCGATGTACATCCTGGCGGCGATCTTCCTCGCCATCGTCAGCGTCGGCCTGCCCGAGGCGTGGATGGCGCTGGCGGTGTTCGTGGGCGCGATGCTGGCGCTGGGCATGGGCAATGGCGCGGTGTTCCAGCTCGTGCCGCAGCGCTTCCGCCGCGAGATCGGCGTGATGACCGGCCTGGTCGGCATGGCGGGCGGCATCGGCGGCTTCTACCTGGCGTCCTCGCTCGGCTTCGCGCGCCAGCTCACCGGCAGCTACCAGGCGGGGTTCCTGATCTTCGCGGCGCTGGCGGTGTTCGCGCTGGTGGGGCTCACCGCGGTGAAGACGCGCTGGCGCACGACCTGGGGCGCGGCGCACCTGACGTCGGCGAAGATCTGAATGGCTGAATGTGAATGGGGTCAGGTCTTGAGTTTACTCATCCCGCACCCCTTGGCTTCAGGCGTCGACAAAGGCGAATGAGCAAATGAAAGACCTGACCCCCCTGAAGATCAGCCTCGCCCACGCCACCCAGCAGGGCCCGCGCCCGCGCAACGAGGACTTCGTCGGCGCCGCCACCCCCGAGGGCGAGGAGCTCGCCGCCAAGGGCGTGCTGCTGGCGGTGGCCGACGGCGTGGGCGGTCACGCCCACGGCCGCGAGGCGGCCGAGCAGACCGTGCGCAGCCTGCTCGCCGACTACTACGCCACGCCGCAGACCTGGGGCGTGGACAAATCCATCGACACCGTGCTCGGTGCGGTCAATCGCTGGCTGCTCGGCCAGTCGGCCAAGTCGCGCGACTATGCCGGCATGGCCACCACGCTGACCGCGGTGGTGCTGCGCGGACGCCGCCACCACGTCGCCCACGTCGGCGATTCGCGCGCCTATCGTTGGCGCTGTGGCGAACTGCTGCGCCTGACCGAGGACCACACCTGGGAACACCCCGAGTTCGACAACGTGCTGCGGCGCGCGATCGGGCTCGAGGCCCGGCTGCTGGTGGATCACGACGACGGCGAGCTGGCGGTGGGCGACTGCTTCGTGCTGGTGACCGACGGCGTGTGGGCCACGCTCGGCGACGCCGGCATCGCGGCGGTGATGGCGGCGCATGCCGGCGACCGAGTGGGGAAAACCTCGGGGAGCAGGTTGGAGAGCAATTCGGCGAGCGGTGGGCGCAGTGTTGCGGACAAGGGCTGCGGCGCAGGCAGCGGCAGTCACGCGGATTCCGGCGCCGACGTCCAGGCCGCCGCCGATGCGCTCGTCCTGGGCGCGATCCGCCGCGGCACGACCGACAACGCCACCGCCCTGGTCGCGCGCATCGACGCGCTGCCCCCCGACAACCTGCGCGACCGCCTGGCCGACAGCCGCCGCCTGCCGCTGCCGCCGCGGCTCAAGCCGGGGCAGGTGCTCGACGGCCTGCGCATTGACGAGTTGCTGCACGAATCGCGCGTCACCTTGCTCTACCGCGTGACCCGGCTCGCCGACAATCTCGCGCTGGTGCTGAAGACCCTGCTCCCGGACGCCGACGACGAGGCCGCGAGCGCGCTGGTGCGCGAGGAATGGCTGGCGCGCCGGGTGCCGGGCAAGGGCTTCCCGCGCGTGTGCGAGCATGCGCAGCGCGACCACCTGTACTACCTGATGAGCTGGCACGAAGGCGAGACGCTGAAGGCCGCCCTCGATCGCGGCCACCGCTACGCCCCGCACGAGCTGGTCGGCATCGGCCGCGCGCTGCTCGGTCGTGTCGCCACGCTGCACCGGCTCGGCATCGTGCATCGCGACATCAAGCCCGACAACGTGCACATCGACCGCGCGGGTGAGCTGCGCCTGCTCGACCTCGGCGTGGCGGCGACGGACGCCGAGGACCTGGCCGAGATCAACAACCCCGGCACGCCGTCCTACATGGCGCCGGAACTCTTCGCCGGCAGCGTCGCCAGCGAGTCGTCCGATCTCTATGCCTGTGGCGTGACGCTATACGAGTTGCTCACCCGCAAATACCCCTACGGCGAGATCGAACCCTTCCAGCGCCCGCATTTCGGCGCGCCGGTATCGCCCACCCGCTACCGCCCCGACACCCCGGCGTGGCTGGAGTCGGTGCTGCTCAAGGCCTGCGCGCGCGACCCGAAGGACCGCTTCGAGACCGCCGAGGAATTCCTGCTCGCGCTCGAACGCGGCGCCAGCCGGCCGCTCGCCACCCGCCGCCACGTGCCGCTCATTGAACGCAACCCGCGCCTGGCGCTGAAGCTGGTCGCCGGCGCATCCCTGCTGCTCAACCTGGTGCTGCTCTTCCTGCTGAGCCGGCACTGAACGCATGCCTCCTCCCGAGATCGAGATTGCGGAGACCCTGATGGAAACCAAGGCCACCTGTCCCTACTGCGGCGTCGGTTGCGGCGTGCTGATCGAACACGACGGCGCGCGCATCACCGGCGTGCGCGGCGACCCCGCGCACCCGGCCAACTTCGGCCGCCTGTGCACCAAGGGCGCCACCTTGCACCTGAGCGCCCGCCCCGAGACCCGGCTGCTCCATCCCGAGCTGCGCACCGCACGCGGGGAGCCGCGCCAGCGCGTGGGCTGGGACGCGGCGATCGGCGTGGCCGCGCAGCGCTTTGCCGAGGCCATCCGCAGCCACGGGCCGGATTCGGTGGCCTTCTACATCTCCGGCCAGTTGCTGACCGAGGACTACTACGTCTTCAACAAGGCGATGAAGGGCCTGATCGGCAGCAATAACGTCGACACCAACTCGCGCCTGTGCATGTCGAGCGCGGTCGCCGCCTACAAGCAGACCCTGGGCGCGGATGCGCCGCCCTGCGCCTACGAGGACTTCGACCACACCGACTGCCTGCTGATCGCCGGCGGCAACCCGGCCTATGCGCACCCGGTGGCCTTCCGCCGCATCGAGGAGGCAAGGAAGGCGCGGCCGGACATGAAGCTGATCGTGGTCGACCCGCGCCGCACCGACACCGCCGCCGCGGCCGACCTGCACCTGGCGCTGCTGCCCGGCACCGACATCTGGCTGTACAACGCGATGCTGCACGTGCTGCTGCGCGAAGGCCTGGTCGACACGGATTTCATCGCCACCCACACCGAGGGCTTCGACGCGCTGCGCGCGCATGTGGCGGCGGTGACGCCGGCCGTGGCCGCCGCGAAGTGCGGCCTCGACGCGGCGGCCATCGTCACCGCCGCGCGCTGGTGGGGGCGGGCGCCGGCGGCGATGTCGCTGTGGTGCCAGGGCCTGAACCAGTCGACCCACGGCACCCACAACGGCGCCGCGCTGATCGCGCTGTCGCTCGCCACTGGCAAGGTCGGCCGCGCCGGCTGCGGCCCGTTCTCGATGACTGGCCAGCCCAACGCCATGGGCGGGCGCGAGGTCGGCGGGCTGGCCAACCTGCTGTCCGCCCACCGCGACCTCGCCAACCCCGCGCACCGCGCCGAGGTCGCGCGCCTGTGGGGCGTGGACAGCGTGCCGGCACAGCCCGGCCTGACCGCGGTCGAGCTGTTCCGCGCCGCGGCCGCGGGGAAGATCAAGGCCTTGTGGATCGCGTGCACCAACCCCGCGCAGTCGCTGCCCGAGCAGGCGCTGGTGCGCGAGGCGCTGCAGCGTTGCGACTTCGTGGTGCTGCAGGAGGCCTTTCGCAGCACCGAGACCGCGCCCTTCGCCGACCTGATGCTGCCGGCCGCGACCTGGGGCGAGAAGGAAGGCACGGTCACCAACTCCGAGCGTCGCATCACCCGCGTGCACCGCGCGCTGCCGCCGGCGGGCGAGGCGCGCGCGGACTGGCGCATCGTGTGCGATTTCGCGCAGGCCTTGGCGCCGTTGATCGGCAAGCCGCAGGCAGCCGCGCTGTTCGCCTATGACAAGGTGGAGGACATCTTCGCCGAGCACGTGGCCACCACCGCCGGGCGCGACCTCGACATCACCGGGCTCGACTACGCGGTGCTGGAAGCCGACGGGCCGCAGCAGTGGCCCTTCCCGGCGGGGATGGCGGTGGCCGATGCGGCGCGGCGCACGCGGCTGTATGCCGACGGCCGCTTTCCGACCGCGAGCGGACGTGCGCGCTTCGTCGTGCCGGCGGGCGAGACCACGGCGGAACAGGCCGATGCGCACTATCCGATCGCGCTGACTACCGGGCGCCTGCGCGACCAGTGGCACGGCATGAGCCGCACCGGCAAGGTCGCGCGCCTGTACAGCCATGTGGACGAGGCGCGCATCGAGCTGCATCCGGCCGACCTGCGCATGTTCGAGGTGCAGAGCGGCGAGCTGGTGAAGGTGTCGAGCCGGCGCGGCGAGATCGTGCTGCGCGCGCTGGCTTCGGACGAGCTGCGCCGCGGCCAGGCCTTCGTCGCCATGCACTGGGGGCGCAACGTGCTCAACTCGGCCGGCGTCAATGAGTTGATGGTTGGCGACTTCGATCCGTTCTCGAAACAGCCCGAGCTCAAGCACGCGGCGGTGCGCATCGACAGGGTCGAATTACCCTTCCAGTTGCTGCTGATGCGGGTCGAGACCGCGGATCGCGCCGCCACCGAGCTCGCCGAGGCGCTGGTGCCGTGGCTCGAGCGCTTCGCCTACGCCTCGCTCGCACTCGCCGGCCGTGACGAGGCCGCGGTGGTGATGCGCGTGGCGCACGACCAGCCGATCCCGCCGGCCTGGCTGGATGAACTCGATGCGCTCGTCGGACTGGCGGTGGATGCGGCGCTGACTTATTCGGATGCCCGCCGCGGCGTCAGCAAGCGCGCGCTGATCGAGGACGATCGCCTGGTCGGCCTGCGCCTGTGCGGCGAGACCGTCGCTGGTGCGTGGCTGCGTGACGTGATCGTGGAGCGCCAGCCGACGACCGAGCTGCGACGCTGGCTGCTGGCGCCGCTGGCCGCGCCGCCGGAGGGCGCCGGTGGGCGGGGGCGCATCGTGTGCAACTGCCTGAACGTAGCCGAGTCGGATATTCGTTCCGGGATTGCGGCTGGCGAGGGGCTTGCTGCGCTGCAACAGCGGCTGAAGTGCGGTACGTCCTGCGGCTCCTGCGTGCCGGAGATCCGCCGCATGATCACCGCCGAGGGTGTCTGACAAGGCAGGAAATCACGGCAGAGCGCGGATAGGGCGCTGAAAAGAAAAAAGCCCGGAGGTCTTTCGACTTCCGGGCCAAATCCACACCAAAGGAGGAGGGTGGAGGAGACGGTTCAAATACTAGCCGTGTTTTTTGTGCGGCGCAACAAATTATAATTTTTCGACTATAAAGGCGCTTGATCCTTCGCCCGGTGTTCTTCGCCGAGCAGGCGTCGCTGCGATGGCTTCCCTCAGGCAGTTGCTCCCACGGGCCGGCGCCACTGACCCTCTCTCTATTTCTCGTGCACATACCGCCCCGGTGCGTCCTCCAGCGCAGCGTAGCCGCGTTCGGGCGCGCCGAGCGCGGGCGGCGGGGTCGGGGCGCCTGAATGCGCCGCCAGCCACGCGCTCCACGCCGGCCACCACGAGCCCTCGTGCTGCGGGCTGCGGCGCACCCAGTCGTCGGGCGGCATGTAGTTCTCGCCCGCGGGCCGGGTGCGGATCTGGTACTCGCGGCGCGGGTGGCCGGGCTCGCTGACGATGCCGGCGTTGTGACCGCCGCTGGTGAGCACGAAGGTGATCTCGGTCGGGGTCAGGTAGTGCAGCTTGTACACCGAGCGCCACGGCGCGACGTGGTCGGTCTGGGTGGCCACGCAGAACACCGGCACGTCGATGTCCGACAGCGACACCGGCTTGCCGGCGACCGGGTAGCGGCCCTCGCTGAGGTCGTCGTTGAGGAACAGCCGGCGCAGGTACTGGCTGTGCATGCGCGCCGGCATGCGCGTGGCGTCGGCGTTCCAGGCCATCAGGTCGCCCATCGGCGCGCGCTCGCCCATCAGGTACTCGCCGACGACGCGCGACCACAGCAGGTCGTTCGAGCGCAGGATCTGGAACGCCCCCGCCATCTGACCGGCGGTCAGGAAGCCGGTCTCGGCCATCTGCGCCTCGAGCAGGCTGACCTCGCTCTCGTCGATGAACAGCGCCAGCTCCCCAGGCTCGGTGAAGTCGGTCTGCGCGGTGAATAGCGTCATCGTCGCCAGGCGCTCGTCGCCGTCGCGCTCCATCGCCGCGGCGGCGATCGCGAGCAGGGTGCCGCCGAGGCAGTAGCCGGTGGCGTGCACCTTCTGCCCAGGCACGATGGCGTTGATCGCCTCGAGCGCGGCGTTGAAGCCGAGATCGAGGTAGTCGTCCATGTCGAGGTCGCGCTCGTTGATGCCGGGGTTCTTCCAGGAGATGCAGAACACGGTGTGGCCCTGATCCACCAGATATTTGACCAGCGAGTTCTGCGGCGACAGGTCGAGGATGTAGTACTTCATGATCCACGCCGGCACGATCAGCACCGGCTCGGGATGCACGGTGGCGGTGGTCGGGGCGTACTGGATGAGCTCGATCAGGCTGTTGCGGAACACGACCTGGCCGGGCGT
>QXGG01114498.1_pt1 | contig 15726 bp, 18 predicted proteins | sample 1982491 | NCBI WGS metagenome assembly QXGG01 (sample SAMN09924614, study PRJNA488089) | Wastewater metagenome, whole genome shotgun sequencing project. | isolation source: South African research farm wastewater | place: South Africa: Irene, Agricultural Research Council, Animal Production... | reverse complement strand
CGTATAGCCGCGGTTGCGAGCTTCGGCGAGGGTGTCCGGCCCGAAGCAGATTCCGGTCTCCGCGTTCACGATGTCTTCGATGACCGCAACGTCGTCCCAAGAATCGACGTCGTAGACCAACTGGGTTCGCTTGTCGCCGAGATAGCGGGTGTGCTCGAACTTCGCAGGGCGTTCCATGACCGATCACGGTACTAGGTTCTGGAGCGACACAGCCTTTTCGGGGAGGACGCCATGCGGGACGACGTACACGAAATCGATTTCTTCTTCGACCCGATGTGCCCATGGGCCTATCAGACGTCTTTGTGGATCCGCGAAGTCCGACGACTCAACGGGCTCGAGATCCATTGGAGATTTTTCAGCCTCGAAGAGACCAACCGACCCGAAGGCAAGAAGCATCCATGGGAGCGCGAACTCGCCTACGGATGGAGTCCGATGCGTGTCGCTGCCCACTTGCGCCGCAGAGACGAGTCCCTGTGCGATGCCTGGTATCTGGCATGCGGCCGCGCCCTGCACGAGGAAGCCCGCAAGCCGCACGATCCGGAAATTGCCCGTGAACTCCTCGTCGAGATCGGTGCACGTGCCGATGACTGGGACGTTGCGATTGCCGATCCGACGACCCACGACGATGTGCGTGCAGATCACGAATTCGCCGTACGGGAACTTGCAGGCTTCGGCGTTCCCATCTTGTTGTTCCCGTCATCCGACCAGCGACCGGCCAAGGCTGTTTTCGGACCGGTGGTCGTGCCCGCCCCGATGGGCGACCAAGCTCTTGCTCTCTGGGATGTCACCGTTGCCTACACGCGCATCGACGGCCTGTACGAGATCAAGACTCCGAAGCGACAAGAAGACCTCGAAGCCATCGCTCGCCATTTCACTCCCTACTTTCGAGGCAGAGATTGGCAAAGCATCCAGAACCCGGCACCGTGACGACGTCACTTTGACGACACAAGAAATGAGATTCCATGATCCCTCATGACACCATCGACGCACTTTCGGTCTGCTTCGCATCGCTCAGCGAACTCGGTGCACATCTGTCCGAAGAACAGTGGAAGACCCCGACCGATCTTCCTGGCTGGACGGTGCAAGACAACCTGTCACACCTCGTCGCCATCGAACGCACACTTCAAGGTCTTCCCGGCACCACACACCGCGCTGCACCCGTGGACTATGTGAAGAACCCGATCGGGGAGATGAACGAGAACGAAATCGACAGTCGCCGCCACCTTTCGGGAGCAGACGTGCTCGCTGAATGGAACGACATCGCATCACAAAGACTTGCGACTCTTCGTTCGGCCGATGATGCGTACTTCGATGCCCCATCCATGACCCCAACAGGACCGGGCACCGTTGCCGATTTCCTGCACATTCGCGTCCTCGACTGCTGGGTCCACGAGCAGGACATGCGTCGGGCCGTCGGCGTCCCAGGACATCTGACCGGTCCCGCAGCAGAGTTGACAATCGACCGTCTCATTCGCACCATTCCGATCGTCGTCGGCAAGAGAGCAGCAACTCCCGAGGGAGCAAGTGTCGTCATCGACGTCGTACAGGACCCAGTATTCGGAGGCGTCGAGCGACACATCGTGTGCACGGTCTCCGAAGGACGAGCGCGCATCATCGACCCGAGCGTCGACTCAGAGCCGGCATCGATTCTCGCGAATCTCGAAATGGACACCGAGACCTTCCTCGTCCTTGCGACAGGTCGACACACCTATGCCGAGGTCACAGATCGCGTGCACATCAGCGGTGACGCAGACCACGCCGCGAAGATCGCTTCGCAATTGAACATGATGATCTGATCTGCGATTCAGGGTGTGTAGTTCCCGAACGTCACCGACACCAGGAACAGAGCTCCCATCGACGCAGCGCTGAGTCCGACTGCGGTCGGCAGAATTGCACGCGGCAGTGCCCGAGCCCATGCCACGAAGATCGGAAAAGCGGGAAGGATGAATCGAGCTCCGGATGCCTGACGAGCATTGAGCACGGTCACAGCAACGAGGGCGACTGCCAGCGACAGCCATGTGAGCGGCATGCGCTGGCGAAAACAGAGGATGAGTCCGCCGATCCCGACAATCAGAACGAACACCACACTCACGCGAATGTCGAGATCCAATCGGATTCCTGTCATCGTCGACCACATTTCGTCGAGAAATGTCCTGCCGAAATCGATCCGCGCACCCCAGGCCTCGGACTGGATCCTGAAATACCCGGTCGGCGTTTCGGTTCTGACAGCGACGAAAATGATCCACGACAAGAATCCGACGGGCGCAAGAAGCGGCGCAGCCAACGCACGGAAATCTCTCGAGGTGATTCGATCCACACGTCGAATGTGATCGATCACAGCAACGATGCAGGGAACAACGAGAACGAATCCCGATGGTCGCGTCAGACCGCCGAGTGCTGCAAAGATTCCAGATCGCACCCAATGTCGGTCGTCCAGACTCCGCAGAGTCAGAACGGCGAACAGGATCATGGCCCCTTCGGTGTAGAACATCGACAGAACGAACCCGTTGGGTGAAAAGAGCATCAATGCCATCGCTGCAAGAGCCACATCGCGGCCAACGCGTTCGATGAGGTACCTGGCGAGCACCGTGAATGCCGCAGCACCGAAGATCATCGAGACGAGAGGCCCGAGCACATGAATGCCGATCCCGGTCACCTCGTGGAGCCCGCGGGTGACGAGCGGAAGAATTGGGAAGAACGCAAGAGTGCGCCAGCGAAGAATCGAATTCGTACCGTCGGATGCGAAGGGAGCCCAGAGATCAGCTGCAGCGATTTCGTTCCAATTGCCGTCCCAATCAGTGAGGATTTCGGTGATTCCGAGTTCGGGACGAGCCGCCATTGCCACCCACGCAACGAGGAGAGTTGCGATTCGCGCAACTGCAAAAAGGCCGAGACCCCACAACACGGCCTCGGACGGCTTTGCGGGGAGACGCAATCTCACGAGGCCGGACTCACACACTGTCGGCTCGAGGACCGACTGCACCGATCGCGTCGAAATACACGAGGTGCGCATCGGTCACGCTGACGACATCGACATCGTCCAGAATTGCGACGCCGACTCGCTCGGCCTCGCCGAGGAGATACCCGATGAGGGAGTCCTCGCTGACGACCACGGGTTCGTCGATGTCCTGCTTCTTGTCGATCACCCTGGCCGGGAGCAACCCTCGGGAGTGCAGCCAGTTGAGGTGGAGAACGAGCAACTGTTCGAGTTCCTCCATCGTCAAACGAGCCTGAGTCGCCTCGGGAAGAATGTCGGCCACGAAAGCCGCCGCCTGTTCGATCTCGTAGACCGCCCGAGGTGCGAGGGCGTCGAGACGTCGGGCTTCACGTCCGATCGTGAGCGTTGCGATGAGAAAAACACCGAGCACCGACAACCCGATGAAGAGCCAAATCACGAAGTCAGACTACTCGCATCGACGAAGACGACTTCGGCGCGAGAACGTCTCGAATGCCGATCTCGATCCAGACGCGACTCTGCCGACAGGTCGAGGACCTGTCGGCAGAGCAACGATGGTGAACGGTGTCGGCGAACGACGTGTTCTCAGATACCGATGCGCTGTGCGAGCAACTCGCGGTGGTACGTCGGATCGCCGAAGAGCAACTCCGACGACTTGGCTCGCTTGAAGTACAAGTGCGCCGGATGTTCCCAGGTGAAACCGATGCCGCCGTGGATCTGGATGTTCTCAGCCGTTGCGTGGAAGTACGCCTCGGAGCAGTAGGCCTTGGCAAGGGACGCGACCGACGGCAGCTCGTCGTTCATCTCGCTTGCGCACCACATGCCGTAGTACGCCGCGGACTTCGCGGATTCGACCTCGAGCAGCATGTCTGCACACTTGTGCTTGATCGCCTGGAACGAACCGATCGGACGACCGAACTGCACGCGCACTTTGGCGTAGTCGACGGCCATCTCGAGCACCTTTTGAGCTCCACCCACCTGCTCGGCGGCAAGGCCGACGGCAGCGAGGTCGAGAACTGTGGAGAGCGTCTTCCATCCTGAACCCTCTGCGCCGATGAGCTCGGCCGGAGTGTCCTTGAACTCGAGCTTGGCTTGCTTGCGGGTCTGATCCATTGTCGACAATGCGGTACGAGTGAGACCCGATGCCTTGCCATCGACGGCGAAGAGGCTCGTGCCCTTGCCCGTCTTCGCAGCGACGATGATCAAGTCCGCCGAGTGTCCGTCGAGAACGAACATCTTCGTTCCGCTCAATGTGAAGGACGATCCCGAACCCGATGCCTGCATCGTGATTCCGCTCTCGTCCCACTTGCCCGACGGCTCGGTGAATGCGAGCGTCGCAATCGTCTCACCCGATGCGATGCCCGGGAGGTACTTCTTCTTGGCAGCTTCGTCACCGCTGTGGATCAGCGCGTTCGCCGCGAGCACGACGGTCGCGAAATACGGCGCACACAGAAGTGAGCGTCCCATCTCTTCGAGCACGACGCCGAGTTCCACGTAGCCGTAACCCGAACCGCCATAGGCCTCGGGAATGTGCAGACCCTGCAAACCCATCTGCTCGCCCATCTGCGACCACACGGCCTTGTCGAATCCTGCTTCGGTCTCCATCTGCTCGCGCACAGCCGTCTCGGGGCTCTTGGCCTCGAGGAACGCACGGACTGTCTTGCGGAGTTCTTCCTGTTCTTCTGAAAATGCAAAGTTCATGGAGCGAGTCTGAACCGTCCCGGCCCAATTCGTGAAATCGAAGTGTGTACACATGCGTACACAGTTTTGTTCGACCTGGATAGTCTCACCCCATGGCCCCGTCCAGCCGCAATCAATCTCGCAATCGAACACAGAATCAGACCGTCGTCGACGCCCCATCGAGCGCCGCAGCCATCGTCGGGATCCGTGAACTGCGAGCCGATGTCGCAGCCCTGGTCCGCCGCGCCGGATCCGGCGAACAGGTGATCATCAGCGTGGCCGGACGACCCATCGCCCACCTCGGTCCCTTGCGATCCCTCGATGGACAGATCCGCCTCGAGGACATGTTCGCAAGCGGACAAGTCGTGGCCCCTCGCCGTTCGGGCTCGTATGCACCGCCGGAACCGGTGCCCGTCTGGCAAGGCAGTCGCATCGACCGACTCCTGCACGAGATTCGATGACGATCTTTCTCGACACCTCCGCTCTCGTTGCGTGCGTCATCGAGGGAAGCGGCCGTTCGATCATGCTCGAAGCTCTCGACTCGGAGCCATCGTGGTGTGCGAGCGGCCTGGCACTCACCGAAGCTCTCGCACTGATCCCCCGACTCACCGACGAAGACGTACTGCGCGACGAGATCGAGGACTCACTGCGTCTCCTGTGGGATCGACTGGCGATCGTGCCGGTCGATCAGCCGTGCCTCGACCGTGCCGCCGCGATCACCCGCTCCCAACCGATGCGCGTCGGCCATGCCATCCACCTCGCAGCGGCCGAACGGCTGCCTCGTCCCGTTCGATTCCTCACTCTCGATCCCGCCCAGATACCGGTCGCTCTGTCACTCGGATTCGACGTCGTTTCGACGTGATCTGGCAGTTCACCCATCTGGCAGTACACCCATCTGGCAGTTCACACGTCCGGCACGAATCTTCCGCACGGGAATCGGGTTCGCAGACGTGAGAGACTGATTGGGCATGAGCACGAGCAAGAACGAAGCAGTCCTGCACTGGAGCGATGCGCGCGTCGAAGTGCACAAGATCGTCGTCGGTCCGTACGACAACAATGTCTTCATCGTGCGCTGCCGGGAGACCGGAGATGCCGTCCTGATCGATGCGGCCAACGAACACGAGATCCTTCTCGATCTGTGCAGATCACTCGGGGTGCGACGTGTTCTCGAGACCCACGGTCACCACGACCACATTCAGGCGATCCCTGCTTTGCGCGAGGCCGGATACCACGTCGCTGTCACCGAACTCGACGCCCCCATGCTCGGCGACATGGGATACGACGAATTCTTGGATCACGACCAAGTCGTCGAGATCGGTCGGCTGCGGTTGAAGTCGATCCACAGTCCCGGCCACACGCCCGGCTCGATTTCGTTCCATGTCGAGGGCACACCTCTGCTGTTCACTGGCGACACCTTGTTCCCGGGGGGTCCGGGGGCAACGAAATTCCCCGGTGGCGACTTCGAGACGATCATCCGCTCGATCGACGATCTGCTGTTCGTCTTTCCTCCTGACACCATCGTGCTTCCCGGCCATGGTCTCAACACGACGATCGGGACGGAGCGCCCGCACTTGCGTGAATGGGTGGATCGAGGATGGTGAACGATCCGGGACGCGCGCTGCGCTACGACGAGCGCCCTAACGACGACTCTCCGATCCACACCGACGATCTCCCTGCCACGCCGATACGAGATCGCAACATCGTCGCCCGAGCATGGATCGAAGCTCCGCATGAACTGCTGCATCTCGGAGACGACCTCCCGAACCAGCCTGCCGCGCATTTCAAACGTCGGATCGGCAATTGGCTCCTGTGGCGAGCGGGGCCGGCGACCGAGGCCCAAGCCCGTTACTGGGTCGCCCATGTCGACGATCTGACGGTGCAATTCACCTTCGATCTCGACGCCGACGGCGGCGGTGTCGGAACGGGTCCGAGCGGAATGGTCCACACTCGTTTTCGAACGTGGAAAGAAGACCTGCGAGACAACCAGTCGTGATGCTCACTCCATTGCCTATGCGTACACTTTTCGTATGACGGTCGTTGGCTCACCGACTCTCGGAGGGATGGTCCCCTCCTCGGACGTCCTCGCCCCGGGTCGTGAGACCGCCGATGTCCACGTCGACGGCCGGCCCCAACAGGCAACTCGTGAACGACTTCGACGCATCCCATCGGTGCGCAACGCCCTGTCGGTGGTTTCGGCCTACGTGCAGACGATTGCCCTCGTCTACGCCGCTGTTCGCTTCGGGCCCATCGCCTGGCTGCCCGTGTTCGTCCTCATGGGACGCGCCCATGCCCAGTTCGCTTCGCTGATGCACGAGGCAGCGCATCGACTTCTGTTCTCCAAGAAATCGATCAACGACTTCGTCGGACGCTGGCTCATCGGATACCCGTCGTTCACCAACACCGATGCATACCGACGAGTGCACATGGCCCACCACCGGGAAGAGTTCGGACCGAACGAACCGGACATTCCCTTGTATGCCAACTACCCGATCAGCCCTGCGAGCTTTCGGCGCAAACTACTTCGTGACGCAACCGGTCGAACCGGCTGGAAATTGCTGCGCGACCAACTGGCCGGCGTGCGCAGCCCCGTCCCAGTCGTCCGTCGCACACTGTTCAAGATTCTTCTCGTGCAGGCCGCGATGCTCTCAGCGTCGATCATCGCCGGCGTGTGGTGGGTGTACCCGCTCTTTTGGTTGGCTCCGTATCTCACGGTGTGGCGGGTGATCAATCGACTGCGATCGATTGCAGAGCACGGAGGTCTCATGGCCTCGAGCGATCGACGTGTTGCAACCCACTCGGTCGCCCAGCATTGGACCGCCCGCTTCTTCCTCGTTCCGTTCCACATCGGCTGGCACCTCGCCCATCACGTCGATGCCGGAGTTCCCTTTCGCAACCTGCCGGCGTATCACCGCATGCTCGTCGCTTCGAGTTACGTCGATCCGAACTACGAGTACCCCTCGTATCGATCCCTCTGGAAGGCGTTGCGCGCCGGCTGAGTTCGGATCGAGCGGTGCGGAGACGCGGTGCCGCCTCTCGCCGGAGTATTTCTCCTATCCGAATAGTGCAAATTTGTGAGTCTGCGTAGACTTCATCGGCGTGAGCACGCCTCTCTTCCAGATCATCGATCTCCATGCTCGACCCGCCGTCGACGAGGGCGATGCCCTTCCCGACGAGATCCTGAAGGGTTTCGAACTGACCATCGGCGAAGGTGAAGTGCACGCCATCATGGGGCCGAACGGCTCGGGCAAGAGCACTCTTGCGAGTTGCCTGCTCGGCTCCCCCGAATACGAGGTCACCCAAGGCTCCATTCTGTTTCGCGGTGACGACATCGTCGACTGGTCGACCGATGTGCGCGCCAAAGCTGGCATGTTCCTCGGATTCCAGTACCCCCAGGAGATCCCCGGCGTCTCCGTCATCCAGTTCCTGCGTCAGGCTCTCAGTGCCCGCAAAGGAATCGACCTGTCGGTCCTCGAATTGCGGCTCGCAACCATGGACTGGATGAAGCGCCTCGGAATGGACTCGTCGTTCGTGGATCGCTATCTCAACGAAGGCTTCTCCGGTGGAGAGAAGAAGCGCAACGAGATCATGCAGATGGCGATTCTCGAGCCAGACATCGCCATCCTCGACGAAACCGACTCCGGTCTCGACATCGATGCCCTTCGTATCGTCGCAAAGGGAATCCGCGAAGTGCGCTCGGAACGTCCGACCATGGGCGTCGTGCTGATCACGCACTATCAACGTCTCCTCGACGAACTCGCACCCGATTTCGTGCACGTGATGATCGACGGACGCATTGTCGCAAGTGGCGGCATGGAGATCGCCGAGACCCTCGAAGTCTCCGGATACGAGTCGTTCCGATCGTGAACGTGTCCAACATCGACTGGTCGGCGATCAAAGCCGATTTCCCGGTGATCAATCGACCCATCGGCGGCAAACGACTCGTCTATCTCGATTCTGCGAATTCCTCCCAGAAGCCGAACCATGTGATCGATGCCATGGAAACGTTCATGCGCGAGTCCTATGGACCGATCAATCGCAGCGCATATCACTTGGCTGCAGAGGCAACCGAGTCGTACGAAAGTGCGCGATCGAAAGTTGCGCGCTTCATCAACGCTGCTTCATCGCGCGAGGTCGTCTTCACCAAGAACGCGACCGAGTCGCTGAACCTCATCGTCCAATCGTGGGGTCGGGCAAATTTGCGGGCTGGTGACGTCGTTCTCCTCACTCATATGGAGCATCACGCCAACATCGTGCCGTGGCAGATGTTGGCAGCTGAGAAGGGTCTGACACTGCGGTGGGTTCCGCTCACATCGGATGGCGAGCTCGACCTCGCCGATCTCGATTCACTTCTCGATGGAGTCAAGGCTTTCTCCTTCACTGCGATGAGCAACGTGCTGGGCACCATCAATCCGGTTGCCGAATTGTGTCGCGCCGCCCATCGAGCGGGCGCTCTTGCCGTTGTGGATGCATGTCAGTCGGTCCCGCACGACACCACGGATGTCCAAGAATGGGATGCCGACTTCGTGGCATTCAGCAGCCACAAGATGCTCGGACCGACCGGAATCGGTGTGCTGTGGGGACGAGAGACGTTGCTCGACGGCATGCCCCCGTTCCTCGGAGGCGGCAACATGATCTCGACTGTCACCCTCGAGGGCTTCACGTGTGCCGAACTTCCCGCAAAGTTCGAAGCAGGCACGCCGCCGATCATCGAGGCCATCGGCCTCGGTGCAGCAGTCGACTATCTCTCGACGATCGGCATGCACGAGATTCGCCGCCACGAGATGTCGCTGACCCGCTACGCCCTCGACACGCTCGAGAGTCGTTTCGGAGACGACATCACCATTCACGGTCCGCGCAACGTCGAGCGCCGCGGAGCGGTTCTCAGCCTCGCCTTTCGAGATCTCCATCCCCATGACGTCAGCCAGATCCTCGACGAGCACAATGTGTGCGTGAGAGCCGGTCACCACTGCGCCAAGCCGCTGATGAAGCTTCTCGGGGCGAACGCCACCGTGCGCGCCAGTTTCTATCTCTACAACGACACCGCAGATGCCGATGCCCTCGCCGATGCCCTCGACAGCACGGGCGATATCTTCGGGATTTGATCGGAGAGGACCGCCATGCCCGGTTTGGAAGACCTGTACAGAGAAATCATTCTTGATCACTACCGCACCCCTCGGAATCGAGGAGAGCTCGAGTGTCCACCCGCACACAAGGCCGAGGGTCACAACCCGCTGTGCGGTGACGAGATCACAGTGTTCGCACTCGTCGAAAATGGCGTGCTGGTCGATGTCAAAGTCTCCGGCCAGGGATGCAGCATCTCGCAGAGCTCGGCGTCGATGATGACGCAGGCGATCAAGGGGAAATCCCTCGATGAGATCCGCGCTCTCGTTCATCGGTTCAAAGTGATGATGTCGATCGAGGAGGACTCCGACGAGTCTCCCGCCGTCGAAGTCAAGATGGGCGATCTGGAGGCACTGCAGGGTGTGGTGAAGTTCCCCGTTCGAATCAAATGCGCAACATTGGCCTGGAACACCCTGACTGAAGCCCTGATCGAGGGCTGAGTTCGAACGGGCTCGGATTCATCCAGAACAGGGCTCGGCGGACTGGGCCCGGATCCAAGTACTCAGTGAACCGGGACCTGAACCATTGAAACTATTGTCGTAGAGACTGCCATTTTCTGTGCAACAATGGCGCCATGAAGATCACATTGTTGGGCACCGGCAGCCCCCTTCCGGATCCGAATCGAGCCGGACCGAGCACTCTCGTCCAAGGCGGCGACCAGCACCTCGTCGTCGACTGCGGGCGCGGTGTGGTGATGCGGCTCCTCGCTGCCGGCGTCCTACCTGGCATGGTCGGGACCGTCCTGATCACACATCTCCACTCCGACCACATCACAGATCTGAACGACCTCGTGACGACGCGTTGGATCATGATGCCGGTCAACGTTCCGCTCCGTGTCGTCGGCCCCGTCGGGACTCGCGCCGTCGTCGACGCGATGTTGCAGATGCTCGGACCCGATCAGAGTTACCGCATGGGACATCATGAGGATCTGCGCGCCACGGGACCGCTCACGGTCGATGTCACGGAAGTGTCCCCGAACGAAACCCTGACGATCGGCACCGTCACCGTCACCACGCACGCAACAGATCATCGTCCTGTCGAGCCGAGCATCGGCTATCGCATCAGCGCGGATGGCCGCGTGGCGGCACTTGCCGGAGACACGATCCCCTGCCCGGGTCTCGACGACCTGTGCCGTGATGCCGATGTCTACGTGCAGACAGTGATCCGCGAAGACCTGGTGGCTCAGTTGGCATCGTTGATTCCCAACAGCCAACGGCTGCTCGACATACTCGACTATCACAGCACCGTTACCCAGGCAGCCGAAACAGCCTCACGAAACAACGTGGGCACCCTCGTCCTCACGCATTACGTTCCTGCGATGCAGCCGGGTTCCGAGGAGGACTGGAAATCCGTCGCCGCTCGTCATTTCTCGGGCCCCATCGTTCTCGGACCGGACCTGACATCTGTCGAAATCCCTGCCGCTGGGTGAACACTTCCTGAATTCGAGTCGAAGGGGGCCGAACTCGGTTCCCAGGACAATGGAGACCGTTGATCGGTCGCCTACTGTGTCGTCGTGGCAGCGATCCGACTCGTCGGCGTTTCGAAGCATTTCGGAGACGTCAAAGCCGTCGACAATGTGTCCCTCGACATCGCCGACCGTGACTTCATGATCCTTCTCGGTCCTTCTGGATGCGGTAAGTCGACCCTGTTGCGCACGATCGCCGGTCTCGAAGACGTCACCGCCGGAGAAGTCTGGATCGGCGACGACATGGTCAACGAGGTCGAGCCGAAGGACCGCGACGTTTCGATGGTGTTCCAGAGCTACGCGCTCTACCCCCACAAGACGGTGCGGGCGAACATCGAATTCCCCCTCAAGGTGCGCGGAGTCGACAAAGACGAGCGAGCCCGCGAAGCGGAAAAGGCGGCCGACATTCTCGGACTGACACCGTTGCTCGACCGGCGTCCCGGCGCGCTCTCCGGTGGTCAGCGCCAGCGCGTTGCTCTTGCACGCGCCATCGTGCGCCGTCCAGCGGTTTTCTGCATGGACGAGCCGCTGTCGAACCTCGATGCCAAATTGAGATCCGAGACGCGAGCTGAACTCGTGGCCCTTCATGATCGTCTCGATGCAACTTTCGTGTACGTCACCCACGATCAAGTAGAGGCGATGACGATGGGCAATCGCATCGCCGTCATGCGCGAAGGAATGATCGAACAGGTCGGCTCTCCTGCCGATGTGTACGCCAAGCCTGCAACCGTGTTCGTTGCCCAATTCATCGGCACTCCGCCGATGAACATCTTCCCGGCCGGTTCACTCGAGAGCGCCGACCACCTCGTCGGTGCTCGCCCGGAACACACGTATTTCACCGAGGCCAACAATCAGTCCGTGAAGGCGACCGTGACCCTGGTCGAACATCTCGGCCACGAACTCCAGATCGTGTGTCGGATCGACGACGAGTACCGAGCAATCGTGCGCGCCGCTGCCGGCACCTCGGTTCCCGAGAGCGGATCGACCGTCCACGTCGCAGCCGACTCCGAACACCGACATCGCTTCGACGCGGTATCGGGTCGTCGAATCGACGGGTGACCGCATGGCGACGACGATGAAACGCAAACTGCGCGAGACCCCTCTCGCCCTCGTGATGCTCGGTCCCTCGCTCGTCGTCCTCATCATGTTCGTTATTTATCCGCTCGGCCGAGCGGTGTGGCTCGGTCAACAGCGTTGCAACGTGCAGGGCAAGAACTGCCGCTCGGTGGGTTGGGGTCAGTACACCGACGTGCTCACGAGCAACGAGTTCCAGCACGCTCTCGTCGTCACCCTCAAGTTCGCCTTGATCACTGTCCCCCTCGGTCTGTTCCTCGGAGTCGGACTTGCGGTTCTCGCGGACAAGCATTTGCGGGGAATGAGGTTCTTCCGAACCATCTTTTCGAGCACGATCGCAACATCCGTCGCGGTGGCATCGTTGATGTGGCTGTTCTTGCTGCAGCCGTCGGTCGGCGTCCTGGCCAATGTCTCGTGGCTGAACTCGCTCTTCCCCGTGATCAAGGAGCCCGGCCTTCTCAACGATCCGGGAACTGCTCTGTGGTCCGTGGGCATCTCGTCCGTGTGGGCGAATCTCGGCTTCACGTTCATTCTTGTCACGGCCGGCCTTCAAGGGATCCCGCGCGAATTGCACGAAAGTGCGTACGTCGACGGCGCATCTGGCTGGAAGCGATTCACGAACGTCACCATGCCTTTGCTCTCACCCACCTTGCTGTTCACGTCCGTGGTTCTCACATCTCGCGCCTTCCAGGCATATGGAGAGATGGATCTGCTCACGAACGGCGGTCCCGTTCCACAGGACTCGACGACAACGGTGACGTATCTCATCTACGGAAGCAGCTCGATCATCAAGAACAACGATGGACTGCAAGCTGCCGTCGCTGTTCTGCTGTTCGTCATTCTCCTCGGCCTGTCCGCGCTGCAGTTCCGAGGGTTCGGCAAGAGGATCCACTATGGCTCTTGATACGCCCCCGAAAGGCTGGCGCGCAGCATCGCGCTACGCGCTTCTCGTCTTCACCGCACTTCTCATTCTCTTCCCCGTGTACACGACGGTCATCGCCGCCTTGAAGCCCGGCAACAAAGTTCTCGAGAACCCTCTGCTCCCGGATGCATTCACTCTCAGCGTCCTCAGCGATGCATGGACCGAAGGCCGCCTCGGTCGCTACCTGCTCAACTCGACAGTCGTCGCCTTCATCATCACCGCGGTCCAACTCGTGACATCGATCGTGTCGGCGTACGCGTTCTCATTTCTGAACTTCCCGCTTCGGCGCACCATGTTCGCAATCTTTCTCGCGACCATGCTCGTGCCATTGGAAGTCACCCTCGTCGTGAATCGCCGAACTGTCGACTCACTCGGGTGGTTGAACACGTTCCAGGGCCTGACAATTCCGTTCATGGCAACTGCGTTCGGAACCTTCTTGTTGCGACAGGTCTTCATGCAGATACCGAAAGACCTCAAAGAGGCCTCTCAAATGGACGGCCTCGGTCACTGGGGCTTCATGAAGGAAGTGGCAATTCCGCTGGTGCGTCCGACGATGGGTGCTCTCGGCTTGTTCGCTTTCCTCTCCAGCTGGAACCAGTACCTGTGGCCGACGTTGATCACGACGAAAGACGACATGAACACGGTACAAACGGGCCTGCGGCTCCTGCGTTCATCCGATCTCGACAAGCCGAACCTCATCATGGCGGGCACCATCATCGCTGCGATCCCTATCCTGATCGTGCTGATCGTTTTCCAACGACAACTAGTGCGCGGGCTCACCGCCGGCGCAGTGAAAGGCTGACATGCGAAACAAGACAACAACTCGAACGTCCCCACGGCGTCGAGCCCTCCTCGGCATTTCTCTCGCAGGTGCCCTTGCCCTCTCGGCTTGTGGCGGAGGAGACGGTGGAAGCTCCATCGTCGGCGGTGGAGCGACGACGCCCACCGGTGATTCCGGTCCGCAGACGACACTCGCCGCTGATCTGTCGAGCCTGCCTCCCTGTGACGTGGCTGCTCTCGACTCCGCAACGGGCACGGTGAACATCACGTTCTGGCACGGCATGAACGGCGACCTCGAGGACGCTCTCAAGACGCTCACGGACGAATACAACTCGTCACAGACCAAGGTCAACGTCTCGCTCGAAAATCAGGGCGGATACGAACAGACTCTCGACAAGTACCTTCAGAGCAGCCAGAGCAGCCGACCCGATGTCGTTCAGGCTCCTGAATACGCCGTCCAGGTTCTGCGCGACACAGACTCGAACGTTCCTCTCGAGGCATGTCTTCGCGCCGCCGAGTTCGACACTTCGGACTTCTTACCGAAGGCCATCGACCAGTACGTGACCGAAGGTGTCCAGTGGTCGATGCCGTTCAACGTCAGCAACCCGGTTCTGTATTACAACAAGAAGATGTTCGAAGCCGCCGGCCTCGATCCGAACACGCCTCCGACGAACATGGCCCAGGTGCGCGAGTACTCCCAGAAGATCGTCGACAGCGGAGTTGCGTCTTTCGGTCTGTCGATCGACACCGGAGCCGATAGCGGCGGCGGCTGGTTCCTCGAGCAGTGGTTCGCCAAGCTCGGCGAGTTCTTCTCCGACAACGACAACGGTCGCTCGGCTCCGTCCACCAAGGTGTTCTTCGACGGCCAGACAGGCGTCGATCTGCTCACCGATCTCCAGTCGCTGGTGAACGATGGGCTCGCTTTCAACGTCGGCGACAATCCGAGCGGTCAAGATGCTCTGCTGAAGCTCGCTGATCCCGCAAAGCCTGCTGCGATGTCGCTTGCGACTTCGGCAGCTCTCGGCACCGTGTTGACCACGGTCCAGGGCGGTCTCATCCCGGGCATCACAGTCGACGACATCGGCGTCGGCCCGATGCCGGCCCCTGGCGATGCCGATGCTCCAGGCGCGATCGTCGGTGGAGCCTCGCTGTGGATCGTGAACCAGGACGATCCGGTACGCACAGCAGCAGCATGGGATTTCATCTCGTTCCTCGTTGGTGCACAGAGTCAGTCGACCTGGGCGTCCATCACGGGATACATCCCCTTGCGGACAACGGCTCTCGAACTCGATCCGATTGCGGCCAAGTACCTCGAGGATCCTCGCTTCAAAGTCGCCTACGACCAGTTGTTGCAGGCATCCGACGATGCATCGACCCTCGGCGCCATCCTCGGACCCCAGCGTGAGATCCGAACACTGACGGCCCGAGCAATTGCCACGGTTCTCCAGGGTGGAGACGTGCTCGAGTCGCTTCAGCAGGCAGCGGCCCAGGCCAATGCCTTGCTCGCGGATTACCTCGCCAACAACAGCTGATCCGATACGCCTCTCGACCTTCGGGTCGTGGGACGTTCCGTCAATCACATGCGCCGATTGTGCAGATACCTCTAGGGGTATGTGTACAATCGGCGTATGACTTTCACCTCCGTTTCTTCCCGCCACTCTCGCCCGCTGCGGTTGTCGGCGCTCGCGCTGGCCACAGTCACACTTCCTCTCCTGGTCGGCTGTGGGT
>QXGG01267653.1_pt1 | contig 15782 bp, 12 predicted proteins | sample 1982491 | NCBI WGS metagenome assembly QXGG01 (sample SAMN09924614, study PRJNA488089) | Wastewater metagenome, whole genome shotgun sequencing project. | isolation source: South African research farm wastewater | place: South Africa: Irene, Agricultural Research Council, Animal Production... | reverse complement strand
GCATAGGCCACGCTGTAAGCATGGGTTTCACCGGCAAACTTCTCACGGCCTAATTTGACTTCAAATAAAGAAGACGAGGTGGTGCCGTCCATGTAGTCCTGCATCAGGTCAAACACCGACCACGTAGCAAAACATTTCAACGCCAACAAAGCTTTAGCACCGGATTGCTGGCGAACATAGGCGATTTTTTCCATGTTCTTGAGCAACTGGCTTTTGTCGATTAAATAGTAGGGTGTTTTCAGCATCACAAGCCTCGCATCGAGCCCTTTTTTACAGTGGGCTCGATTTAGATTGAGCAAAGCGCGCGATTATATACCAATGGGGTTTTTAGTCATCATCTTTGCGTGGGCTGGTGTCTGTACTTGTATCTGAGCTTGAGGGCTAGGGCGGTAAAATAGAGTATTAAAGGCGCTGCTGAGCTTGATCGGCGGCATTGCAAAAAAATCTATGATTCCCGCCCTAGCGTAGCTGATGATTAACTGAGGGTATGCATCAGCCACTACGGTTCACTGCAGACTGTGCTGTTAAATTTATTTTATTTCAGCATTATAAATAACAGTCGTTTCGCCTTCTTTTTTAATGCTGAGCTTATTGCCATCAGCAAAGGCTTCGACAAGTTCTGAGCAGCCGTCAATTTCAGTTGATCCGTCCACGTACTCGCCTTGTATATCAAAACTCAAGGCATAAGTTGTTGCTGGGCAACTGCGTCCGTTCTCGCCGGTTGAGACAATCAGTACATATTTATTTGGGCCAAATGCATAGGCTTTTTCAACAGCGACATAGCCAGTCTCGTCAGGGTATTCAACGACAGACTCCATCAGGTTCATAACGCCTGCGCGTGATAGGTAGGTGAGAGCAGTACCCATTTCAGTATGTTGCACGGTAAAGGGACCCGCTTCATCACCAGACACAATTAGTGCTTCATAGGCGACTGTTGGTGCAGCAGGGGCGGCAGTTGCTGGTGCGGGTGTGGCAGGTAACGTTTGTGGCGCAGCGGGGTTGACGCATTGCCCACTTTCGCAAATCCGCTCACCTTTACAGTCAGTGTCCTTCATACATTGATTCAGTGCTGGAGCCGTTGCTGCTGTGTTGTCACTGGGTTTATCACAAGCTGCAAGACTTAATACGAGTACAGCCAGTGCAAAAAAACGTGTCATAGAGCCAATCCTTTTTGGGTATCGTTGTGAGGTTTGATTGTAGCCTGTTAACTGAATTGCTGAGTTGTGTTTTAACTGGGTTGTGGTTTCCCCTTAGGTGCGCAGGGCTGCTATTGCGCTTCGCAGAGACGGTCTTGCAGGTGCTTTTGCAAAAACTGTGGCTTGACTGCGCAGAGATGATGCTGGGCTTTAATTCATTAAACTGTCATGTGTGCACTTTAGTATGCAGTTATCGGATGGCGCAAGCCTTCGTATGGGTGCACAGGCATCCAGTGAGTTTGATGACTGAATCGGAGATGTATATGACCGCAAAAATGAAAGCACTCGCTAGCGCTTTGGCGCTTTGTTCAGCGTTCTCAACGTTTTCTGCACATGCTGCAGTGGATGCCAAGCTGCCTGATTATGAGCGTGCCAGTGGTATTTCAGGCAACCTGACCAGTATTGGCTCAGATACGCTAGCCAACCTGATGACCTTATGGTCGCAAGAGTTTAAAAAGAATTATCCAAACGTGAACGTACAGATTCAAGCGGCGGGTTCGTCAACAGCGCCGCCGGCATTGGCAGAAGGCACCGCGAATATGGGACCTATGTCGCGCATGATGAAGGACAGTGAGATTCAAGCCTTTGAAGAGCGTCACGGTTATCGTCCTACGCCTGTACCTGTGGCCATTGATGCTTTAGCGGTGTATGTACATAAAGACAACCCCATACAAGGACTCACTATTGAGCAAGTGGACGCTATTTTCTCCTCAACACGCCGTTGTGGTACAGGTGAAGATGTCACGCGCTGGGGGGATTTAGGTTTGAGCGATGCTTGGACGGAACGGCCTATCCAGTTGTACGGGCGTAACTCTGTATCGGGTACTTACGGTTATTTTAAAGACAACGCACTGTGCAAAGGCGACTTTAAAAACAGTGTCAATGAGCAGCCAGGTTCAGCCTCTGTGGTGCAGTCGGTGTCGTCTTCATTGAACGCCATCGGCTACTCGGGCATTGGTTACCGTACCTCATCGGTGCGCGCAGTACCTTTGGCAGCTAGCGCTGCGGGTCCTTTTATAGAAGCGACTGCAGAGCAGGCCGCGTCAGGGGATTTTCCGCTGTCACGCTACTTATATGTGTATGTGAATAAGCGTCCAAATCAAGCGTTAGCACCACTGGACCGTGAGTTTGTCAAACTGATGCTGTCCAAGCAGGGCCAAGAGGTGGTCAATCGTGATGGTTACGTGCCATTACCTGCGGCTGTGGTTGACGGTTTATATCAAGACCTGAAATTGTAAGCGCATCACTTGCGGTATTTAAAAGGGGCTTTGGCCCCTTTTTCTTTATGTCATTTTACTGTCATACAAAAGACTTAAAGTGCACACAACGTTAATGCCAAAGGTTGGGTTATGCAGGATATATCGTCGCTATTAGAACAGGAGCTCAACAGCCCGCGCATGCGTACGCGTCGCAAGTTTCGTGCGCTGAAAGATACGCTTGCGCGCCGGGCGATTGCCGTGGGTGGCTGGAGTGTGATTGTTGCCATCACGCTGATTTTCTTTTATTTACTCTATGAAGTGATGCCGCTGTTTCAAAGCGCAACCATCCAGCATGACAGTCGTTTTGAACTGCAGGAGCCTGCACGTTCGAGCAATATTGTGCGCATGTTCACCGAAGAGCAAAATGAAATTGCCACGCTGCTGACGGACAGCGGTCAGTTATTGTTTGTCGATGCACACAACGGCGACCCGCTCTCGCAGCAACAACTGGCTCTAGATGGCGCACAGATCACCAGTGTCAAAGTAAAAACACCCGGCGATGACACGCTAGTGCTGGGGTTGAGTAACGGTAAAGTGCTCGCAGTGGCAACGACCTTTAAGGTGCAGTTTGATGAACAAGGACAACGATTAGGTGTTGAACCTAGAGTCACCCAGCTGTTTAACGGTCAGGCGCTGCAATTGGATCCCAAGCAGCGCGCGCTCAATGCTATCACTGAGCAAACATCTCCTGCGGGTAAGCTGGTAGCGGGTTTAGTGGGTGAGGGGCAAATCGTAATGACCTTACTGCGTCAGCGCACGAATGCGATTACTGGAGCAGTACAGGAAAGCCTTGAGCCGATTCGGTTTCCAAGTGACACGCCGTATGAGCGTTTACTTATTGCGCCGGATCATCATTACACTTTTGCTTTGCGCAGCAACGGCCGCTTGGATGTGTATAACACGCGTAACTTGAGCAGTATTGAGTTGCTGCACACCTTGCCCTTAGTGCAGCCGGGTACACAGGTGACGCAGATGGTGTTTCAGTTGGCCCAGCAATCACTGCTAGTGGGCGACTCGCAAGGGCAGATTACGCAGTTTTTTATGGTGCGAGATGCACATAATCAGCAGCAATTGGCCCAAATTCGTACGTTAAAGTTAGGCGACGCACCCATTACCCACCTTGAAGCAGAGCAGCGTCGTAAAGGTTTTGTAGCCATTGATAATACCGGTCGCGTTGGTATTTTTAATACCACTGCAGAAAAAACTGCTATTGATCAGCCTGTGTTACAAGACGCCCCCCAGCTAGCCGCTTTGTCACCCCGGGCTTCGATGCTGTTGCTACAAGATGCGCAGGGCATATTCCAGCGTTATGTGATCGATAACCCACACCCTGAAACCTCGCTGAAATCACTCTGGGGTAAGGTCTGGTACGAGGGCTATAGCGAACCGCAATACACCTGGCAATCATCCTCTGCGTCCAATGAGTTTGAACCTAAATTCAGCCTGACACCTCTGGCTTTTGGCACTCTAAAAGCGGCGTTTTATGCCATGTTGCTCTCGGTGCCATTGGCCGTTTGTGGAGCCATGTATACCGCGTACTTTATGGCGCCTGCCGTACGCCGCAAAATTAAGCCGGTGATTGAGTTAATGGAGGCGTTGCCGACGGTTATTTTGGGTTTTTTTGCCGGGTTGTTTCTTGCCCCCTTTATGGAAACCCATTTGCCGGGGGTGTTTGTACTCTTGCTGATGCTGCCGCTGGGGATTATCACCTTTGCGTTTGCGTGGGCGCAGTTACCGGGACGTATTCGTGATCTGATTCCTGAAGGCTGGCATGTGGTGATTTTAATCCCATTGGTGATTGCTCTGTCGTTAGCGTCCTTTAGCTTAAGCCAACCGATGGAGTTGCTGTTTTTTCAAGGGGATATGCGCAGCTGGCTGAGTAATGATTTGGGGATTAACTTTGACCAGCGTAACGCCATGGTGGTGGGCTTTGCCATGGGCTTTGCGGTGATTCCCACCATTTACTCCATTGCTGAAGATGCCTTATTCGGTGTGCCAAAATCCTTAAGCCACGGTTCTTTAGCACTCGGCGCTACGCCTTGGCAAACCTTGGTCAAAGTGGTGTTGCCTACTGCCAGTCCGGGTATTTTCTCCGCGGTGATGATCGGCATGGGCCGGGCCGTGGGGGAGACCATGATTGTGTTAATGGCCACCGGTAACACACCCATTATGAATGCCAATATCTTTGAAGGAATGCGCACTTTAGCAGCCAATATCGCTGTGGAAATGGGTGAGTCGGCGCTGGGCAGTAGTCACTACCGGGTTTTGTTTCTGGCAGCTTTGGTGCTGTTCTTATTTACCTTTGTGGTCAACACCTTGGCAGATGTGGTGCGTCAGCGCCTGCGTAAAAAATACAGCACGCTTTAATACCCATTTTAAATGCCAGAGCAGTACAGGTTTAGGAGCTTAGGATATGCAAGTGTCACTCAAAAAATGGTTCGCCAGTGGTAGTCCATGGGTGTGGCTCAATGCCGGCGCTGTGGCCATCAGTGTGGTGCTGGTATTGGGTTTATTGGGTGTGATTGCGACCCGTGGCTTGGTGCATTTTTGGCCTGCTAGCTTGCAGGAGTATCAATACACCGATAGTTCGGGTGCGCAGATGGCGGTGCTGGGTGAGCGGGTGCAGCGTGAGCAAGTCACCGCTGAACAGATTCGTAACTCAGGTATTGAGGTGCCTGAGGGTATTGAGATACTGGATCGGCAGTTGATTAAAGTAGGCAATCGCGATCTCTATGGCTCGGACTTTCGCTGGGTGCTGGAGCGCCAACTCAGCGACTTAGCGTATCCGGAGCATGCTGTCAGTATTGAGCGGCGCGAGTGGGGTAACTTTTATGGTTACATTGTTGGCATAAAAGAAAACGGCCAGGTGGTTGCCCAGCAGAGCGCCGCTGATAATCATCTCTGGGGTGAGGTGCGGCAGCGCACCGAGCGTGCCACTGCAATTTATAAGCACATTCAAAGTGTAGAAGGGGGGGCGATTGGCAGCGTCAATTATGCACTTGAGCAAGTGCGTTTGGCAGAGCGTAAGCTGCAGTTGGATGGGCGTGATACGGCTGAAAATCTAGCGCAACTGCAGACAGAAAAAGCCATATTGCAAGCTGAGTATGCGCGTCTGGAAACGGAGTTGATGGCGCTGTACACACCTTTTAAACGCGACTCTTTACTGATTGTCACTGCCGATGGCCAGCAAAAAGAGGTGAGTTTCAGCGAAGTCGTGCGCCTGTATCAACCAAACTCATTAAACCTGTGGGAAAAAATCCAGCACTACAGGATGAAACTGTTTGAGTTTGTTTCTGCTGATCCCCGTGAAGCCAATACCGAGGGCGGTATCTTTCCAGCAATTTTTGGCACAGTGCTGATGGTGATGATGATGTCATTGATTGTCACACCTTTTGGAGTGGTCGCCGCGGTGTATCTGCGTGAGTACGCTACGCAAGGCTTTGTTACTCGTACGATTCGTATTGCGGTGAATAACCTCGCTGGGGTGCCTTCTATTGTGTATGGCGTGTTTGGTCTGGGTTTTTTTGTCTACTTTATCGGCGGTAATTTAGATCAGTTGTTTTACGAGCCGGCGTTGCCGTCACCCACCTTTGGTACACCGGGTTTGTTGTGGGCCTCCTTAACCTTAGCGCTGTTAACCTTGCCGGTCGTGATTGTGGCAACAGAAGAAGGTTTGTCGCGGATTCCGCGTTCGGTACGTGAAGGGTCATTGGCGCTGGGTGCAACCAAGTTTGAAACCCTGATGCGCGTGGTGATACCCATGGCAAGTCCGGCCATGATGACAGGTGTGATCCTTGCCGTAGCCCGTGCAGCCGGGGAGGTGGCACCGCTGATGTTGGTGGGTGTAGTTAAGCTGGCGCCCAATTTACCCTTGGATATGAATGCGCCGTTTTTACACTTAGAGCGCAAATTTATGCACCTGGGTTTTCATATTTATGATGTGGGTTTTCAAAGCCCTAACGTTGAGGCCGCGCGTCCGCTGGTGTATGCCACAGCGCTGATGCTGGTGGTGGTGATTGCGGTGCTGAACTTAACCGCGATTGCGATTCGTAATCGCCTACGAGAAAAGTACCGTGCGCTCGATATGTAATGCATGACTTATTTGATGAAAACTTGATGAAAAGGCAGCAATCATGACTTCGATAGCAGCAACACATGCAATGAAATTCAGTGCGCTTGGACGCCCGGTGCAGCACCTCAACTTGGCTGATGAAACGCCCTGCATTGATGTAAAAGATATGCACCTGTATTACGGGGAAACCGAGGCGCTAAAAGGCATCAGTATGCAGATTCCTAAAAAGCGTATTACCGCCTTTATTGGTCCATCGGGTTGTGGTAAATCCACCCTCTTGCGCTCGTTTAATCGTATGAATGATTTGGTGGATGGCGTGCGTATTGAGGGTCAGGTACGCATTGATGGCAATGATATTTATGCGAAGGGCGTGGATGTTGCTGATCTACGTCGTCGTGTCGGCATGGTGTTTCAAAAGCCCAATCCATTCCCGAAAACCATTTATGAAAACGTGGCCTATGGTTTGCGTGTGCAAGGGATTAAGAACAAACGTTTACTGGATGAAACAGTGGAGTGGGCACTGCAATCAGCAGCGCTCTGGGATGAAACCAAGGATCGTTTGCATGAATCAGCGCTGGGAATGTCTGGCGGTCAGCAGCAGCGTTTGGTGATTGCCCGTACCATTGCGGTTAAGCCGGAAATACTCTTGCTCGATGAGCCCGCCTCGGCGCTAGATCCTATTTCTACGTTGAAGATTGAAGAGTTGATTAACGATCTTAAAGACCGTTTTACCATTGTGATTGTCACCCACAATATGCAACAAGCCGCGCGAGTATCGGATTACACCGCCTTTATGTATTTGGGCAAATTGCTGGAGTTTGATAGCACCGATAAGTTATTCACCAACCCCGCCAGCAAACAAACCGAAGACTATATTACCGGGCGTTATGGTTAGTGCTGGGCGTAAATACAGATGTACTTTGTAGTTCGTCCCTTCAGGGGCGACAGGTACGCAGGCGATAGTTATGCAGGTGACGCCCTTAAAAGGACGACTTACAAGCACGCCAGTGGACCCTTTGAGCACAATTATTTTATCCATCGATGGACAGAAACTATGAATATCAATCAAGACAACCACAGCACGCATATTTCACAGAAGTTTAACGATGAGTTAGAAGACATTCGCAGCCAGCTTCTCGAGATGGGTGGCATGGTTGAGCAGCAGGTTAAAGATGCAGTGCAGTCACTGCTCGATGGTGACACCACTCTGGCAACGCAAGTACGCACTAAAGATCATCAGGTCAACCTGTTGCAGTTGGAGATTGACGAGTACTGCACGCAGATCTTAGCGCGCCGTCAGCCGGCAGCATCGGATTTGCGCTTAGTGCTGGCGGTGATTCGTGCGACAGCTGATTTAGAGCGCATTGGTGATGAAGCCAGTAAAGTGGCGCGGGCAACATTAAAACTGGCGGAAGAGGGAGCCGCGCCGCGTGGTTATATTGAGGTGCGTCATTTAGGTAATCATGTACGGCAAATGGTACAGGATGCGCTTAATGCCTTTGCCCGCTTTGACAGTGCACAAGCATTAGCAGTGTTGCACGAAGATGAAAATGTTGATCTTGAGTACCGTTCCGCCACGCGCGCGCTGATCACCTTTATGATGGAAGATCCACGTGCAATTTCACAAGTGATGAACATTATGTGGGCGCTGCGTTCTTTAGAGCGTGTGGGCGATCATGCCAGTAACTTAGCTGAGTATGTCATTTACTTGGTTGAAGGGCAGGACGTGCGTTATGCCGAATTAGAACAGATTGAAGCAGCGCTGGCGCAACGTAAAAACTAAGAGCAGCCCGTTGGTGAATGATTGCGAGTTGCTGGCTTTAAACCGCTAAACCGTCCTTGGTATGCGGTTTAGCTGTTTATAGTTTGATGGGTCTATCACAGCGTCAGCGACAGTGGAAAATGACAGGTAAAGCAACTGCCTTGTTGTGCAGTGCTGCTGATCTCTAAGCGGCCTTGGTGGCGTAGCATGACATGTTTAACAATCGCTAACCCTAAACCGGTACCGCCAGTATGGCTGGAGCGGCTGGGGTCCACACGATAAAAACGTTGGGTCAGAAACGCTAAGTGCTGGCTATCAATACCGGGGCCATTATCTTGAACCTTTAAGTAGGCACCCTCTGCATTTTGATACCACAGCAGCTTAATATGGCTGCCATGTGGCGTGTATTTCACGGCATTAAACACCAAATTAGAAAAAGCGCTGCGCAACTCATTGACATTACCGCGTAGGTGCGGGTGCTGTTCGATGCTGAGACTGATCTGATGCTGCTGGCCGGATAATGCCAGTGCATCACTGCGAATTGAGTTTAATAACTCAGTGATATCGATTGGTGTCGCTTCGGCTTTAAAGGGGCTGGTTTCTAAGCGCGATAGTGTCAGCAATTCTGTGACCAAATATTCCATGCGGGCGGACTGTTCACTCATTAATGTTAAACCGCGCTGCCACTGTGGTGAGAGCTGTTCGGCGTAATCACTAAATGTTTCTAAGTAGCCCGATAAGACCGTGAGCGGTGTGCGCAGTTCATGGGAGACATTGGCCACAAACTCTTGGCGCATGCGTTCGAGGCGCTGCACTTTGGTGCAGTCACGCACTAACAATAAGCGTTCATTTTTTCCGAACAGTGTGATTTGGTATTCCAGTAAGCGATCTTCGCTGACATGTGAGGCCAGCACCAAAGGTTCTAAATAGTTTTGCTGTTCATAGTAATCAATAAACTGCGGGTGGCGCAGCAGGTAGGTAATAGGTTGGCCGCGGTCGCTGGCAGGGGATAAGCCTAATAAGTGCTCGGCAGCTTGGTTCCACCATTCCAAATCGCCGTTGTGATCAATCATGATGACACCATCACGCAGGGCTTGGCTGGAGTCTTGAATGCGTTCAAGCAGTTGTGATAGTTCTTGTTTTGCAGCTTTTTGGCGACGTTGATAGTGATAAATACCATCAAACACTTCACCCCAAAGCCTGTGAGCTTCGGGTGGTACCTCGCTGGGTTGTTGCAGCCAATGAGCTAAACGATACAGCTGCCAAATATGTTGCCCTAACAGCAGTAAAAGAAAGCCTAAAGCCCCTAATGCTGACTGCTCCCAATAAGCACCTAGCAGTGCACCTAATAGTGTAAAGCCCAGTAGGCGCAGGAGTTCTTTATGGAGTAAGCGTTTCATAAATAAAATCAGACCGTTGCTGGCTTACATTTGAGTGGAAAACCTATAACCGGTACCGCGTACAGTTTGCACGAGATGGCGGTGTTTTGCGCCTAAAGTGAGGCGTAAGCGACGAATATGTACATCAACGGTGCGCTCTTCCACGTAGACGTTACCGCCCCAAACCTGATCTAGGAGCTGGCCGCGAGTATAGGCGCGCTCCGGGTGAGTCATAAAAAACTGCAATAGACGAAATTCCGTGGGACCCATCTCCAGCGGATTATCATATGAGCTGACGCGCTGGCTGCTAGGATCAAGGCGCAGGCCTTCCACTTCGATCGGATCATCTACACCAGCACTACCGCGACGGCGTAACACTGCTTTTAAGCGAGCGATCAGTTCGCGCGGTGAAAAGGGTTTGGTGATGTAGTCATCGGCTCCAGCTTCCAACCCTTGGATCTTATTGTCTTCCTCGCTGCGAGCAGTGAGCATAATGATTGGAATATCAGCGGTGGCTGGATCACGTTTCAAACGGCGAGCAAGCTCAAGACCGCTTACTTCGGGCATCATCCAGTCGAGTAGAATGATGTCGGGCTGCTGGTCAATGATTAATGTATGCGCGCGCTGTACGTTTTCTGCTTCTAAGCAGTGGTAACCCGCCATATGCAAAGCCAGGGTAATCATTTCCCGAATCGAGGCTTCATCATCAACGATGAGTACCGTTTTACTGGTCATGCTGCCATCCTGTTGTGTGCTAGAAATATGTCAGGGGTATTACAACGCTTGAAAATGACAGCATGATGACAGGTGCGCGCATAAACCAAAACTACTGAGCAGAATGCTTCGTGTAGAGGCGAGGTAATAGAGCTTGTAGAGATGATAGGTTAGACCTCGAAGGTATGATGGGGGCTAGGAATTATAAGGCGCATAAAAAATGGGGCTTAATCGTTAAATTAAGCCCCATTGAGTGGACATTACGCTGGGTTTAACCCTGTTGCATGACGTAACGGCCGGGTGCAGCTTCGATCGCTGGGTATTCTGCGCTACCCATCTCAGTGACTGCAGGGACTTTCTTGCCGCTGTGCTTCTCTAACCAGTCAAACCAGTCATTCCACCAGCTGCCAGGCTTCTGCTCAGCTGCTTTTAGCCATGCTTCAGGCGACTTAACAATTTTGTCATTGACCCAGTAGTTACGCTTTTTCTTTGCAGGTGGGTTAATAACACCGGCAATATGGCCAGAGCTGCCCAGCACAAAACGTGTTGGACCTTTCAGTAAAGTGGTACTGGCGTACGCACTGTGCCAAGGTACGATGTGGTCGTCTTGAGTGGCCAGTAAGTAAGTGGGTGTTTTGATTGTCGCGAAGTCTAACTTCACGCCGCACATGTCCAGCTCGCCTGATTTCAAATCGTTTTGCAGGTAAGTGTGACGCAAGTACCAGCAGTACATATTGCCAGGGAAGTTGGTGCTGTCGTTGTTCCAGAATAACAAGTCGAAAGCACGTGGCTTTTCGCCTTTTAAGTACTTATCAACGTTGTAGTTCCACCACAACTCATTTGGACGCAGCATTGAGAATGAGTTGCCCATGTCTTCGCCACGGAATAAACCGAACTTGCTACCGTCTTTACCACCGATGGTGCGCTCACGGTAAGCCACAAGTTTTTCATCTACGAAAACGTCGATTGGACCGGTTTCTACGTAGTCAAGGAAGGTGGCAAATAAGCTCAATGATGCGATGTCAGTGTCACCGCGTGCAGCCAATACAGCTAAGGCGCAGCTCAACAAAGTACCACCAATACAGAAGCCCATGCAGTTCAGTTGACGCTCACCGCTGATAGCACGTGTGGTGCGTATAGCATTGATGATGCCGTCTTGAACAACTTGTTCCCAGCTGACGTGGGCCTGTTCTTGACCAAAGTTGCGCCAAGAGATCAGGAAGACCTGCTGACCTTGCTCAAGAAGGTGGCGTACTAAAGAGTTCTCTTGTTGTAAATCGAGAATATAGTACTTATTGATAATGGGTGGCACGATAAACATTGGCTTTTGGAATTGAGTTTCAGTCAGCGGCTTGTACTGAATCAGCTGAAAGAGTTCGTTTTCAAATACCACGGTGCCTGGCGTTGTTGCTAAAGTTTTGCCAACTTCAAACTCGCCTGCATCACATTGACGCATTTTGCCTTCTTTCATGTCGCTTGCTAAGTGCAAGAAACCACTGGCAAGGCTAGTGCCTTTGGTTTCCACCGCGCGCTCAATGGCGTCAGGGTTGCTCATGAGGAAGTTGCTTGGTGCGCTAGCAGCAATCATTTGCTCGATTAAATAATCCAAGCGTTGCTTAGATTTTTCATCATTAATTGGCAGTAAATCCAATAATTTCAATAGAAACTTTGAGTTAAGCAGGTAAAACGCTGCTAAAGAACCAAATAATGGATTGTTCCAGTTTTCGCTCGAAAAGCGACGATCGCTGAAAGTAAAATCTTGCTGGCTGAGTGTTTGTTGGCCTAGAGCCATCCAGTCGTTGTTGAACTCTGCTTGCAGTTGTTCAAGGTCAGTGCTGGGCACATCAAACCAGGTGCTATGGTCACAGTCTTTAAACCAATCATGCTGTGTAATACCCATACGCAACTGTTGTAGGCATAAGTTAGCAATAAAAGGGGTTTGACCTGACCAATAGGTGTTTAAAAAGTTTTGATTGATATCCATAGATATGCAAGATCCTCGCGTGTTAAAAGCCTACGCATGTCGGCGTGGTGCTGTGGTTAGATAAACTGCTTGGATAGCAGAATGATCTGTATTGGGTTTGAATGCGACCAAGGTACCATATAATCAGCAACTAAGTGCTGATCTAAGTCGTATTCTATTTAAATATGACGAATGCCGAACTCTCTTGCAGAGCTACGGTTATATCTTATGCACAGCCCTAAACGTTGGGCCGTGCATAAGTGTGTCGCAGGTGTTGCAGTGATCAGTAATGTCCGCACTACAGCGCGGAGCCTTTACTGTCTTACTGCATATTCATACCGCCGTTGACCGTGAAGTCAGCACCTGTTGAATACGCTGCATCATCTGAAGCCAACCAAGCAACCATTGAAGCGATTTCTGTTGGTAAACCGAGACGACCCACTGGGATACCTGAAATCATACCTTCCAAGATATCTGGACGGATTGCATCAGTCATATCAGTTTTAATGTAGCCCGGTGAGATTGTATTAACAGTCACACCTTTGGCGCTGACTTCACGAGCCAAAGCCATAGTGAAACCGTGAACACCTGCTTTAGCGGCAGAGTAGTTGACTTGGCCAAACTGGCCGCGCTGACCGTTGATTGAGGAAATGTTAATAATACGACCCCAGCCATTGCCCAACATGCCATCAACCACTTGCTTGCTGGTGTTAAACAGGCTGTTTAGGTTAGTGCTGATCACCGCATTCCAGTTTTCTGGAGTCATTTTGCGGAAAGTACCATCGCGTGTAATACCAGCGTTATTGATTAACACATCAACTGCGCCGACTTCAGCATGGAGCTTTTCAAATGCTTGTACGGTTGAGTCCCAGTCAGCAACGTCACACTCCAGTGCTTGGAAGTTGTAGCCTTCTGCTGCTTGCTGAGCAAGCCAATCATTTTTGCGTGCCGATGCAGGGCTGCAGCCGACTACAACGGTAAAACCATCATCATGTAAACGACGGCTGATAGCTGTCCCTAAACCACCCATGCCGCCTGTAACCAGTGCAATACGTTTTTTATTAGTCATTACTCGATCTCCATTATATTTACTGCTTAAGTATTACCTACCTATTTAAAAATTACTAGGGAGTGCTGAATCAAGCAAAACTGTTATGACAAGTGTGACAAAGCAATTGCGTTGGTGTTATGTATCAATCAACGGATGATTGTTGCGTTGCTTCGATCCTGGCAATCACGGAGTTAATCAGTGCTCCATTAGATTTTTAAATGGCGGCAATATATTTGTGTCAATGTTTATATGCAAATTGACAGTAATAAGCAATTAGATTAATAGCTAATAGGCGCCTGTTTGCAGGGCAGACAGGACGAAAGACAGGTGAGTAGGGTAAGATACTAGACTTATGTATGCTATTTGCGAGATTTCCTACCCATGCAAGACAATAATCACAGCCAGCCACGCTTAATCAGAAAGTACACCAATCGTCGCATGTATGACACGCATACCAGCACCCATGTGAATGTGAACGATATCCGTGAGTTTGTGATTGATGAGATTCCCTTTCAAGTCGTGGATGCCAAGAGCGGTGAGGATCTAACGCGCAGCATTCTTTTACAGATCATCCAAGAAGCAGAAAATGACGGCGAGCCGATTTTTTCCAGCGATATGCTCAAAGGTATTATTCGTTTTTACGGACCACTGCAAGGCATGCTGGGCAGCTATTTAGAGCAAAGTATTCAAACTGTGGTTGACTTGCAAACCAAGGCCAGTGTCCAGTCATCGCAAGCTTGGAGCGAGTTTATGCGCAAGCAGTCGCCAGTGACAGGGGACTTGATGAATGATTATATGGAGCAGTCAAAGAAGCTGTATCAAAGCACGCAGAGTTTGTTTGGTTTGTTTGGTGCGGCGCCGGCCAGTAAATCAGAGGCAGCGAATGCTGAAAAGGATACTGATACAAAGTGATGCTGTATTGAGTGTATCGCGTACTCAGGGTTGGCTCAGGTGTAGATTGAGCGCTGAATGATTGTTTGCTGAATGATTGTTTATAGTTGCAGTACACATAAAAACGCTGGAGACCCTATTGAGGTGCTCCAGCGTTTTTTATTGAGCTAGACATGACTGTCTAGCTCAGACGATCTTACTTACCAGCAGGCTTGTTAGTCTTAGCTGTAGTAGATGCGGTCGCTGCAGAAGTTGCTGCAGTTGTAGCGTTACGTGTAGCTTCTGTAGCGGCGCTTGCTGCTGCAGTGATACCTTCTTCAGCCATTTGTGTGGCTTGCTTAGCTGCTTTCTGTACGCTTTCGTAAGTGCTGCCAGCTGTTTCTAAAGCTGATTTCAACATTGCAACTGCTGGCTCAGCGCCTGCTGGTGCATTCTTGCTCAGGGTTTCGATCATTTCCTGAGTTTGCTTAGATGTTGCTGTCGCTTGGCTTTCTGCCAGCTTAGCGATTTCTGCTTGAGTGCTAGATACTAAATCGTAAACTTCACGATTGAATTCCATCATGCGCTCTGCTTGTGCTGCAGGCTGAGTCAAAGAAGACTGCAGTTTTGCGAAATCTTGTGGGTTAGATGCTGAGAACATAGTGCGCAGGCTTTCCATTTGGTCAGCACTTGTTGCACGTAAGTTTTTGAACTGTAACTGAGACAGTTGCTCAACGCTTTCAAAGATTTTGCCGCTGATCTGCTGTAACAGCTCAAGTTGAGCTTGTTGAGTTTCTTGGATTTTTTCAGAATTAAATAAAGACATCTTAATGTATCTCCTAACGAATGGTTAAGCCTAAAGCGGCTTGAAACGAAATGGGTTAATCTCAAATCTGCGATTATGATGCACTGCAAAAAACAATTATGCAACTATTATTTTGCGCTGCACAAATTTTTTTTTGTTTTGTCTGCAGCCCAGTACAGCTAAGCCTTAAGCTCACCTTGATGAGATGGCTGTGGCTAAAAAGAGTTCAAGTCGGTTGGACGCAAACTGATAAAGGGTAGGGGGTCTTGCGCAGAAAAAGTGCTTTAGTTGCCATAAGCAGGGTTATGGCAACTAAAATTGCGGATGAGTTATTAAGACCAGTGGATTTCGCGCTCAAGATCGAGCGACGACTTGTTACCAATGCTGTCAAAGTGCTCGTCGAGGAAGTTTTTTGCCGATTCACGTCCAATATCACGCAAGTGAGTTAAAAACGCCCATTCCGAGTTCATTTTACTTGACGATGATAGTGGATTGATCTTTTCCGTGGCTTCGATGCGGTGCACCAAAATATTCGCGTAGTGATCGGTATCCAGCTTGTTCTCTTCAAGCAGGCGATGCACAAACTCAATACTGCGTAACTCTCTTAGCAAAGATGAGTTAAAGGAGATTTCATTGATACGGTTCTGGATCTCGCGTGCTGTTTTCGGGACTTTATTGCGCTCAATGGGGTTAACCTGAACGATAATAATG
>QXGG01183235.1_pt1 | contig 15788 bp, 15 predicted proteins | sample 1982491 | NCBI WGS metagenome assembly QXGG01 (sample SAMN09924614, study PRJNA488089) | Wastewater metagenome, whole genome shotgun sequencing project. | isolation source: South African research farm wastewater | place: South Africa: Irene, Agricultural Research Council, Animal Production... | reverse complement strand
TCATCCATGGTTTTAGTGTTACCACGGAAGTTGATCCGATTTACATAAGCACGTTTACCTGGATCGACCACATACGTCAGGGATACGGTGTTATCTTCGTCATTGGTTTGTGGCACGCCGTTAACGTTAGCAAAGGTATAACCTTCGTTACCTAAACGGCGGGTGATTAATTCAGAGGTGGTGGTCATCACTTGACGAGAAAACACTTGGCCTTCACGTGAGAGCAACAGCGCTTGAATTTCTTCTTCAGGTACTTTTAAGTCACCCGACAGTTTTACGTCACTGATGGTGTACTGCTCGCCTTCATCGACGTTAACGGTGATATACACATGCTTTTTATCGGGCGTAATTGACACTTGTGTCGAGGTGATATCCATATTGATATAACCACGGTCAAAGTAGTACGAACGCAAACGCTCTAAGTCACCTGAAAGTTTTTCCCGCGCATATTTATCGTCGTTGCGGAAAAACGATAACCAGTTTTTGGTTTTCAGTTCAAACAAGTCAATTAAGTCATCATCTTTAAAGACTTTATTACCCACCACGTTAATGTGCTGGATTGAAGCCACTGAACCTTCAGTGACATTGATCTTCAGCGCCACACGGTTACGCGGCTGGGGTATCACTTGCGCGTCAATATTGGCTGAATAACGGCCTTGCGCAACATATTGGCGCTGTAACTCATTACGCACGCCTTCTAAGGTCGCTTGCTGAAAGATTTCGCCTTCAGCCAAACCAGACTGCTTCAAGCCTTTGAGCAAGTCATCTTTACTGATGGCTTTGTTACCCTCAATTTCCAAACTGGAAATGGAAGGACGCTCAAGCAAAGTGATCACCAGCACATCGCCGTCACGGCTGAGCTGTATGTCTTCAAAAAAGCCTGTTTTAAACAATGCTCGCGTTGCATCCGCAAGGCGACGCTCATCGATGGTGTCACCGACGTTTAAAGGTAAAGCACCAAATACACTGCCTGCAGAAACGCGCTGTAAACCGTCAACACGGATATCAGAGACAGTGAAGGGCGCTGCGTGAGCTTGGGATATTATTAGCGCGGATATAACCGCAGGTAGCAGCAGACGTTTCATGCAAACCTTTCTATTTCATCAATATATAAAAAATCCACTGCCATGCAGCGAATCAGTATTTTTACAAACGCGCTAAATCATTAAACACCGCAAGCACCATCACGGATACCACTAATGCGATACCAATCTGCATAGCGTAACCCTGGATACGCTCCGACAAGGGGCGACCGCGTACCAGTTCAGCAAAGTAAAATAACAGATGTCCACCATCAAGCACAGGAATAGGTAACAAATTGAGCACACCTAGACTGATACTTAAGTACGCCATAAAGTTCAACAGGCTTCTTAAACCACTTTCAGCCGAAGCGCCCGCCACTTTAGCAATGGTTATCGGTCCGCTCAAGTTTTTTACCGAGAGCTCACCAAACAACATCTTTTTCAGCGAACCTAAAGTTAAAGCACTCATGGTCCAAGTACGCTGCGCACCTTCAACCAGTGCTTCAAGCGGGCCAAAACTGACTTCACGCAGCATATCTGCTGGCCACTCACCGCCGTTGACACCCATGCCTAAATAGCCACGCAACTGCGGCTCTGAGCCTTGCGCGGTTAACAGCACGCGCACATCGCGAGTCTGCCCAGCACGTGCAACACTTAACAGCACCGCATCATTGGGGCGCACTTGTACATATTGCACCACAGCTTGCCAGTCGTTCATCGGCTGCCCATCAATGGCAACGATGGTATCTTCAAGCTGCAAGCCCGCTGCTTGCGCAGGGCCTTCAGGATCGAGTTGTGCCACCACCGCAGCCGTCTGTGGCCGCCAAGGCTCAATGCCCAACTCAATAATAGGATTGGGCTCATCAGCGCCGTACAGCCACTTATCTAAGGTCAGGGTATAACTGCTGGCCACTGAACTGCCTGGCGTTTGCGCATCGATGTGCAAGCGTCCGCTCTCACCAATGCGCTGAATCAATTGCAAGTTGACGTCAGCCCAGCCGGACACTGTCTTGCCATTTATAGCAACAATTTCTTGACCACTACTTAAACCAGCCTGCTCAGCGAGGCTTTCACTGACAACACTACCGATAACAGGTTTAACTTGCTGACTGCCGAGCATCGCCACCCAGCTAAAAAGCACAAAAGCTAAAGCAAAATTGGCAATGGGACCGGCGGCCACAATGGCAATGCGCTGTCCGACACTTTTACCATTAAAGGACTGACCTTGCTCAGCCTCAGCCACGGGCGCTTCGCGCTCGTCGAGCATCTTGACATAACCGCCCAAAGGGATCAGCGCGATCACAAACTCTGTGCCGTGCTTGTCATGCCAGCGCAGCAAGGGCGTGCCAAAGCCAATGGAAAAGCGCAGCACTTTTACACCACAGCGGCGTGCCACCCAAAAGTGTCCGTATTCATGAATAGTCACCAGTACACCCAAGGTGACTAGCGTGCCCAACAACATATACAAGCCACTCATAGATTCAAACCTATATGCTTTGATTGCCTGGATAACCACTGATTGGCCGCGCTGCGCGCTTGCTCATCGACCGCCATCACTTCGCCCAGACTCTGCACTGAGTTTGCCTGATGAGCGCTGAGTACCTCTTCAATCAGCTGTGGAATTTGGGTAAAAGCAATACGTTCCTGTAAAAACGCTGCCACAGCAATTTCATTCGCTGCATTGAGCACAATAGGCGCACTACCGCCTGCTTGCGCCGCTTCAATGGCTAAACGCAGGCAAGCAAAACGTTGTAAATCTGGAGCAATAAAATCCATACGCGCCAAGGCGCATAAATCTAAAGGCGCTACCCCTGAGGCAATACGTTCAGGCCACGCCATGGCATGGGCAATCGGTGTGCGCATATCAGGATTCCCCAACTGCGCTAATACCGAGCCATCGACATAATCAACCAGTGAATGAATCACACTTTGTGGATGAATCACCACTTCAACTTGTTCTGGGCGCGCAGCAAACAACCAGCACGCCTCAATCAACTCCAAACCTTTGTTCATCATGGTGGCAGAATCGACAGAGATCTTTTGCCCCATTGACCAGTTCGGGTGCGCACAAGCCTGGGCGGGGGTGACTCGTTCAAGTTCTTGATAGGTGCTATTACGAAAGGGTCCACCGGAGGCCGTCAACAGAATACGGCGCACACCAATCGGCGCTAAACCTTGTGCATAATTACAGGGTAAACACTGAAAAATGGCATTGTGTTCACTATCAATCGGTAGCAACTGCGCACCATGCTCATGTACCGCGCGCATAAATAACGCACCAGACATCACCAAGGCTTCTTTATTGGCCAGTAAAATCTTTTTGCCGGCAGTGACTGCCGCCATCGCTGACTCAAGCCCTGCTGCGCCAACAATCGCTGCCATCACCGCATCAACATCGGGGTGCGCAGCCACTTCACACAACCCTTGCGCACCTGAGAGCACCACTGTCGGCACATCGGCGGTACGAAAATCTGCTTGTAAGCGCTGCGCTTGCGCCGCATCCGCCACCACCGCAAAACGTGGACGGTGCTCAATGCATAAGTCTTTTAAGGCTTGGATACGCGAGTGTGCTGTGAGCGCAAACACTTGATAGCGCTCAGGATGCTGGCGAATCACATCCAGCGTACTACTGCCGATCGAGCCGGTCGCACCCAGCACACTGACCTGCTGCGGTGAGCCAATAACCTGACTCAAGATAAAGTCCAATCGGTCAGCAATAACAACAAAGCAAAGATCGGTGCAGCTGCGGTCAGGCTATCAATGCGATCCAGCACACCACCATGACCCGGCAGCAGTTGACTGCTGTCTTTAATGCCCGCCTGACGTTTAAACATGCTTTCGGTCAAATCGCCAATCACAGAAAATAAAACCACCACTGCTGCACCTACTAACACCAGCGCAAATTGCTGCGCAGGCACTTGCAGATACACCGCCAATCCCGTCGCAATGCATAAACTACTCAACAATCCGCCAAACAAACCGGCCCAGCTTTTACCTGGACTGACACGCGGTGCCAACTTGCGCTTACCAAAGGCTCGCCCAAAGAAATAAGCACCAATGTCCGCACCCCACACCAACAGCATCAGGCTTAAGATGAGCATATTGCCTTGTGGTAATTCTTTTAATACCTGCAAGCCAATCCCTGCTGGGACAATAATCAGCACACCAATGATTAATTTACCCAGACGCCCGCCCCACCATGCGACACTGCGTGGAAAGGTGATCACCATCACCGTCGCCAGCACCCACCAGAGTGCAGCGATACTTAGGATGGGTAAAAACAACTGGTTTTGCAGATTCAGCACAACTAAAGCAACCACCAAAGCAACTGCATAAGCGATACGCACAGATTGCTGCGCATAACCTGCCAAACGCGCCCACTCCCAACCGCCTAAGGCGACAATCACGCTGATAAACCCAAGAAAAGCCTGTCCCTCAAGTTTAAAAAAACCGATCAGCGCCAAAGGCACCAACCATAAAGCAGTGATTATTCGTTGTTTGAGCATGCATTAAGTCCCTCAGCGGCAACTTGTTCACTGGTTTTACCAAAACGGCGCTGCCGTGAGGCAAAATCAGCTAAGGCATCGCGCATGGCTTGATGCTTAAAGTCGGGCCAAAATAAATCGGAAAAATACAATTCACTGTAGGCCAACTGCCACAATAAAAAGTTACTGATACGTCGCTCACCGCCCGTGCGTATACATAAATCAGGCAGCGGCTGCTGTGCAGTACTTAAGCAGCTTTGCAAGCGCTCTGCATTAATCTGCTCAGGCTGCAATTCACCTTGCTGGACTGAGCGTGCTAATTGCTGTGCGGCTTGGACAATATCCCACTGGCCGCCGTAATTGGCAGCCACCTGCAGTAGAAACTTATTATGGTGTGCGGTGCGCGCTTCAGCTGCAGCCATGGCGGCCTGCAGTTCGGGATGAAAGCGCGAGCGATCACCAATAATGCTTAAACGAATGCCATTTTGATCGAGCTTTTTGGCTTCGCGGCGCAACGCCAGCAAAAACAACTCCATCAAAGCACCCACTTCAGCAGCCGGGCGCTGCCAGTTTTCACTGGAGAAAGCAAACAAGGTCAGCACTTCAACCCCAGCCTCAGCGCACACCTCAACCACCGCACGCACAGCATCAACGCCAGCTTTATGTCCCGCAACACCAGGCAAAAAACGTTTTTTTGCCCAACGATTATTACCATCCATAATAATCGCCACATGGCGCGGAACAATAGCTAGCGCATCCTGCGTTGTTGTACTCATCACAGCAGCCTCGGCGTCACACTGCCATCAAGTCAGTTTCTTTGGTCGCTAATAACTTATCGACTTCTTCAACCGCGTGATCGGTCAGCTTTTGCACGTCATCCGCGGCGCGACGTTCTTCGTCTTCACTGATTTCTTTTTCTTTAACTAAGTCTTTCAGTTGTGCCAAAGCATCACGACGGATATTACGCACAGCCACACGCGCATTTTCTGATTCTTGGCGTGCTTGCTTGGTATAGCCTTTACGCGTTTCTTCAGTTAATGCAGGCATAGGTACGCGAATCGTTGTGCCTGAAGTGGCTGGATTCAAACCAAGATCAGACACCAAGATGGCCTTCTCTACCGCTTGGATCATGCTTTTATCAAACACGGTCAAAGCCAAGGTGCGTGAATCTTCAACGGTGACGTTCGCCACTTGATTCAAAGGTGTATCGCTACCGTAATAGGACACCATCACCACATCTAAAATACCTGGGTGCGCGCGGCCAGTACGAATTTTTGCAAAAGCTGTGTGCAGTGACTCAATTGATTTTTGCATACGCGCTTGTGCGTCTTTTTTGATCTCATTGATCATTGCTTGGTTTCCTCAATCAAGGTGCCTTCAGCGCCGCCTAAAACAACGTTGAGCAGAGCGCCAGGCTTATTCATATTAAACACGCGTAATGGCATATTATGATCGCGGCACAAGCAAATTGCCGTTAAGTCCATTACTTCTAATTTACGATCCAATACTTCGTCGTAGGTCAAATAGTCAAACTTTTCGGCATTGGGATCTTTAAGGGGATCGGCAGTATATACGCCATCGACTTTTGTTGCCTTAAGAACCACATCTGCACTGATTTCAATACCGCGCAAGCAACCTGCCGAATCAGTAGTGAAAAATGGATTACCGGTACCCGCAGAGAAAATCACCACCTCGCCTTTCTTTAAGTGGCCGACGGCTTTACGACGGTCATAGTGGTCAGTCACGCCCACCATAGAAATAGCCGACATCACTAAAGCAGGGATATTTGAACGCTCAAGCGCATCACGCATGGCCAAAGAGTTCATCACGGTCGCCAGCATACCCATATGGTCACCGGTGACTCGGTCCATCCCAGCGGCAGACAAAGCTGCACCACGGAATAAGTTACCACCGCCAATCACCAAGCCTACTTGCACACCAATACCGATGAGCTGACCAATCTCTAAGGCCATCCGGTCCAGCACTTTAGGATCAATACCAAAATCCTCAGTTCCCATTAGGGCTTCACCACTGAGTTTTAGTAAAATTCGTTTATAGCGCGGTTGGCGTCCACCGACTTGTTGGGCCATGATATTTTTCTCCTGCGAAGATGATTTAACGTCTGTGATGCGATCTGACCACAGTTCACGCAATCAGTGCTGCTCTAAGGCGCACATATTACTAGACAGCCGTCTAAAGCACAGTGTCTTTTTGCAAAAAAGGCCGCGCGCAATTGCGGGCAGCCTTTTTATATAACGATAAGCCGTGCTTATTTTTTCGAAGCAGCAACTTGCGCAGCAACTTCAGCAGCGAAGTCAACTTCTTCGCCACGATCAATACCTTCACCCACTTCAAAACGCACAAAAGAAACGATAGTTGCGCCAGCTTGCTTAGCAAGTTGAGCAACAGTTACTTCTGGGTTTTTAACGAAAGGCTGCTCAACTAAGCTCGCTTCAGCCAAGAACTTCTTGATACGACCAGCAATCATATTTTCTACGATATTCTCTGGCTTACCTTTGATCTTGTCTTCGTTCAGCGCTAAGAAAATTTCTTTTTCTTTAGCAACGGCTTCGTCAGATACTTGAGTTGGGTCGAGGAACTGTGGATTGCTTGCAGCAACGTGCATTGCAATGTCTTTCGCCAGCTCAACATCACCGCCCTGCAGAGAAACCACAACACCAATACGGTTACCGTGCAAGTAAGCACCCAGTACATCACCTTCAACACGCGTCAAACGACGGATGTTAACGTTCTCACCACACTTGGCAACCAAGGCTTCACGAGCTGGCTCTTGTGCAGCAATCAGCGCCGCAACGTCCATGCTGTTATCAGCAAATGCAACGTCTAAGCTGTCAGCTACAAAGCCTTTGAAGTCATCTTGCAAAGCTAAGAAGTCTGTCTGTGAGTTCACTTCGATGATTGCAGCACTTTTGTTATCATCAGCAACTTTAACAGCAATAGAACCTTCTGCAGCAATGTTACCGGCTTTCTTAGCCGCTTTAATTGCACCCGCAGAACGCATGTCATCAATGGCTTTTTCGATATCGCCACCGGCAACTTCTAGGGCTTTTTTACAATCCATCATGCCTTGGCCAGTGCGCTCACGCAGTTCTTTTACCATAGCAGCAGTGATCTGAGTCATCTTCACAATCCTCTTTAATTCAGTCGATACAGCAGTCTTTACAAACTGCTTCTTAAATTAGGCAAAAAGGGGGCCTAGCCCCCTTTTTGTGTCACTGGTGGACGTTAAAAGCCTTAGCCTTCAACCACTTCCACGAACTCTTCAGCTGTTGTTGCTGCGCCTTGACGGACACGCAAGATGCAATCAGCTGCTGCACCAAGGTACAACTGAATTGCGCGAATCGCATCGTCGTTACCTGGGATGATGTAATCAACACCATCTGGGCTGCTGTTGGTATCAACGATACCGATCACTGGGATACCCAGCTTGTTTGCTTCGCTGATAGCGATGCGCTCGTGATCAACGTCAACCACAAACATAGCGTCTGGTAAACCGCCCATGTTTTTGATACCGCCGATGCTGCGCTCGAGTTTTTCTAAATCACGCGTACGCATTAAAGCTTCTTTCTTAGTCAGCTTCTCGAAAGTACCGTCAGCCGCTTGCGCTTCTAAGTCACGCAGACGCTTGATTGAATCACGGATGGTTTTGTAGTTGGTCAACATACCACCTAACCAACGGTGATCAACGTACGGCATGTTGCAACGTGCCGCTTGCTCGCTGATGATTTTGCTGGCTGAACGCTTAGTACCAACAAATAAAATCTTGTTCTTACCTGATGCAATTTTCTCAACAACAGACATAGCGTCGTTGAACATTGGCAAGGTTTTTTCTAAGTTAATAATGTGAATCTTGTTGCGCGCACCAAAAATGTACTTACCCATTTTTGGATTCCAGTAGCGAGTTTGGTGTCCAAAGTGCACACCAGCTTTTAACATGTCGCGCATAGTGACTTGTTCGGTCATGATCATTCCTAAAAAATTAATACGGGTTAGGCCTCCACATATCCCGACTTTCAACCCGAGGGCACCCAGAAAATCGTGTCGATACGTGTGTGGATTTTAAACTCTACTGGACAAATCGAGTAAAGCGGCGCGTTTTATACCATATATATGCAAAATAACCAAACAGTTATGCGAAATGATTTGCACATACCACTGCACCTTAAAGAGAACAAGTCTCGCTTCTATTGGTTGCTTCCTCTATTATAAGCGCCATGTTGAATGATCCTTTCCAGCGCCTCGGCCTCGACCGTGAAGTCATTACCGTCAGCCAACTTAATCAACGCGCACGTTTACTGCTCGAAGATGTATTCCCACAAATATGGGTTGAAGGCGAACTGTCTAATGTTGCACGCCCCGCTTCTGGCCATGTGTATTTTACTTTAAAAGACGCTAAAGCTCAGGTGCGCTGTGCAATATTCAAGCAGCAAGCCAGCCGTGTACGTGAATTGTTACGCGATGGTTTATTAGTGCGCGTGCGTGGTCGCGTGTCTTTATATGAAGGCCGCGGCGACTATCAGATGATTCTCGATAGTATTGAAGCAGCCGGAGATGGCGCTCTGCGCTTAGCTTTTGAAGCACTCAAAGCCTCTTTGCAGGCTGAAGGTTTATTCGAGCAAAAGATTAAACGCAACCTGCCTAAATACCCACAGCGCATTGCTGTAGTCACCTCACCTTCGGGGGCAGTACTGCATGATATTGTGAGCGTATTTACGCGCCGTGCACCGCACGTACACCTGACCTTAATACCAACGGCAGTACAAGGCCGCGAAGCAACAGCGCAAATCGTACGTGCATTGTCTCTCGCCGATGCAGGTCAGTATGACGCGATGATCTTGGCGCGCGGCGGCGGCTCACTGGAAGACCTTTGGTGCTTTAACGAAGAAGCTGTGGCGCGCGCGATAGCCCTGTGCCAAACCCCGATCATCAGCGCCATCGGCCACGAAACCGATGTGTCGATCAGTGACTTTGTCGCCGATGTACGCGCACCAACCCCATCAGCGGCAGCCGAACTGCTTGCGCCGGATCGCGCTGAACTGCTGCTGCAACTGCAGGGTAGCGAGCGCCGCTTAAGTCTACGTGTTAACGAAACCTTTAAGCGCAAACGTATGCAGCTGCAACACTTGCGCCAGCGCTTACGCCACCCGCGCGAACGCCTGCAACAACACAGTCAGCGTCTGGATGATTTAAGTATGCGCATGCAGCGCGCGATGCAAAGCCAACTGCAACGCAGTCAACAGCAATTGACTCACGCAAATTTACGCTTTAAGGCGCAAGACCCGCACAGCGCACTTATCATTCAGCGCCAACATATCAGCGACCTAGAACAGCGTTTACTACGCGCCAGCGAGCATGCTTTACAACAAGCCAAGCACAGACTACACAGTCTGATGCAAACCTTACACGTGGTCAGCCCACTGGCCACGCTGGAGCGTGGCTACAGCATCTTGAGCAGTGACAACGAGCAACACATCATCAAGAGCGTGCAAGGTATACAACCTGCACAAACGCTCAAAGCCCGCTTAGCCGATGGCTATCTTACTTTACATGTCGAGTCTATAACCCAAGGTTCGTGACATTTCAGCTCACAACAACTGAGCTGAGTCTTTTATCTAAGACGCTAAGCTTATGTTTTATTAAGGAGTGAATGATGCAAGAAAATATTCAAGAAGAAGTGCTGTCTTGGCTGGAAATATTCAACCAATACCCGCAGCTGAAGACCCTCGTCGCATTAACCGCATTAATTGTTATTGCCGCACTCGCCAACTGGCTGGTTAAGCATATTTTAGTCAGAGGCTTTTATTCCGTACTTAAACGTGTGGGCGGTGCTGGGCAGAATGATTTCGGTGTTATTAAGCGTTTATCTAATATCGTGCCGGCACTGATTATTACCTCCAGTATTGGCATCGTGCCAGGCCTCTCAGAAACCTTGGTCACTATTATCAAAAACGTTTCTGGCGGCTTTATTATTTTAACCATCGCCCTCGCCTTAGGCGCGGTCTTAGAAATCGTTAATATGCTGTATATGCGCCGTCAAGCTGCGCACCTTAAGCCGATCAAAGGCTATATTCAGATCATTAAAATCATTATCTATGCGCTGGCGACGATTCTGATTGTTGCCACCTTGATTGACCGCTCTCCGCTGATCCTACTGTCTGGACTGGGTGCGATGGCGGCGGTACTGATGTTGATTTTCCAAGACACATTATTGTCATTAGTGGCCAGTGTGCAAATCTCATCTGGCGATATGATTCGTGTCGGTGACTGGATTGAAATGCCACAACTCAATGCTGACGGTGATGTGATTGATATCGCTTTGCATACAGTGCGTATTCAGAACTGGGATAAAACCATTACCACCATCCCAACCAAGCGCTTTATCAGTGATTCATTTAAAAACTGGCGTGGCATGCAAGAAAGTGGCGGTCGTCGCATCAAGCGCAGCCTGTATCTTGATCAGCAAAGCATCCATTTTCTAACTGAAGCCGAGCTGGAGCACGTTAAACGCTTTACTTTATTGGAAGGTTATTTCGATGACAAAATCGCTGAACTCAACCAGTGGAATGAGCGTCACGTTAAAGCCAGCAAAGGCGGTACCTTGGATTCACGCCGTCTCACCAACATCGGTACTTTCCGTGCTTACATTGAGCGCTACTTAAAAAACAACCCAAAAATCCACCAAACCGGTATGACCTTGATGGTGCGCCAATTAAGCCCAACCTCAGAAGGCTTGCCGATTGAGTTGTACTGCTTCACCACTACCACTGCTTGGGGTGAGTTTGAAAGCATTCAGTCAGATATTTTTGACCACTTGCTGGCCATTGCTCCTGAGTTTAATCTGCGCGTTTACCAAGCGCCAAGCGGTTCAGATATGCGTGCTTTAGGCATGCAAATCAATAGCGAACAACCGAGCCTCTGATCCATATAACAGTGCGCCAAGGATGGCACCTTGTTCACAAAAAACAGGTACACTGACTGCTTCTTACAGTCGACTGGCGTGATCAAGGAGCATTGCTATGGGTTTACCGCGTTTAATTATACTGGCACTGCTGGTGGCCGGTGGTGTTTGGTTATGGCGCCGCTTTAATCAACGCTCGAACTCATCAACGCCCCCTTCTCCTGTGCAAACGATGGTGTGCTGCGCGCATTGTCATGTGCATTTACCGCAAGATCGCGCCCTAGCAGACAGCCCCTACTGGTACTGCAGCAGCCAGCATCAGCAACAAGGGCCTAAAGCGCGTGACTGATAATCGTCTCACTGTCTCAGGGCAGCAAGGGCAACGCGTGTTACGCCTCTACCATCTGTACCGTTTATTAATTGGCTTTGCGCTGGTGCTATTAATCGCCAGCAATTTAGAAGGCCAATTGCTTGATATCAGCCACGCTCAGCTGTTTACTTACGGCAGCTGGACCTACTTAATTGTCAATATTATTGCTACGGCCAGCATGCACCGTACTGATAATTTACTACCGATTTTTACCCTCGCCTTATTCGATGTCGCACAACTGAGTCTTTTATTTTATGCCGCTGGCGGTACGCCCAGTGGTATTGGCAATCTGATCATTGTCGCTGTTGCCGTAGCCAATATTTTATTACGTGGACGCATCGGTTTACTGATTGCTGCAGTGGCGGCAGCCGGTATCATCTATCTCACGTTTTATTTAAGCCTGTCTAACCCAGCCGCGAGCAATCAATATATGCAAGCGGGCATCCTTGGCACCTTGTGCTTTGCTGCTGCCATTTTTGTGCAAGGTCTGAGCAAGCGTTTACGTGCCAGTGAATATTTAGCCGAGCAACGTGCGGACGATGTGGCCAGCTTAGAAGAGCTCAATACGCTGATTATTCAACGCATGCGCACGGGCATTTTAGTACTCAATGAAGACTGGCAAGTACTGCAGGCCAATCAGTCGGCGTTAACCATGCTCGGGCACGACAGCGCGCTGGAGATTGTTTTAGCAAAGCAGTTTCCGGAGCTGATCAACAGCCTGCAGCAATGGCACAACAATCCAGCCCTGCGCCCAAGCTCTGCACGACCAGCGCTCAACAACACCGAACTGCAGGTCAGTTTTGCTAAGCTAAAAAACAATCACAGCTTGCGTATTTTGGCTTTTTTAGAAGACAGCTCACAGCTCAACCAGCAAGCGCAACAGCTTAAATTGGTGTCTCTAGGGCGTCTCACCGCGGGGATTGCCCATGAAATCCGCAATCCGTTGGGTGCTATCAGTCACGCAGCGCAACTGCTGCACGAATCGACACATTTAGATGCTGCCGATCAGCGTTTAACGCAGATCATCCAAGATCAATCACGCCGTATGAATACTGTGATTGAAAACGTCTTGCAGCTGTCACGCCAACGTCAAGCAGAGCCGCAACTGCTGGATTTAAAATACTGGCTGCACCGCTTTGCCAGTGAGTTTCGTGGCAATAATGACTCTAATCGTATTTTACACCTGACCACTAAAGGTAAAGGTTTAAAAACGCGCATGGACCCACATCAGCTTGATCAAGTACTGATGAATTTAGTCGAAAACGGGATGCGCTACAGCAATAAATTTAATACCCACAGTCAGGTTTGGCTGCACCTGTACCGCCACCCCAACACTGATTTGCCCACGCTTGAAGTCCACGATGACGGCCCTGGCGTATCTGAAGAGAATCAGCACAGCCTGTTTGAGCCTTTTTTCACCACAGAAAACAAAGGCACCGGACTGGGTTTATATATTTCCCGTGAGCTCTGCGAAAGCAATCAAGCACGCTTAGATTACGCCCCGCGCGCCAGCGGTGGCAGCTGTTTTAAGATAACCTTTTCACATCCGCACAAGATGAGCGCCTAAGTTATGAGTCAACAAACTGCCCTGATCATTGATGATGAACCCGATATTCGTGAGCTGCTGGAAATCACCCTGGGTCGGATGAACTTACAAACGCGTAGCGCCTGCAATGTGGCTGAAACCTACGAGTGGCTGGCGAACGAATCGTTTGATTTATGCCTGACTGATATGCGCCTCCCCGATGGCACGGGTCTGGATATTATCGAGTACGTGCAAAAAAATTACAGTCATATTCCCATTGCCATGATCACCGCTTACGGCTGTGTGGAAACAGCCACCCAAGCGCTCAAAGCTGGGGCATTTGATTTTATTACGAAGCCGGTGGATCTCGTGCGCTTGCGTGAGTTGGTCAATAGCGCATTACGTCTGAATACAGCGCAAAGCACACCTACTATCACTGAAGGTCCTTTACTTGGCCAATCGGCACCGATGCAAAAACTGCGCGCGCAGATTGATAAACTCGCGCGCAGCCAAGCGCCGGTCTATATCAGCGGTGAATCGGGCAGTGGTAAAGAATTAGTCGCGCGGCAAATTCATCTGCAAGGCGCGCGTGCTAAACAACCTTTTATTCCAGTGAACTGCGGGGCGATTCCTGCGGAGTTGATGGAAAGCGAGTTTTTTGGCCATAAAAAAGGCAGTTTTACCGGTGCCAGTGACGACAAACCGGGACTGTTCCAAGCGGCTCATGGCGGCACTTTGTTTTTAGATGAAGTGGCTGATTTACCGCTGGCGATGCAAGTAAAATTACTCCGCGCCCTGCAAGAAAAAGCCATACGCCCGGTGGGTAGCCAGCAAGAACAAGTGGTTGATGTGCGTATTTTAAGTGCCACGCATAAAAACTTAGCCAACGAAGTGGCGCAAGAGCGTTTTCGTCAAGATTTATATTACCGTCTCAACGTGATTGAACTGGCCGTGCCTTCGCTGCGTGAACGTACTGAAGACATTGAGCTGCTCAGCAACTCTATTTTAGAGCGCCTCAGTGCGGGCGGTATCAAGGTACGTCTACACCCAGAGGCTTTACGCAAGCTACACAGCTACAATTTCTCTGGCAATGTGCGCGAACTGGAAAACATACTGGAACGTGCTTACACCTTAGCCGAAGGCGATTTTATTCAAGCAGATGATTTGCAATGCCGACAAACAGCTTTGCATGCGCCGCAGTACGAACCCGCATTAACGCCCGTACACCCCGAACTTGCTGGCAGCACTGTGGTCAGTGAGCTTGAGCATGTCGATAACCTTGAAGACCACCTTGAAAACATTGAGCGCCAACTGATCACCCAAGCCTTAGAAGATACGCGCTGGAATCGTACTGCTGCGGCGCAACGCTTAGGTTTAAGTTTTCGTTCGCTGCGCTACCGTTTGAAAAAACTCGGCATTGATTAAGTATTAAATTTATTCCCCTTTGGAGATCGGCATGGCCGAACATGATTTTCGTTACACCCTGCTCAACCCGCAGCACACTTTAACGGAGTGTCGCGCTTTAGCGCCCGGACAATATCAAGTCACCGGCCAAGGCGGCTCAATTAAAGTTGGCGATACGCTGCATGTCAGCCTCAAGGGCAGTCAATCTTTGAGCATGCACTTGCAGGTCAAAAAAGTCCGTCACTTAATTAATCCGCCCGGTCAATGGACAGCCGTTGCCAGCGGCCCAGTGTTTAAAGAACTGGCTATTCATAGCTGGCAGGTGCAATGTGATGGTTGCAACAGTGTGCTCGCACTGGAGTTTGCAGTCGATGCCAGCTTAGGCAAAGCAGCCAAACAACCGGCTGCAGAACAACGCTTACTGGAACTGGGCTGGATCAATCGTGACGGACGTCACTTGTGCCGCGCCTGCCAGCAGTCTGAAGCTTAACTTAAGGCAGCACGGCGCTGCGCAATAGGATTATCATGAAAAAAACCGTACTTCTCAGCTGCACAATCGCCGCACTCAGCGCTTGCAGCAGTCTGCCCAATGCTCAATTAGAGCGCGCACAACACTATCAAGTCGAATGGATTGGTGAGCGGCCGCTGATTGATAGCAGCATGCTGACCTTCAGTTTAATTGATGAGCAACGCGCAGCAGGTCTGGCTGGCTGTAATAATTGGTCGGCTGATTACCAACTCAATGGCGATCGCTTGAGCCTGCATAATATTGCTAGCACGCGCAAACTCTGTGCGCCCGCGCTGATGGAACAAGAGCAACGCTTTTTAGCGGCGCTGGCTCAAGTGCAGCGCTGGGAGTTTAGCGAACTGCAGCAGTTAGACTTATGGCCGGCGCAAGGTGCGCCTATTAAACTCTGGACAGCAGAACCCTTGCCGGACTGATTGATCTCCAGCAACTTTAGGAAACGCTGAATAAGTACCTGCGTGATCAGAGCTAACAGGATTCAGTACTTCCTTTATATTCAGCAGCACAGTGCTGAGTCAAACGTACTTAAATACCCAG
>QXGG01206198.1_pt1 | contig 15791 bp, 16 predicted proteins | sample 1982491 | NCBI WGS metagenome assembly QXGG01 (sample SAMN09924614, study PRJNA488089) | Wastewater metagenome, whole genome shotgun sequencing project. | isolation source: South African research farm wastewater | place: South Africa: Irene, Agricultural Research Council, Animal Production... | reverse complement strand
GCTCTCGTTTGTCGATTTTTTTCTTCAGATGTTGCCGCTGGGTGTAATCACTTGTGCCTTGCTGTTTTGTTTGGTGTGGTGGCGCTTGCAACCGGATCCCATCGTATTTGAGCCGACAGAGGGCGTGAAGTCTCTATACCCACGCCTGGCTTGGCTCAGCTTGGCGTTGCTTGCTTTGTTTGTGATTGCGGTGGAGTACAAGCTAGCCTTGCCCGGTCTGTTGCTGGTGATCGCCTGGATGGGTTGGCGCGACTGGCAATTGGTGGTGCGTGCAGGGTGGTCGTTGATTGTGGTCTTTTTGTTGATGTTCGTGAATATCTACTTGGTCAGCCAGCTTGCGTGGGTGCAATCCTTTCTTGTTTGGTTGAGTGCTGGCGCTGGTTGGGTCCACCTAGTCAGTGCTGCCTTGCTCTCACAGATCATCAGCAATGTGCCTGCCACCATGCTGATGCTCGAGTCGGTTCCTGCCAGCAAGGCATTGGCGTATGGCGTCAATGTGGGAGGGTTTGGACTGGCGGTGGGGTCACTCGCCAACTTGATTGCGCTCAGAATGTATGGCCAGCCAGGCGTCTGGCGCCTGTTTCACTACTATGCCGTACCGTTTTTGTTGGTCAGCTTGCTGATCGCGAGTTCGTTGGCTTGAATCTGCGCAATTTCTTCCTGTATCCAGCTCGCAATCTCACGCTGCCGAGCAGCAGGCATGCGCTCGATGATGGCGGTCACGCTGATGGCGAGGATGGGCTTGCCGTCATTGTCCTTGAGGGTGCAGCCAACGCCAATCGCCCCTCGCACGGCGTGGTTGCCGATCACGGCATAGCCTCTGGATCGGCTGTTTTCCACCAACCTGCTCATCTCCTGTCGGGTCATGGCACCATACTCATCAAACCGATGTGAGTTGCGATCGATGATGCCTTGCACCTCGTCATCCGGCAGGTCTGCGAGGATAGCCAGGCTGGCAGATCCCACCCCCAGTGGCTGACGCTTGCCGGCGTAGGTGGCCAGGATCTGTACGGGATACCCACCAATCTCGCGGTGAAGACTCAGCGAGTCGTCTCCCTCCCGGATCACCAAAAACACAGCGTCCCCGGTTTTCATTGCCAGTCGCTTTAGCGATGGCAGGGTCACGGCAACCAGGGGATGGGCAAGCTGCGCGTCGTGTGCGATCGCAAGGTTGGCACAATATTTTTTGACTGCTGGCATGGGGGTAGCCATTCCTGCTTCGCATAGCGCTGCGATCAGGCGATACACCGTTGGCCGTTGCAGCTGGGTTTGCCGGGCGATCTGGGTGATGGATAGTCCTCCCGCTCCCGCATCGCGCAGTGCCGTCAGGACACGCAAGCCACGACGCAGTGTTCGTGGTCCTGAACCGTCTTCTTCGAGCTTGGTGGTGATAGGCATGTCAATCTGTCCATTTGGCGGACGATTTTCAACAAATCGTCGGTAAAAAGGGGAATTTTTTTTAATATTCCTATTTTAGCGTCCACTTCACGGACTCTGGTGATGGCTTGGAGTGGGCAAGTGGTTATGTTTTCCCGTCACCATGTCATATGGGTTTCACCAAATTATTAGGATTCAGGATTCACCATGTCTCTCAAGCTTTCCCGTTTTCCCCTACGCGCCATGGCGCTTGTTTTCTCTGGCCTGATGGCAGCTGCGTCCTCGGGCGTTCAAGCACAAGGCAACTACCCCGATAAAACAGTCCGCATCGTGGTCGGATTTTCTGCGGGTGGCACCACCGATGTGGTGGCACGTATCCTGGCAAAAGAGCTCACTGAGGAGCTTGGCCAGTCGTTCGTGGTGGAAAACAAGCCAGGTGCAGGCAGCAACATCGGCGTCGAGTCCGTTGTGCGCGCTCCTGCCGATGGTTATACCCTGCTCATGATGGCTGTCACCAGCGCCATCAACCAGACCCTCTACCCCAAGCTGCGCTTTGACATCACCAAGGACTTGGCACCCATCGCGCTGGCAGCCAAGGTACCCAATGTGTTGGTCGTCAATCCTGGCGTGCCTGTGAATACGGTTCAGGAGCTGATCGACTACGGCAAGAAACACCCCGGCAAGCTCAACTTCGCCTCCTCTGGCAGTGGCACCTCGATCCACATGGCTGGTGAGCTGTTCAAGCTGGAAACCAAGCTGGATGTGGCTCACATCCCTTACAAAGGGAGCTCGCCAGCCGTCACCGACCTGATCGGTGGACAGGTGCAGTACATGTTCGACAACATGCCGTCTGCCTGGCCCCAAGTCCAGGCCGGCAAGCTGCGTGCACTGGCGGTCACCACCCCGACCCGCTCGCCTGCTGCCCCCAACGTGCCCACCATGCAAGAGTCAGGCTTCAAGGGCTTTGACGTGTCGTCGTGGTTTGGCCTGATGGCACCTGCTGGCACGCCCGCACCGATCATCGACAAACTCAACGCAGCGGTCCTCAAGGCGCTGGCCAAGCCGGACGTCCAGAAAAGGATGATGGAGTTGGGTGCAGAGCCACAGAAGACCACGCCTGCCGAGTTTGGCGCGTTCATCAAGAAAGAAGTGGATACCTGGGCACCTGTTGTGAAGGCCTCAGGCGCCAAGGTAGACTGATTACGCTTTCATTCAAAAAGGAAAAGGCCGGCGGTACCACTGCTGTCGGCCTTGTCACAACATGATCAACAAAATTGTTCCATCCCTGCAGGATGCGGTCGCGGGGGTTCAGGATGGCTCTACGGTTCTGGTCAGTGGCTTTGGTGGCGCAGGCCAACCGCATGAGTTGATTGATGCCCTGATCGATCAGGGTGCCAAAGACCTCGTCCTCGTCAACAACAACGCTGGCAACGGCGAGACCGGCATTGCCAAGCTGATGAAGCTGGGTCGTGTGCGCAAGATCATCTGCTCATTTCCGCGGCAGGTCGATTCGCATGTGTTTGATGGGCTGTTTCGTGCAGGCAAGATTGAGCTGGAGCTCGTGCCCCAGGGTACGCTGGCCGAGCGGATTCGAGCTGGCGGTGCTGGCATTGGCGGGTTTTATACCCGCACCGCGGTCGGCACGGTGCTGGCGGAGGGCAAAGAGATCCGCAAGATTGATGGAGAGGATTACATTTACGAGCCGCCCATCAAGGCGGATGTGGCCTTGGTCAAGGCATTACGAGGTGATCGCTGGGGCAATCTGGTGTTTCGCAAGACTGCACGCAATTTTGGTCCTGTCATGGCGACTGCTGCCAAGCTGACAGTGGTTCAAGTCTACGAAACCGTGGAGTTGGGCGAGATGGATCCTGAGGCCATCGTGACGCCAGGCATTTATGTCAATCGTATCGTCCGTGTCGAGCAAAAGGTGAAAGCATGAAGCGCATGTCTCGTGATGAGATCGCAGCACGTGTGGCCAAGGATATTCCTGAGGGCTCCTATGTCAACTTGGGCATCGGTCTGCCGACTCGCGTGGGCAACTATCTGCCTGCAGACAAGGAAATCTTCCTGCACAGTGAGAACGGCGTGCTGGGAATGGGACCTGCGCCAGCGCCTGGCCAGGAGGACTACGACCTCATCAATGCGGGCAAACAGCCTGTCACGCTGCTCAAGGGTGGCAGCTATTTTCACCATGCTGACTCGTTTGCGATGATGCGCGGTGGACATCTCGATATCTGTGTGTTGGGCGCGTTTCAGGTTTCCAGGCATGGTGACCTGGCAAACTGGCATACGGGCGAGCCAGATGCCATTCCTGCAGTGGGTGGCGCGATGGATTTGGCCGCTGGCGCCAGGTCTGTCTTTGTCATGATGGATATCCAGACCAAGGATGGGCAGAGCAAGCTCGTGGATCGCTGTACCTATCCTCTGACCGGCGTGGGGTGCGTGTCGCGTGTCTACACCGATGTGGGGGTGTTCCAGATCGAGCCCGGTGGCGTGGTGCGTGTCGTAGATGACATGTCTGGCGCAGGTATCGAGGCACTGCGTCAGATCACGGGACTGGATTTGCAGTCTTAGTCCACCAGCTTGTTCAGCCTGCTGGCATCAATGACGGCAGGCTGGTCGACGTTGGAACCCAGCTTTTGCAGCTCTTGGCAAAGCCCGGCGATGCGAGCATCCTGTTCGGCAGCATGATTGATCAGTTCGTGCAGCACGCGCACCAGCGGGTCGTTGGCCCCTGGGTCAACGGCATAGGCGCTGAAGCCGGCAGGATGATTGCCCGTTTCCTGGCCGGGTGAGCCACCAGACGCGGCGATGCCTTGCTGCAAAAGTGCCTGCAACGGTCTGGCATCCCAATCTGATGCACATGGAGAAGTGCTGGAGCTTGTGCCAGTTGTCGCGCCATGCGTTGCGTCATGTGTTGCAGCAACATGAGCGCCGGCACCCAAACCAGATTGCGTCACGGAGGGAGCAACCGAAGATCCACTCGGGGTATTGCCGCCGCCCGATGAACGAGACATGGCGGTGGCGTTGAGCAGGACACCCTGGGACGATGAGTCGGCAGCGGAACCCTTTTCCGGTTGATGCTCGACGATGCGTGCCGGGTTGCCAACGGCAGTTGCCCCGGCAGGCACAGGCTTGACCACGACAGCGTTGGAGCCGATGCGTGCATGATCACCTACCGTGAAGCCGCCCAATACCTGGGCGCCAGCGCCGACGACCACGCCCTTGCCCAGGGTGGGGTGGCGCTTGGCGCCCTTATAGAGGCGTGTGCCACCCAGCGTCACACCCTGATAGATGGTGCAGTCATCACCGATTTCGGCTGTTTCCCCGATGACCACGCCAAATCCGTGGTCGATGAACACCCGTCGACCGATCTGGGCACCTGGGTGAATCTCAATGCCGGTGAGCATCCGGCCTAAATGAGAAATGAAACGCGCGAGCCAGTGCCAGTTGCCCTTCCAAAGGCGGTGGGCGAGACGGTGAACCATGATCGCATGCAGGCCTGGATAGCAGGTGAGAATCTCCAGCCTGCTGCGCGCGGCGGGATCACGCTCGAGGATGCAGTCGATGTTTTCGCGAAGTTCAGTCAACATGGATCAATGGTATCGCACTGTCGGGGTCGCGCGCGGCATTATCCTTGCCCATCAGAGGAAGGGGGTCTGCGCCTGGCGGTTTGGATCATGGCGGTGCAGACGCCACGCCACATGTCCACCTCGTCCTTGGTCATGTCACTTCGCTGAAACAGGTGGCGCATCCGCGGCATGAGCTTTTTGGGGTGATGTGGGTCCAGAAACTTGACATCGATCAGCGCTTGTTCCAGGTGGCTGAGCAGGGCATGGACCGCCTCGGCGCTGGCGGGCTGCTTGCCTGGATCAGGTTGCTTCACCTCCGTTGAGGGCAAATGGCCTGGGCCGGTCAGGGCATACCGCATCTCCCAGGCTGCCAGCTGAATGGCTTGGGAGACATTGAGCGAGCTGTAGGCAGGATTGGCGGGGATGTGGCAGACGCGGTGACACAGGCCGATCTGGGCGTTGGTCAGACCAGACCGCTCGGTGCCCATCACCATGGCGACCCTGGATGCAGGATGGACTTGCAGATGCCGATGGGTCAAATCGGCTGCCTGACGGATGTCACAGACAGTCGGACCCAAGTCACGCGGTCGTGCCGTCATGGCAAAGGCCAGCGTGACGGGTGAGAGAGCTTGCTCAAGCGAGTCAACAACCTGGGCTTGGTCCAGCACGTCCACCGCGCCGCTGGCCAGCGCAACCGCCTCCGGATGGGTGCAGACCTCCTGGATTTTCGGGGCGACGAGCACCAGCTCTCCGAACCCCATGGTCTTGATGGCCCGGGCGGCTGAACCGACATTTCCGGGGTGGCTGGGCTCACACATGACGAAGCGCACACGTGAAAAATCCGGGTTCATTTAAAATCCTGGTTTAGCCAAATAAAAGAAGCAATTTCACATGCACCCGATGCTTAATACCGCCATCAAGGCGGCCCGGCGCGCCGGCACCATCATCAACCGAGCCAGCATGGATCTGGAGCGGCTCGAAGTCAGCCGCAAAGGTCCACGCGATTATGTCACGGAAGTCGACCGTGCCGCCGAAGACGCCATCATCGATGTGCTGCGCACCGCCTACCCAGATCACTCGTTTTTGGCAGAGGAGTCCGGCATGGCTGGCCAGCCTGCCGACGGCAGCCCAGCTGAAAACGAATGGATCATCGACCCGCTGGATGGCACGACCAATTTCATTCACGGCATGCCTAACTATGCCGTGTCGATTGCGCTCAGGCAGCGTGGCCAGGTCATGCACGCCGTCATTTATGACCCCACACGCAATGAGCTTTTCACGGCCAGCCGTGGGGGCGGTGCATTTTTGAATGACCGCCGCATCCGGGTCTCCGGCCAAACCCGTTTCCATGATGCCTTGCTGGGTGCCCGTTGGCCTGGTTCCTTTGGGCCGGATCAGGTTGCCGCCCCCCGCTTTGCCGACATGGCGACCCGCTGCGCCGGTGTGCGTCGCACGGGCTCAGCAGTGCTGGACATGGTGTATGTCGCAGTGGGGCGTTTTGACGGGTTTTGCGGCCTTGGCCTCAAGCCATGGGACATGGCTGCTGCCAGCCTCATGGTGCTCGAGGCTGGTGGATTGATTGCTGACCTGGATGGCGAACAAACCTGGATGGAGCATGGCAACGTGTTGGCTGCGTCTCCCAAGGTCTTCACCCAGATGTTGGCTTGCCTCAGGCAGGATCAGGCGGGCTGATCGATCGATTTGCGATTGCCCTTGATTGATCGGCCTATCTTGGATTCTTAAATGGAATGGTTGCTTGACCCAACAATTTGGGTCGGCCTGTTGACCTTGGTCGTTCTTGAGATCGTCCTGGGGATCGATAATCTGATTTTCATTGCCATCCTGGCGGATAAGCTGCCTCCGGCGGAGCGTGATCGTGCCAGGATCATCGGGCTGTCCCTGGCTCTGGTCATGCGCTTGGGGCTGCTTGCCGGCATCTCGTGGTTGGTCACCTTGACCACGCCCTTGATCTCGCTGGGTCCCATTTCCTTTTCGGGGCGTGACTTGATTTTGATGTTCGGGGGATTTTTCCTGCTGTTCAAGGGAACCCTGGAGCTGCATGAGCGCATCGAGGGGAATCAATTCACTGCCCAAGGATCAAGGGTCTATGCAGGTTTTTGGGTGATCGTGACCCAGATCGTGATTTTGGATGCCGTGTTCTCTTTGGATGCCGTCATCACGGCGGTCGGCATGGTCGATGATCTTCCTGTCATGATGGCAGCAGTGATCATCGCGGTGATGATCATGTTGATCGCTTCCAAGCCGTTGACGCAGTTTGTGAATGCACATCCCACCGTGGTCGTGTTGTGCCTGGGATTTTTGTTGATGATCGGCTTTTCCCTGGTGGCCGAAAGCTTTGGCTACAAGGTTCCCAAGGGCTATTTGTATGCAGCGATTGGGTTTTCTGTTGTCATTGAGGCGCTCAACCAGTTTGCCCGCCGAAACCTGCTCAAGGTGGATGCTTCCCGACCCATGCGGCTGCGCACCGCAGAGGCTGTGTTGCGGATGCTGGGCAAGCGACCGATTGATGAAGTGGCTGTCGCGCAGGAGTCTACCTCCAGAGCAGTCCCCCCTGACGTGACGTTTGGTGTAGAGGAGCGCAACATGGTCAGCGGGGTGCTGACGCTCGGAGATCGCTCGATTCACTCCATCATGACCCCCAAGACCGAGGTCTCATGGGTCAATATCGAGGATGACCCGGTTGAAATCCGCAAGCAAATCGAGCGCACGCCGCATAGCTTTTTCCCAGTCTGCAAGGGCTCGCTTGACGATGTCCTGGGCATCGGACGTGCCAAGGAAATGATTGCCGACCTGCTGGTGGATGGACATATCCGCAAGGGGCGGCTCAGAGACCCTATCATCGTTCATGACACGATCAGCATCATCCGCCTGATGGATACCTTGAAAAAATCAAGGGGCCAGCTGGTGTTGGTGGCTGACGAGTTTGGTTCCATCCAGGGTCTGGTGACACCCATCGATGTGTTTGAGGCGATCGCCGGCGAGTTTCCTGATGAGGACGAGGCCCCAGATATCATTGCCGATGGCAAGGACCGTTGGCGGGTCGATGGCGCAGCCGACTTGCACCACCTGGAGCAGATCCTGGAAACAGAGGGCCTGGTCAACGAGGACGATGAATACACCACGCTGGCAGGCTATTTGCTCGCTCACTTTGGGCAGTTGCCCGCACCTGGGGATGCTTGCGTATTTGAGGCGCCGAATGGATCATTTCGTTTTGAAATCGTCCAGATCGATGGTCGCCGGATTGCCCAGGTGCGCGTGGAGCGCTTGCAAAAAACATTTGAAAACGAATCGGGAGAAGGGCAGTGATAGATCCGCAATGGCACTTGTTCAAGGCGTTTGTGCTTGGCGTGGTGGAGGGGCTGACCGAGTTTTTGCCCGTATCCAGCACGGGACACCTGATTTTGGTGGGCAAGTGGATCGACTTCGCGTCCTCTGAGGCCAAGGTGTTTGAGGTTGTGATTCAGCTGGGATCGATCCTGGCTGTGATGTGGATTTTTCGACAACGTTTGGCCCAGCTGATTGTGGGTACGCTGATGCGCAAACCGCTAGAGGTGGCCTTCACCCGCAACCTGCTGATCGCGTTTCTGCCGGCAGCGGTGATCGGCGCGATTTTCATCAAGCAGATCAAGGCATTGTTTTTTCACCCGGGTGTGGTGGTGGTGACCCTGATACTGGGTGGGCTCATCATGTTGTGGGTGGAGCGTCGCCCCAAGCCAGGCAGCCAGTCAGCCTTTCAGGTGACGGCCAACACCCTCGAGGAAATCTCCTGGAAGCAAGCCTTGATTGTTGGCTTGGCTCAGTGTTTGGCCATGATTCCCGGGACGTCCAGGTCAGGCTCCACCATCATCGGTGGGATGATGGCAGGCATTCAGCGCAAAACAGCGACTGAGTTCTCGTTTTTCCTGGCCATGCCAACCATGTTGGCTGCGGCTGTCTATGACACTTGGAGAAACGCCGCAGCATTGACACAGCAGGACACCATGGCCATTGTGGTCGGCTTTGTGACTGCTTTTTTCAGTGCCTTGATCGTGGTCAAGGCTGTTTTGGCCTTTATCTCCAAGCACACTTATCGGGTGTTTGCCTGGTACCGCATTGTGTTGGGCGCAATCGTAGGACTGATACTTCTCTACTGATTGCACAAAGTCGTCGCACCTTAAGTCTCGTCTTCTGCCAAGTCAAACAGGGCGGGTCCGTCCTCATCGATGACCATCCAGCCACCGCGGGGTGCCTGGCCAGGCTCGAGGTGATCACAGTCCCAGTCCGGCAAGACCCAGCGCTCGCAACGCTTGCCATCCACGTCATACACATGTCGCCCGGGACGATGCGTGTGGCCATGCACCATCATGTTGACGCCTGCGTTTTTGAGCGCCTGCAAGACAGCCTGTTGGTTGACATCCATGATGTCGCTGGACTTGGTTTGATTGGCAGCCATGCTCTCGCCGCGGGCTTGTGCCGCCATGGCCAAACGCTCAGGAATGCTGCGCGCCAAAAAGCCGGATTGCCAAGCCGGATTGCGAACCATGGCACGAAACTGCTGATAAGCGGTATCGTCGATGCAGTACTCATCACCATGGCTCAACAGCATCGTGATGCCCTCGGTGGTGACGATGCACTGGTCAGGCAACAGGCGCGCGCCGATCCCTGCGGCCAATGCCTCGCCCATCAAAAAGTCACGATTGCCCCGGCCCAGCCACACGGGGATCTTGGCTGCAACCGCTCGCAATGCCATCAGGTCTCGCGCCAGCCAGGGCGGGGCGACTACCGCGACATCGTCACCGATCCAGGCGTCAAAAATATCGCCAGGCAGCAGTAGCGCCGATGCCTCGCTGGATGCGAGCTTGAGAAAATCCCGAAAGGCCTGTGAAGTGGCAGGCGTCTGTTCGGCCAGATGGACGTCAGACGCCAGCCACACTGGGCCAGCAATGGAGAGCTTATTCAACGATGACAGCCTTGTTGATGGTCACATCCTGCGTCGGGACGTTTTGGTGAAAACCGCTGTTGCCGGTTTTGACGCCCTTGATCTTGTCGACCACATCCATCCCGGAGGTCACTTTACCGAATACAGCATAGCCCCAGCCATTGGATGTGGGGGCGGTGTGGTTCAGAAAATCATTGTCAGCGACGTTGATGAAAAACTGTGCTGTGGCAGAGTGAGGATCGTTGGTGCGAGCCATGGCAATCGTGTATTTATCGTTTTTCAGACCATTGTTGGCCTCATTGTCGATGGGTGCCTTGGTTGGTTTTTGCTTCAGGCCTGGCTCAAAGCCACCGCCCTGGATCATGAATCCATCCATCACGCGATGGAACACCGTACCGTTGTAGAAGCCATCCTTGACGTAGTCGATGAAGTTGGCAGCTGTCTTGGGGGCTTTGGCAGCATCGAGCTCGATGACGATGTCGCCCATGCTGGTTTCGAGTTTGACGCGTGGATTTGTGCTCATGGAGGATTTGCCTTGGGGATTGTTGGTAGTGGAGGACGCCGGAACGGAGGCCGGCCAGATGAAAGACAGCCCCATGCAAAGCGTGAGGCTCAGAAAAATTCGGCGTGTAGGCATCATTTTGGCGAGGAGGCGTTGCTGGGATTGGAACGATTGGGCTGGCTGGCCCGGCCGGTCGGGGACCCTGACGCAGCAGGTTCGAGTTTACCGCTCAGAATCTGCCGAATCGCGTTGATTTTAAGGGCAAGATCGGGAGGGGCGCCTTGACCCTCGGCCGCGCGTTGATATGCCTTCTGGGCAATCATCAGTTGCACGTCACCCAGGTTGGAGAGCGCAGCCTTGTAGTTGGGATAAATCATGATCGCCATTTCCAGGGCACCGCGAGCCTGCTCAAGGTCGCCACGTTGAACGTAGATGGCGGCGAGGTTGTTCCAGGGCTCGGCAAGCTCTGGATAGCGGATGGTCATTTGGCGGTAAATGCCCTCAGCCTCTGGTAGTCGACCCAGCGCGGCAAAGGCATAAGCCTGCAGAAACAGGAGTTGTACGTCCGTGCCTGGTGTGGCGCGAGCGGACTCGGCAGCCAGACGCTGTTCGATTTCCTTGAGTGCTTGCTCGAACCTGCCAGCCTTGAGCAGCCCTTCGATCCGAGCCGTGATGTCAGACGCCGTTGGCGGAATGGAGGTGTCAACCGACGGGCTGATCGAACGCAGCACCCTTGCCAATCCCTCCCATCCGCGGTCGATTGACTCCGTGTTGCTGGAGGAGCCAAGCTGGGCAGGGGCCGACATTGACGAGGTTTGGGATGCGGCAGGCAAACTTCCTGCAGACAGCAAGCCAGCCAGTGCCAAGGTCAGAATGCGTGGTGAGAAGGACAAGGCGAAACACTCTCAGTTGCTATACTTGATATCTTGCATTTTAGCCATGCTTTGGGACTTTCCCTGGTCCCCGACCTCTCACTCTCCCTCATGCTACAGATTTACGATTCCCTCACCCGTTCAAAGCGCCCTTTTGTGCCGGTTCAGCCAGGTCAGGTGAGGCTATATGTCTGTGGGATGACCGTTTATGACTACTGCCATCTTGGACATGCCAGGATGCTGGTGAGCTTCGATGTCGTTCAGCGCTGGCTCAGGAAATCCGGTTTCGATGTGCGATATGTCAGAAACATTACTGACATCGATGACAAGATCATTCGCCGTGCGGTCGAAACCAACCGCCGAATCGGCGAGGTGACGTCGTTTTTTATCGACGCCATGCACGCCGACGAGATGGCCTTGGGTGTACAGCCTCCCGATGATGAGCCGCGCGCCACCGAGTATGTCGGTGATATGCTCGATATCATCCGACGTCTCGAAGATAAAGGCCTTGCCTATCACGCAGCGGATGGTGACGTGAATTTCGCTGTCCGCGCGTTTGATGGCTACGGCAAGCTGTCGGGAAAGTCGCTGGATGACCTGCGTGCAGGTGAACGGGTGGCAGTGGACACCTCCAAGCGGGATCCGCTGGACTTTGTGCTCTGGAAGTCTGCCAAAGACACCGAGCCGCCCGATACGCGATGGGATTCTCCCTACGGTTGGGGCCGGCCCGGCTGGCACATCGAGTGCTCCGCCATGAGCAAGGCCTTGCTGGGCATGCCATTGGACATTCATGGCGGGGGGCCTGACCTGAAGTTCCCCCACCACGAGAATGAAATCGCCCAGACCGAGGGTGCCTTTGGTGGCACGCTCGCCAATCATTGGATGCATTGTGGCCCGTTGATGGTCGACACGGAAAAAATGTCGAAGTCGCTGGGCAACTTCAAGACGATCCGCCAGACCATCGCCATGCCTGGGCAGGGCAGCGAGCAGTCCGCCTATCAGGCCAACCACCGTGAGGCGGAGATGTTGCGGTTTTTTATTGTTCGCAACCACTACCGCAGCCCACAAAACTACGCACCCGACAATCTTGTGGACGCGCAGGCATCGCTGGATCGCCTCTATCAGACGCTGGCAAACGTACCACCCGCTGAGGTTGCCGTCGACTGGAGTTTGCCAGCGTGTCTGGCTTTCCAGCAGGCGATGGACGATGATTTCAACTCCGCTGGCGCAGTAGCCGTGCTGTTTGATCTCGCTAACGAAGCCAATCGGACGGGTGATGCCCAGGTGTCCGGCCTCATGAAGGCGCTTGGTGCCCTCTTGGGACTGTTGCAGCAACCGCCGGCGAGCTACCTTCAGTTTGGATCGCGCTACACCCGTCGCGCGATCGAGCAGGGTGCAGGCTCCCAGCCATCCGCTCCATCCCTGACTGAGCCAGAGATTGAGGCCATGATTCAGCAGCGTGCCCAGGCCAAGCAGTCCAAACAGTTTGCCGAGGCAGACCGCATCCGCAACGTACTCAAGGCTGCTGGCGTCGAGCTTGAGGACAAGCCGGGTGGTGTCACTCAGTGGCGTCGGGCATGAGGCCAATCTGATGAGTCCAGCCACGATCGACCCAGCCAAGCCCGCGTATTGGGATGACGCCATCACCCAGCTGATGCGGCGCGACCGCATCATGCGCAAGCTGATACCCAAGCATCCTGAGGTGTTTTTGACCTCCAGGGGCAATCCATTTGTGACGCTGGCCCGTTCAATTGTGGGCCAGCAGATCTCTGTCAAGGCAGCCGAGGCGGTCTGGCAACGATTTTTGTTGGCTTGTGGCAAGCGTCCCACGCCACTGAGCGTGCAGCGTGTCGGGGTGACAGGCTTGCGGGAGGCTGGATTGTCCCAGCGCAAGGCAGAGTATGTGATCGACCTCTCTCAGCATTTCATCGATAAGCTGGTGCATCCGACCCGCTGGGCGCAGATGGAAGACGAGGGCGTCATCGAGGAGCTGACGGCGATCCGGGGCATCGGACGCTGGACGGCGGAGATGTTTCTGATTTTTAATCTGCAACGCCCTGATGTGTTGCCGCTGGATGATGTCGGACTCCTCAAGGCAATCTCGCTACACTACTTCAGTGGTGAGCCGGTATCCCGGTTTGAGGCCAGGGAGGTTGCGCAGGCATGGCAGCCATGGCGAACGGTGGCAACCTGGTATCTCTGGCGCAGCCTGGATCCGGTGCCAGTCGAGTACTGATTCACTGAGCCACGCTGCTGGGCACAAGAACTTACTTACGGAACAGATAACGACATGCGCAACACTTTTCTGGAATTCGAGCAACCGCTGGCAGATCTGGAGAACAAGATCGAGCAGCTGCGTTATGTGCAGGCCGATTCCGCTGTCGATATTTCCGAGGAAATTGGCCGCCTTCAGCAAAAAAGCCAAAACCTCGCCAAGGAAATTTATGGCAAGTTGACCCCATGGCAAACCGCGTTGGTCGCACGTCATCCACAGCGTCCCTACACCTTGGACTATGTGCGTGAGATTTTCACGGACTTTCACGAGTTGCATGGTGACCGCATGTACGCCGATGACCTGTCGATTGTGGGTGGCATGGCACGATTCAACGGGACACCTTGCATGGTGATAGGCCACCAAAAGGGACGTGACACCAAGGAGCGTGCCGCGCGCAATTTCGGCATGCCGCGTCCCGAGGGCTACCGCAAGGCCTTGCGCCTCATGCGTTTGGCTGAAAAATTCAACATGCCCGTGTTCACCTTTGTGGATACCCCGGGCGCCTATCCTGGCATCGGAGCCGAAGAGCGTGGCCAGTCCGAGGCGATTGGCCACAACCTCTACGCCATGGCCGAGCTGCGTGTCCCCATTATCTCCACCATCATCGGTGAGGGAGGCTCGGGGGGGGCGCTAGCCATCGCGGTGGGCAATGCTGTGCTGATGCTGCAGTATTCAACCTATTCGGTGATTTCACCTGAGGGTTGTGCCTCCATCCTGTGGCGCAGCGCAGACAAGGCGCCAGACGCCGCTGAGGCGCTGGCGATTACTGCCCCACGCCTCAAAGACCTGGGCCTGATCGATCGTGTGGTCAACGAGCCGGTGGGGGGCGCCCACCGCGACCCGCGCGTCATGGCGCGTCTGCTGCGCCGTGCTCTGGGTGATGCCTTGCGACAGCTTGCGGGAATGAGTCCTTCCGAGCTGGTGGAAAACCGGTTGCAGCGCGTGCTGTCCTTTGGTCGATTCCAGGAAGTGCGTGCCTGAGTGCGTGCCTGATTCGGTTGACGTAAATGGTGCGCCAGGCCCAGCCTGGAAGCTGGTGTCGAACGCCATTGCTGCGTTTCCCCAAGCATCTGTTGCCGTCGGCTGCAGTGGTGGCCCTGACTCTGCAGCGCTTGCGATCGTGGCACGGGATGTCTGTCAGTCAATGGGCAGACGATTGAGCTTGTTGCATGTTCATCATGGTCTTCAGGCCGATGCGGATGCATGGGCCAGATCAGTCCGTGAGTTGGGGCGCCTGCTCGATGTCCCCGTCTCTGAGCAACGGGTCAACGTGGACTTGCGCCTGGGTGATGGTGTCGAAGGCGCAGCACGACAAGCCCGCTACACCGCCTTGGCTCACATGATGCAAACCACCAGTAGTGATATCTTGTTGCTGGCCCATCACCGCCAGGACCAAGCTGAGACCGTTCTCTTCAGGTTGCTCAGGGGGGCAGGTGTGCATGGTTTGCAAGCCATGCAGGCACAGTCTGAGCGTGATGGCATGTTGATCCTTCGCCCTTGGTTGGACTTGGACCGTCCTGCCGTTCTTGCCATCCTTGACAGTTTTTCCGCTCAACATGCGTGGGTACCTGTCCAGGACCCGACCAACACCGATCCTGCTTATGCACGAGGCGTGTTGCGATCCAAGCTGATTCCAGAGATTGCTCAGCATTGGCCACAATGGGCGTCCAGCCTAGCCCGTCATGCGCGGCAGGCGGCCGAGGCTGGCGCGCTGTTGGATGAGGTGGCAGATGAGTGGCTGTCCGCTCTGGAGCCTGGCGCGTGCCACGAGAGCTTTTCCCTGAAACGGTGGCGCGATTTACCTGCTGCGAGGCAACACCTTGTGCTGCGGCGCTGGCTGAGCAAGCAGGGTTGTCGCATGCCCTCCGAGGCCAGGCTGGCGGAGCTGGTACGCCAGCTGCAAACGGTACATGCCCTTGGCCACGATCGTGCACTGACGTGGGAGCATGATGGGCGCGTCGTCTCCTGTGAGCGGGGCAGGGTGACCTGCAAGCCGGCTTAGAACCCATCCTGTGCTGAGGCCAAGATTGCCGGATGGCCCTCCCGACAAGGAAAGCCAACCCTCAAGAAAGGGTTAAAATACTGGACTTTGCCTGTCATGCAGTAATTGCCATGCAGTGACTGTCAGTTCGCATCTCACTTTCCCACCTGCAGATTTCATCATGTCCTTGATCGTTCATAAGTACGGCGGTACGTCCATGGGTTCCGTCGAGCGCATTAAAAACGTCGCGCGCCGCGTGGCCAAGTGGAGGGC
>QXGG01316140.1_pt1 | contig 15814 bp, 10 predicted proteins | sample 1982491 | NCBI WGS metagenome assembly QXGG01 (sample SAMN09924614, study PRJNA488089) | Wastewater metagenome, whole genome shotgun sequencing project. | isolation source: South African research farm wastewater | place: South Africa: Irene, Agricultural Research Council, Animal Production... | reverse complement strand
GGGCTGCTCGAGTCGCGCCATCTCCGCATCGGTCATCCACGGGAGCTGGCGGAGCTTGGTGCGCAGGCGGTCAGGCATCGGGGTGCCATCGATCTCGTGCTGGGGCCTGCTCTTCCAGCGGCGGTGCACCCACAGGTACTGCTCGGGGCGCGACCGCACGCCCTGCTCGATGGCGCGGTTGAAGCGCGCGGTGATGTAGTAGAGGGGATCTGGCGCATCGGCCCAGTCCCCGGGACGCATCACGTCGACGCACTCGAGCTCGTAGCGGAACGAGTCGCCGGTGCGGCGCGCGATGCCGGTGACGACAGGCAGCTCGTAGCGCATCGCAAGCAGCCCGATCGACTTGTAGCTCGACGCGAGCCTGCCGAAGAAGGGCACGAAGAGGCCGTCGCTGCCTGCGTTCTGGTCGGCGATGAATCCCACGCGCCCGCCAGCCTCGACCACGCGCTGCACCTCGGCCGTGGCTCCGAACTTGGTGAGGATGCGCAGCCCGCGCGCCTCGCGCACGGCGCGGATCCATGCGTCGAGCCACGGGTTGTCGAGGGGCCGCGCGAGCGCCACGGTGTCGAACCCGAGCAGCGCCAGCGTGAACCCCAGCAGCTCCCAGTTGCCGCAGTGGCCGGTCACCATCAGCATGGGCCGGTTGGAGAGCAGCAGCTCGACGTTCTCGTGCATCAGCCCGGCGCCGCGCTGCGCGATGCGCACTCGCTCGGGCCACGACGACGGCGTCAGCAGCCGCGGCACCGCCACCGATTCGACCATGAACATCTGGAACATGTTCTCGATCGACCTTCGCGCGAGCGTCTCGACGTCCGCAGGCGCAAGCTCCGGCATCGCCTGCGCGATGTGGTGCTGCGCCCTCAGCCTGTGCCGGCGCACGACGCGCGCATAGGCGCATCCCACCGCCGATGCGGTGCGCATGTTCTGCTCGATGCCGAACGAGTGGGTGAGCGCGAACGCCCCGCGCAGGACCGCGTACTGCGCCGCATCCGACAGGCGGGTGAGGGCGCCGCGGGGCCGCACCGCGTCAGCGCTCGGCTGCGCCAGTCAGGATGCGGAAGCGGTTCCAGTTCAGGACCGGAATGCCTGCGTCGCGGGCCTGGCTGATCAGGTTGTCGTACGACTCGCGCGCCGCGCGGGCGCGGAAGAACGCGTCGAACTGCGCCTGGCTTGCGCCAAGGGACGGCGCGACCGGCATCGGCGGCTGCGAGCCGACCACCACGAAGTCAAGGTCGCCCGTGATCGACTCGCTGCTGACCACCTCGCCGCCCCATTCCGCAATCTTGCCGCGGATGTAGTCGGCCTCGGTGTCCGACACGGCTCCGTCGGCGTCCACGTCGAACTTCCCGTGCACGAGGAACTTGTAGCGGTAGTCGGGGCTGTACACGGCGTTGGCGATCACGTCCTCGCGCACGATCGGGCGGCCCGGGCGCTGGCGCGTGACGCGCGCGACGCTCGTGGTCTCCCCGACGCGCACGATCTCGATGCTCGCCTTCCCCGCGGTCTGGCGCTGCGTCTGCGGGTCGAACTGGATCGCGGCCGCGTCGTCGTAGACCTCGAACGTCATGCCGGGACGCACCCGGTCCTTGGCGCCGAGCGAGATGTAGACGCGGTCGCTTGACGTCGACGCATCCACGATGCGACCGTCAACGAGGAGCGACGCATCCTTTGGCTTGACGCGGAACTGGTCGACCTGCTTCTGAAGCTCGCCCGCTCGGGTGCGCAGCAGCGAGACCTCCTGGTTTGCGGCATCGATCTGCTGCTGCAGCTCGGCGAAGCGGTTCTTGTAGGAGTTCTCGAGCTCCTCGCGCGCGGCTGCGTACTCCTGCTTGACCTCGTCGACCTCGACCTGGTGGCGGTCGCCGGCCTGCTTGTACGGCTCGAGGCTCGCGCGGGTCTCCTCGACCTCGCGCTTGGCCGCATCGACCTGCGCCTGCGCCTGCGCCTTCGAGAGCTCCGCGGCGCGCTCCGCTGCGGCGACCGAGGCGCGCATGCCTTCGGCCTCGTCAGACTTCGCGCGCAGCTGCCTGCGAGCCTCGTCGATCGCGGCCCGGGCGGTCTGGCCCTCGGCGAGCGAGAGCGACGAGCGGAGCGCCGGCGCGTCCGCGTTGGGGTCGCCCGCGACAATCGCCGCGATTTCGCCCTTCTGGTTCATGAGGTACTCGACCAGCGTCATGCGCTCGGGGCTGGCGGCCGCCATCAGCTTGCGGACCTCCTCGCGGTTCAGCTGCTCGCTGGTGGCGACTCGCGCGAGGTCCTCCTGTGCGCGGCGGGCGTCCTGCTCGGCCTTGTCCATGGCGCTGTAGAAGTAGATGGCGGCCACCGCAGACAGCACGGTCAGGACAACGAAGGTGACGAGGGCTGCGATGATGCCTGTGCCGGCCGATCTGGACGCCATGAGTGCTCCTGCGGGACGCCGCGGGGGGGACTGAAGGGGGGCGGGCTGGCGATCAGGCCGGTCCCGACCCGGGAACCGCGTATCGTCCGCTCAGAAGGGGGTCCGCGTCAAGCGGGGCACGAGGTCCGGATGCCATTTCGCGGACCCTCGCACGGTCCACTTGCGCCCGGACGCCATTTGTGGGACGATTGTCCTTCCGATTCGAGGATCAACCACGTGCCAAACACCGCATCCGCCAAGAAGCGAGTCCGTCAGTCCGCCTCCCGCAACGCCCGCAACCGCTGGCGCAGCAGCATCGTGAAGGATGCCATCAAGGCGTTTCAGAAGGCCGCGCAGGGCGGTGACACTGCGGCCGCAGAGACGGCGCTCCGCAACGTGTCGAAGCTCGTGGACCGCTACTCGACGACAAGCACGATGCACCGCAACACGGCCGCGCGCCGCAAGAGCCGCCTCGCGAAGCGCCTCAACAAGATGCGCGCTGCGGGCTCCGCCAAGAAGGCCTGAGCATGGCATCGCCGCGCCGAGGCGCGGCTGGCGCACAGGTGCCCTCGCGCCGACGCGTCGAGGCGACTCAGACATACTGGGACAGGTCGAGGCAGCCGCTCGAGATCCTGGCGCTCGTGGCGCCTCTTGTTGTGGTCTACGAGATTGGTCTCGTGTGGGCGCTGCGGGCAGAGCGCGGCACGATCACGAACCGTGCGCATGAAGGGCTCCTCCGTCTCTTTGATGCTGTCGGCATCGACCTCATGGTGATGGCGCTTCCCGCGCTGGCGGTGGTGATTGTGCTCGTGACATGGCAGCTCCTGTCGCGCCGCCCGTGGTCGCTCGACCTTCCCACCCTCGGCCTCATGGTGGTCGAGTCCGCGGCGGCGGCACTGCCGCTTGCCGTCTTCGCGCAGGTGATCGCGCGATCGGACGCGGCCTGGGCATCGATGGGTGCCATGGCGTTCGCGCAGGGTGCGCAAGGCGCTCCCGTGGCCGGCCCGGAGACGCTCGGGGTGCTCGGCAAGGTGAGCCTTGCGATCGGCGCAGGCATCTACGAGGAGCTGATCTTCCGGATGGCGCTCATCTCGCTGCTGCACACCCTCTTCGTGGATGCCATGCGCATGGGCGAGCGGTGGGGGATCGGGATCGCCGTCGCGATCTCGGCTGCGCTGTTCGCGATGTACCACCCGCTCGGGGCGGCCGACGGCGGCATCGACTGGTCTCGCGCAACCTTCTTCACTGGAGCAGGCGCGTACTTCGGCGTGCTCTACGTGATGCGGGGATTCGGCATCGCGGTGGGCGCTCATGCCGCGTACGACCTTCTCGCGGTGGTGGCCCTTCCTGCGTGGTACGCGTGAGCAGGCTGAGCGGCGCGGGCGGCGCACAGTCGTACACTCGCTCCCACCGATGAGGCGCATCATCCCGGTCATTCTTGCCGTGGCCGCCTCGGTGGCGATCCTGTGGTTCGCGGCGCGCATGGACCGTGGTGGGCCGGCCGTGCGACAGGGAAGGATCGGTCCTGCAGTGCCGATGGTGGAGCCGACGCCGCTCACCGACGCCGAGCGCGAGAGTGCCCGCAGGCCCGGTGCGCCTGGGTCGATTGCGCTCGAGCGTGGCGCGTGGGTGCAGGTGGCCGGCGACGATGGCCAGCTCGAGCAGCAGTACAGCGCCACGAAGCTCGATCCCGAGCCTGGCGCGTACCTCAGCATGCGTGAGCCGCGTGCGGTCTTCTACTTGAGCGATGGCCGGGTGGCCACGCTCCGCGCCGACGCAGGGCGCGTGCATGTCCCGAACCGTGCACTCGAGTCGGGGAGGTTCACGGGCGAGGTGGTGATCCGCCTGTACCGGCCTGAGCCTGGCGCGGCGGTCGACCTCGCGAATGACTCGCCGAGCGCGATCCTGGAGGCGCCGCAGCTCGACTTCGACACGACGCTGAACCAGATCACCTGCGAGCGGGCCTTCCGCCTCACGACAGACATGCTTACCTTCGATGGCGAGGGGCTCGACCTGCTGCTCGGCGAGGACACCCGCACGGTGGAGCGACTGGTGGTCGAGCGCGCGCTCGGCCCGATCGTGATCGACCGGCGCCGGATGGGCACTGGAGGTGCGCGGCGTGCGGCGTCGACCGCATCCGAAGGTTGCCCCTCGTACGGTGCCGACGATGCGGTGCCCTGCAGCATCTTCCAGCCCGCGCCGACGAAGGCGCGCTTCTACCGGCTCGACCTCAACGAGAACGTGGAGCTCACGCGCTACTCGCCGCTGGGCCGCGCCGATGCGCGCGGCGACCTTCTGCGCATCGTGATGACGCTCGAGAGCGACTTGCTGTCGCGATCGGTGGCTGGGCCTGCTGATGGCCGGCACGGGCAAGGTGGGGGAGGTGCGCGCGAGACCGTGGCGCTCCCGATGCATGCTGCGCTCGCGCTCTCGTCAATGGCGGCCCAGCCGCCTCAGGGGGCTAGCGATCCCGAGGACATCATCGTCATCCGGTTCACCGGTCGGCTCACGATGGATCCGCTGCCGCCTGGATCGCCAGTGCCCGCATCGCCCGGCGACATCGACGTCACGATCGATGGCGAGGAGGTGCTCCTCGCGGATGCGCCGTCGCTTGCAATGCGTGCAGGCCACGTGGACCTCTCGCTGACGCAGCGCGCAGCGGGGGACAGCCGTCAGGCGACACCGCGCACGCTGGTGGCGACGAAGGGCGTCGAGGCGACCGACGGCACTCAGACGCTCTGGAGCGATGCGCTGCGCGTCACCTTCGCGGAGCGCACCGGCGGCATGGGCGGCGATGCGACCCTTGGAGAGGTAGACGTCGCTCGCGCGCAGGCCGATGGTGGCGTGCAGCTTGCCCTCAAGGACGGCGCACGGATCTTCGCGTCTGCGATCGATGCGTTCCCGCCGGAGCGACGGGCCGAGCTCGCCGGACCGGATGTGGCGGTCATCCGTGCGGGAGTCCTGCTTGACGGCATGCCTGCGCTCAGCGTGAACGAGCGCGAGAGGTCGGTGCGCTCGGCGGGAGCGGGCCGCGCGCGCAGCTGGCCAGAGTCGCTCGTTGGCACTCCCGGTCCTGCGGACCCGACGCGGCCGGCGCTTCCTCCCGTGCGCATCGATCGGCCGACGGCGTTCGACCGCACACCGGAGTTCGAGGCCACGTGGACAGGGGCGATGTCCTACGTCGACCGCGGCAACGACGGCGCGCTGCTCGAGGTGACGGAGAGCGTGCGTGTGCGTGCGGAGCCGAGGCCTGAGGAGTTCGATGCGCTCGATGCGGCTGCGGTGACGATCGAGTTTGAGCGTGCGCCGGGAGCGCTGCCGATCGACCGGGGCGACGCTGGCGTCGATGTGCGTGCGCGAAGGGTGCTTGCCGTGGGCGACGCGCGCGTCGAGAACCAGGTGTGGCCGAGCGGCGCGCGCCAGGGCGAGCCGCGGCTCTTCCGGCTGCGAGGCCCTCGCATCGACTACGACACCGTGACCTCGAACACCGATGTGCCGGGCGCTGGTGACGTGCTCGTGCACGTGCCCGCCGGGCAGGGCAAGACGAAGACGGGCAGTGTGGGCGAGGGCGCCGCGCCGGGTGGAGGCATCGAGGGCACAAGCAGGTTCCGCTGGCAGCGCGCGATGCGCATGGCGATGCAGCCCGATGGCCGGCACCTGATGACGATGGACGGTTCGGTGGAGCTCGTGCGCGCGGGCCCGAAGGAGGGCGACACGCTGACGCTCACCTGCGACAGGATCGAGGCGCTGCTCGACAGGCCGGAGGCTGGCGATGCCGCGAGCCGCGGCCGGCGCGAGGACTTCGGGCTCGGCGGCAGCGCGGAGATGCTGCGGGTTCGCGGCGTCGGGCGCTGCTTCGTGCGCACGCCGCAGTACGACATGGAGTGCGAGGAGTTCGACTACGACGTGCGCACCCAGATCGCGGAGCTGCGCGCGCGTCCGGGCCGTACGGTGAGCGTGCTCGGGGCAGGGCAGGTGGCGCCTGTGCGCGCGGCGGGCGTGGTGTGGGACCTTGCGAGCGGGCGCATCGAGCTGCGCAGCGCATCGGGCACCGTCGGCCGGTAGCTCGCAGTGTCCTGCGGAAGGCGCGCCACGACCTCACATGCCCGGCGCAGCTAGAGCTGCGTCCGGATCGCCCAGAGGTCGGCAAAGAGGGGCCGGAAGAGCGTCTCGCGCAGGTACGCGACTCCGGGCGACCCGCCTGTGCCCTGCTTGAAGCCGATCGTGCGCTCGACCATCTTCACGTGGCGGTAGCGCCACTCCTGCAGTCCCTCGTCGAGGTCCACCAGCAGCTCGCACACCGCGCGCTCGGAGGGATGCTCCCTGTAGAGGTTCAGCAGCATCGACTGCACCGCATCGTTCGGCTCAGGCAGCGCCTGCGACGGCACCGCAAGGCACTCGTCGGGCACCGCATGTCCCTTGCCGCGCAGCCACATCAGGAACGACTGCCACACCGTGCGCGTGGGCCACAGCGCCTCGAGCCTTGCGCGCTCGGGAGACCCTTCCGGGTAGTGGCTGATGACTCCGCGCCGGCGCGAACCGAGCATGATCTCGTACTCGCGGAACTGCGCGGACTGGAATCCCGAGGAGTTCTGCAGCAGCCCGCGGAAGCCAAGGAAGTGCACAGGCGTCATCGTCTCGAGCACGTCGATCTGCCCGACCATCGTCTTGAGGATCGTCAGCTTGCGCTTGAGCGTTCGGAGCGCGTCCACGTCGTGGCCTGCCTCGAGGGAAGACTGCAGGAACCCGAGCTCGTGAATCTGCTGTCGGAACCAGAGCTCGTAGACCTGGTGGATGACGATGAACAGCATCTCGTCATGGTCGCGGCCGCCGGACACCGGCTGCTGCAGCGACAGGAGCTCCGGGACCTTGAGGTACTCGCCGTATGTCAGGGGCACGCGGCGAAGATACCGCGTGCGGTCGGGGTCGCCGCATCGAGCGGGTGGGCAAGCCCGACCTCATCGCACAGCATGCGCGAGGCAATGGTGCTCGAGAGGAAGATGACCGGAAGTCCAGAGCCAGGATGCGTGCCCCCGCCGGTGAACCACAGTCCGTCGGTGCCCGGGTACCGGTGCTGCACTCGGCGGTGCAGCATCTGCCCGATGTTGTGCGCGAGGTTGAAGGTGGCGCCGTGGTTGATGCGCTCGCCCGCCCAGTCCGCGGGCGTGAACATGATCTCGGTGCGCAGGCGCGAACGTATGTCGCGGATCCCGAACACGTGCTCGAGCTGCGCCAGGAAGTCCTCTCGCAGGCGCGCGCGCTCGGCGCTCCAGTCGACGTTGCAGTGGCCTGCCTTGTCGTTGGTGACCGGCATCAGGCAGTAGAGCGCGCTGCATCCTGCGGGCGCGAGCGTGGGGTCGATGCGCGATGGGTTGCAGACGTACGCCGACGGGTCCGCGCTGAGCGTCCCGCGCTCGGAGATGTCGGCGAGGTTGTCGCGGTAGAGCGTCGACGTGTAGATCGTGTGGTGGGGGAGGTCGACCTCGCCGTCGATGCCCGCGTACAGCATCACGGTCGAGCAGGAGTAGCGCTTCGCGTCGATCGCCCGGTCAGTGTCGCGGCCGCGCAGCGATTCGGGCACCAGGTTCTTGAGCGCCCACGTCGCGTCCGCGTTGACGACCACGTGGTCGTGCCGGTGCATCTGGCCGTGCACATTCACGCCGCACGCACGCCGGCCCGCGAAGGCGATCGAGTCGACAGGCGCGCCGCACCGGATCGTGACGCCCATCCCTCGGCACACCTCAGCCATGGCGGTCATGAGCGCATTGCATCCGCCCTGGGGATGCCAGATGCCGTGCTCGTACTCGATGAACGGCAGGATCGAGAAGAGCCCAGGGCAGTCGAAGGGGCTCATGCCCAGGTACTTGCTCTGGAAGCTCATCGCCAGGCGCGATGCGGGATGCCTGAAGTAGCGCGTGAGGAGGCCGTGCACAGATTCCCACGGCCGGATCATCGGGCCGACCTTGATGGTGTCCATGCTCACCATGTCGAGCACGCTGCGCATCGGGCTCTTGAGGATCGGAGTCATCAGCGCGAGCTTGCGGCGGTTGTCCGCAATGAAGCGCAGGAACGCGGGCCCGTCCTGCGGGTCGAGCGCCGCGAGCCGCGCGGCCATCGCCTCGAGGTCCTGGGTGGTGTCGATGCGGATCGGGTCGGCTCCCGGCTGGCCGATCATCAGCCGGTACATGGGGTCAAGCCGAGTGAGCGCGCAGTGGTCCGCCAGGGATGCGCCCGCGGAGGAGAAGATCTCCTCGAGCACATAGGGCATCATGAAGAAGGTGGGTCCGCAGTCCCACGCGAATCCATCCTTCTCGAGCCGGCGCGTGCGGCCGCCGATGCGTTCATGCGCCTCGTAGACCGTGACCCTGCATCCCGCGGCCGCGAGCTGCATGGCCGACGCGAGCCCGCCCGGTCCCGCGCCGATCACCGCGACATCGGGCGATCGGCTGTGCAGCGGCGCGTGCGGCGAGGAGGGTGCAGTGGCGATCATCATGTAGCCTTCGCGCACGTGAGGCTATCGGATGCGCGCGCATCCGCGTCCTTGCGTCCCGCGAACAGAACCCGCAGACGTCCCCATGTCCAGCCCGCCTGCCCTCAACTGTCCTGACCGAGTGCGTCCTGCACCGGGTCCGCGTGCATCGGGGGGCGCGCCGACCGCGGGGCATGCATGGGGCATGGCGCCGCTGGCGGCTCGGGTCTCGTGGCTCGGCGCACTCCAGTCCCGGGTTGCTGCACGCACTGATGCCCTGGTTGACCTGGTTGCCGCCGAGGTGGGCAAGTCTCGCTGGGAGGCGCTCGCCACTGACGTACTTCCGCTGGTCGACTCGATCCGATGGCACCGCCGCCATGCCGCGCGGGCGCTGACGGGCGGTCCCGTCGGCGGCCGTCCATGGTGGATGATGGGCATGTCCCACCGCATCGAGCGGGTGCCGCTGGGCCATGTGGCGATCATCGCGACGTGGAACTACCCGGTGCAGCTGCTGGGCATCCAGCTCGTGCAGGCGCTGGTGGCGGGAAACCGCGTCACCGTGAAGCCAAGCGAGCGGTCGCCGAAGTCGCAGCTGGCCTTGCTGGAGCTCTTCACGGACGGGCTTCCTCCGGGCACGCTCGACTGGACCGCGAGCGACCGCACTGCCGGCGAGGCGCTGCTGCGCGACAGGCGATTCGATCATGTGGTGTTCACCGGCTCGACGGAGGTGGGGCGCATGGTCGCCGAGACATGCGCGCGCACGCTGACGCCCACCACTCTCGAGCTCTCGGGATGCGACTCGGCCCTGGTGCTTGAGGACGCTGACCCCGCGATCGCGGCGCGCGGCATCTGGGATGCGGTCACGATGAACGCAGGTCAGACGTGCATGGCGCCGCGGAGGGCGATCGTCGATGCGCGCATCTGGCCCCGGTTCATCGAGCATCTCGCGCCTCTTGTTGGAGCATCGGGCGCATTGCCGCTCGTGAGCCCGGATTCGGCGTCGCGCGTGGCGGAGTGCGTGCGTGACGCGGTGGCCTCGGGAGGCCGGCCGCTTCGCGGTGTCGTCGAGGGGCCCCGTGGCGTGCACTGGCGTCCTGCCGCAGTCGCCGGCGGCGACCTGATGTCGGAGCTCGCGCGCGGCAGGCACTTCGGGCCTGCGCTTGCGGTGCTTGCGGCGGACGGGCTTGAGTCGACATTGGCGCTGCACAGGCGGTTCGACCAGCACCTTGCGGTGTCGGTGTGGTGCTCCGCGGCGCGTGCGCGGCGCATGTCGCGCGACCGTGCCACGCTCTCGGCGCTTGGGGCTGGTGTGGTGACATTCAACGATGCGGTCCGTCCGACGGCGCACCCGGCAACGTCCATCACCGGCAATGGCTCGAGCGGATGGGGCGCAACACGCGGCGAGGCCGGCCTGCGCGCGATGTCGCGCGAGGTGAGCGTCTCCAGCACGTCCACCCGCATGCGCACGCCGTCAGGCGAGCCGTCGCCATCCGTGCAGTCGATGTTCCGCCGCCTCAGCGGCCTCGGCGCCTCGCGCCCCAGGACCAACTACCCATGATCCAGCAGAAGCAGCAGATCCAGCACTCTCCAGGCCATCGGTCCGCCACGCACAGCGCGCGCCCCTCCGCGGGCCGAAGCGCAATTGTCATCGGAGGCGGGCTCGCAGGTCTCGCGGCGGCAGTCGAGCTCCGCACCCACGGGCTCGATGTGACGATCGTCGAGCGCAACGAGCACCTTGGCGGCAAGATGAACGTCTACTCGGAGAAGGGTTTCTCCTTTGACATGGGGCCCACGATCCTGACGCTGCCGCAGGTGGTGCGCGGCATCATCGAGCGCACGGGACGCCGCGTCGACGACCTGCTGAAGCTGGTGCGCCTCGACCCGCAGTGGCGCTGCCTCTTCCATGACGGCACCGCGATCGACCTGCTCGACGATCCCGCGCGCATGGCGCAGGCTCTTGACCGCCAGTTTCCCGGGCAGCGCGCGGGCGCCGGATGGGTCGAGCTGCTCGAGTACAGCCGCCGCATGTTCAGGCTGAGCGAGAAGGTCTTCTTCTACAGGGATCTTGGCGGCATGGGCGACCTGATGCGCCGTCCGCCCACGCGCGAGCCGGGCCTGCTCGGCGACGTGATGCGCATGAGGATGATGGCCACCATGGCGGGCACCGTGCACCGCCACATCCGCGAGCCGCACATGGCGCAGCTCTGCGAGCACTTCCTGCAGTACGTGGGCTCGAGCCCGTTCCTTGCGCCCTCGATCCTGGCGCTGATCGCATCGGCACAGGCGGACCAGGGATGCTGGTACGCGATGGGAGGCACGCGCACGGTGGCGCGCGCGCTCGAGCGGTGCCTGCGCGAGGATGGCGCGACCGTCATCACCGGGTGCGGCGTGCGGAAGATCAATGCTGATGGAACCCGTGCGCGCAGCGTGGAGCTTGACGACGGGCGCACGATCGAGGCAGATGCCATCGTCTCCAACTGCGACGTGCAGCGCACGTACCGGGACCTCATGGGCGATCCGGCCGCGATGCGCGAGCAGCGCGCCATCAGCCGGTCGTGGACTCCTGCATGCAGCGGCGTCGTGCTGTACCTGGGCCTCTCGCGGCAGTACGACCACCTTGCGCACCACGACTTCCTGTTCTCGTCGAACTCGCAGTCGGAGTTCGGCGACATCTACGGCGCAGGAATTCCCGCGCGCGACCCGACGCTCTACCTGTGCGTGCCCAGCCGCACCGATCCCTCGCAGGCACCCGAGGGATGCGAGGCGCTGTACGTGCTCGTGCACACGCCGTTCATGCGGCCTGGCCAGCGCTGGGACGGTCCCGGCGGCCTGCTCGAGCAGTACCGCCCCGTGATCCTGCGCAAGCTCAAGCACCACGGCATGGACGACATCGAGCGGCACATCGTGGTGGAGCGCCACCTGACGCCGGCGGGCATCGACCGCATGTACAACGCGGAGGGCGGCGCCATCTACGGCCTCGCGTCGCACGGCCTGTTCAAGGGCGGCTTCAAGCCGCGCAACCGCAGCCGCGTGCTCGGCAACCTGTACCTCGCGGGCGGCAGCGCGAACCCCGGCCCCGGCACGCCGATGGTGATGATGAGCGGCGTCACGGCCGCACGCTCCGCGTGCGAGGACCTCGGCATCGAGCTCGTGGGCGAGGTGCACACCGCGAACCAGCCCGGCATGCCGACGTCCACACTCGCTTCGGCGTCGGGCGCCGCCCGCCGTGTGGCGGAGCCGGTGGGCGCGGGAGCCTGACAGGCGCCTGTTCCGAGGGACCTACGAGATGGCGCGTTCACACGGCCCAACTGGTCGCAGCGATGCGATCCTCCCGGGTCGCTGGAATGCCCGCTTCTTCTCGTTCTTTGCGTGGTACTCGAGGCGCCTCGTCGCGAAGCACTTCCATGCGCTGCGGCTCTCGGAGGACTCGTGCCCCGGTGGGCTCGACCCGGAGCGCCGGCCGCTGATCGTGGCGCTGTCGCACTCGTCATGGTGGGACCCGATCGCGGCCGTGCTCATGAAGGATGCGCTGATGCCCTCGCGCGCATCGTGCTCGCCGATGGACCGCGTGCAGCTCGAGCGGTTCGGGTTCTTCCGCAAGATCGGCATCTTCGGCATCGATCCGGACGACCCGGGCGCGGCAGGGCCGATGGTCGACTACGTGATGGAGCGCATGCGCGAGCATCCGAGGCCGACGCTCATCATCACGCCGCAGGGTCGCTTCGCCGATGTGCGCGCCCCCATCGAGGTGAGGCCGGGCGCCGCGCTGCTTGCGGCACGGCTTGCGCGCGAGGGCCGCGCCCCGCGCATTGTCGGCATGGCTGTCGAGTACCCGTTCTGGATCGACCGCAAGCCTGAGATGCTCGTGCGCGTGAGCGACTTCGCGGCGCCCGAGGACTCATCGCGCGCGAGCGCCTGGCAGCGCACGATCGAGAGGGGGATGGCTGACAACGCAGCGGCGCTCGGGCAGCTGTCCGTTGCGAGGGACCCGTCGCGGTTCCGCACAGTCGTCGGCAGCGGATCAGGTGCGGTGCATCCCGTCTTTGACGCTTGGGCGCGGATGCGTGGAAGGTCGACGGCGATCGACATGACCGGCCGCCGTGCGGCCGTGCCGGGAACAGGGGGCGCGAGATGATGGCGCACTGGGGATGGACGGCGCTCGCCGCGTTCGGGCTCCTGTCGTCGCTCATTCCGCTGGTGGTGACGATGCGCAACATGCCGCTCTACCGCGGTGCGCGGCGCGCGCATGCGGCTGGTGCGCGGGGCACGCGTGGCGACGCCGCGAACGGCACGGGCGACGATCGGGCGCTCCCCGCGGAGTCCGTCGGCATCGCCGTGACCGTGTGCATCCCTGCGCGCAACGAGGCCGCGAACATCGAGACGTGCGTGCGGTCGGCGCTCGCATGCGGCGGCGACGAGGTCGAGGTCTGCGTGTACGACGACCAGTCCACCGACGGCACCGGGGAGATCCTGCGTCGGCTCGCGGCCGAGGATCCGCGCGTGCGCATCGTGCCCACGCATCCGCTGCCCGAAGGATGGAACGGGAAGATGTGGGGATGCGACCGCATGGGCCGTGCGGCGCGCGGCACATGGGTCCTGTTCACCGATGCCGACGTGAGGCTCGCGCCAGAGTGCCTGTCGGACACGCTGGCCGCGGCCGAGTCGCTCGGGTGCGACCTGCTGTCGACGGTGCCGCGTCAGGTCACCGGATCGTGGTCGGAGGATGCGGTCGTGCCGCTCATCCACTACGTGCTGCTGGGGTACCTGCCGATGGGACGCATGCGCGCGACGCTCGATCCTGCCGCGAGCGCCGGCGTGGGCCAGTTCCTGTTCGCGCGGCGCGAGGCGTGGCTCGCGATCGACGGCTACACCAGGTTCCCCGGCACGATGCACGACGGCATCCGGATGCCGCGCGAGTTCCGGCGCTCGGGGCTGCGCACCGACCTCTTCGACGGCACCGCGCTCGCCGAGGTACGCATGTACCGCGGGTTGCCGCAGGTCTGGCGCGGCTTCGCGAAGAACGCCTACGAGGGTCTCGGGTCGCCGTGGCTGCTGCTGCTCGTCACCGCGCTGCACGTGCTGGGCCAGGTTGCCGCATGGGCCATCGTGGCCGCGGCAGTGGCCGCCGCAGTGATGGGTCTGTCCATGCCGGCGGTCGCTGCCGCGCTCGCGGCTGCGGCGCTCGTGGCGCAGCTCGCGCACCGCATCGTGCTGAGGCGCGCCTTCGGCCACTCATGGCGCGCCGTGCTGCTTCACCCTGTGGGGCTCGCGATGCTCACCGCGATCCAGTGGCACTCGCTGTGGCTGTCGGTGCGGGGGAGGCGTGAGTGGCGTGGCCGTGTGTCGGGCCTTCCCGCGCAGGGCTCGTCTGCAGCGTGACCATCTCGCGGTAGCGGCCGCTGCGCGCCATCAGGTCGTCGTGGGTGCCCATCTCCGCGACGCGCCCGCCCTCGAGCACGACGATCAGGTCGGCGTGTCGGATGGTGCTGAGCCGGTGCGCGATCACGAACGTGGTGCGGTCGCGCATCAGCCGCGACAGTGCGGCCTGGATGAGCTGCTCGCTCTCGGTGTCGAGGTTGCTGGTGGCCTCGTCGAGGATCAGGATGCGCGGCTGCGCGAGCAGTGCGCGCGCGATCGCGATGCGCTGGCGCTGCCCGCCTGAGAGCTTCACGCCGCGCTCGCCGATGGCGGTGTCGTATCCGCCCGGCAGCGCCTCGATGAACTCGGCGGCGTTGGCGGCGCGTGCCGCCTCGGCGATCGCCTCGTGGCTCGCGCCCCGGTTCGCGTATGCGATGTTCTCCGCGATCGTGCCGTCGAAGAGGAACACATCCTGCTCGACGATGCCGAGCAGCGCGCGCCAGCTCTCGAGCGTCGCGTCCCGCAGGTCAGTGCCGTCGACCATGATGCGGCCGCTCACGGGATCGAAGAACCGCGCCACAAGGTTGCAGAGGGTGGTCTTGCCGCTGCCCGACCGGCCCACGAGCGCAACGACCGATCCGGCGGGCACGTGCATCGAAATGCCCTCGAGGACCAGCCTCTCGCTGCCGGGGTACCGGTACGAGACCGACTCGAGGGTGACCGCGCCGTGCACATCCTCGCGCCTCAGCGCGCGTGCGCCCGGCCTGTCGGGCATCTCCGCAGGCTCTGCAGTCAGGTCGAGCAGCCGGTCGAGGCCCGCGAGGTTCGTCTGGAACGCGGTGGCGCTCGAGGCGAGCATCTCGATCGGCGCGAGCAGCATGACCACATAGGCCAGGAACATCACGAGGTCACCGGGCGTGAGCTGGCCCTCAAGCACCTGCAGGCCGCCGTACCACAGCAGCGCTGCGCTCGCGGTCGGGATGAGGAGCGCCCACGAGACGTCGATCCCGCGCGACCACCACCATGTGCGCAGCTCCTGCCTGGACATCAGGTGCCCGGCACCCGCGTACCGGCCCACCTCGCTCCGCACGCGCGCGAAGCCGCGCACCACGCGCATGCCGCCAAAGACCTCTGTGGCATGCGAGTCGATGCGGTCGCGCGTGGACTTCATGTCGCGGAACATGGGCCGGATGCGCCCGATCCATGTGCGGTGCGTCACCCACACGAGCGGCAGCAGCGCAGCGGCGCCAATCAGCAGGCGCCAGTCGGTGAACGCGAGCACCGCGAGGCTCCCGCCGAGCTGGATCACGGCACGCCATGGGTTGTAGAGCAGGCTGAACACAAGGTCGCCCACTCCACCTGCATCCTCGCGCAGCATCGACACCAGGCCGCCTGAACGCAGCTCGTGCACGCGGTGAAGCGGCAGCCGCGACGCATGCGAGAATGCGCGCCTGCGCAGCGAGTTCTGGATGCGCTTCACGAGCCGCGTCGCCTGCCACCGGCCCGTCATGCCGACGGCCGTCGAGACCGCAGCGAGGGCCACCATGCCGATCGCGAGGATGCCCAGCAGGCCTGAAGGCGTGTCGAGCGCGGTCCACGACGCGGGCAGC
>QXGG01267512.1_pt1 | contig 15849 bp, 16 predicted proteins | sample 1982491 | NCBI WGS metagenome assembly QXGG01 (sample SAMN09924614, study PRJNA488089) | Wastewater metagenome, whole genome shotgun sequencing project. | isolation source: South African research farm wastewater | place: South Africa: Irene, Agricultural Research Council, Animal Production... | reverse complement strand
GGTCAGCAGCGCACCACTACCGACATTACCGATGCAGCGCGTTTGGCCACTTTCGGTGGTATCGATCGATTGCTGGTGGATATTGATGGAGTTGTTGACGGCCCTGTGGATGCTGAAACAGGTGCGGTGTCTTTCGCCTCAGAAGGCAATGCGGTGAACTATGGCATCGTCGATGAGATTACCGGTCGCGCCTTTCGCAGTGGCGCTAAGGTGATGGCGGTGCGTAAAGCGGATATTCCTGGAGGTCAGGACTTAGCGGTTATTTCGCGCTATCCGATTTAAGCGTTAATCAGCTGTCGCTCAGAGGAGTTGAGCGGTTGTTTGCTCTAAATGATGCTGACGACAGTATTTCAACCTGTAGTTCCTAAGCCAGTCTGCGTTGCCACGTAGGCTGGCTTTTTTGGTTGTACATTTTTTAGTGTTTTCAGCATTTAACCGGCAAAACTTTAGTCTAAAAATTGTCGCTCGCGCTGCATACATCACCCTGATTTTGCTAGGGTGGATAACTAAAAGAGTGCAGAGAGGCGTTTGCTATGACAACTATAAAAACCTGCCCTGAGCTCGCAAGCTGGCTGATTGAACAGTCACCTGATGCGACAATCTATTCAGACAAACAAGGTGATATCCGTGTCTGGAACGCGGCTGCGGAAAAAATGTTTGGCTTTTCTGCCGAGCAAGCACTGGGACAGAACTTGGATCTGATTATTCCTGAGCGTTTACGCCGAATGCATTGGCGTGGTTTTGATGCTGCAATTGCTGCGGGTGTCACCAAGCACAGTGGTAAGCCGATGCCGACTAAAGCGTTGCGTGCCGATGGCAGTGAGTTTTATGCAGAGATGGGTTTTGCTTTGATCTTTAACGATCAGGGTGAGGTGGTGGGTACCGTTGCACAAGCGCGGGATATCACCGAGCGCTATACTGCAGAACGATCCAAACCTTAACACACTGAGATCAAGATGACGCCCGCTATCAATGTTGCCAAAAAGCATAAAGTCACACATACAATACATGAGTACACGCATGATGCTGCCAGTGAGTCTTACGGACTTGAGGCCGCAGAAAAACTGGGTGTTCAAGGTGAACGTGTGTTTAAAACGCTCGTGGTGATGCTCGATAACAAAGAGCTGGTCGTGGCGGTGCTGCCAGTTGTCTCGATGTTAAGTATGAAACGTATCGCTAAAGCGGCTGGCGCAAAAAAAGCGCTGATGGCTGATAAGGCTGAGGTTGAGCGCTCGACGGGTTATGTGCTCGGTGGCGTCAGCCCGCTTGGGCAAAAGAAGCGTTTGAAAACGGTGATTGATGTCTCTGCTAAACATCACGCCACAATTTACCTGAGTGCTGGGCGCAGAGGGTTGGAAATAGAATTAAACTCCGATGATGTGGCCACATTAACCCGCGGCATCTTTGCCGAGATCGCTCAGTAAACGACTCTACTGTCAGCGCGATATCACACCTGTCTATGACACCTAAAACCTGAGCTCTGTATGAAAAAAATCCTCGTCGTGTTGTTAATCGTGGTTGCTTCTTGGTCGCTGTATAACCGCACGGGACAGGTTCAATTGGGTCCGGGTGTGATGGCACCGAATGCGCCGCAACAAGACAATCTCAGTTCACCACGTCAGCTGAGCGTGAGTAACTATGCGATAACACAGCTGGCACAGTTTGATCTCAAAGCCAAAGTGCTGTCTAAGAAAAACTATCACTTTGGGCGAGAGGCTGATTTGTCTCCGGTCGATTTAGCGCTGGGTTGGGGCAGAATGTCCGATGAGCAGGTGCTGGATAACATTAAAATATCGCAGGCCAACCGTTTTTTTTATTGGCGGGTGGATACATTTCCGATACCCCGGCAAGAAATAGAAACGCACAGTGCTAATATGCATTTAATCCCAGCGAACAAGGCGGTTAAAAAAGCCATGGGTAAAATACGTATGGGAGATATTGTTGAGATCTCAGGCAGTCTGGTTAACGTTGCGTCACATAAAGGCGATTGGTACTGGAATAGCTCGATGACGCGCAATGACACGGGGAACGGAGCTTGTGAGTTGGTTTGGGTTGAGCATCTGCAAATCCTAACGCCTTAGTGCTTACCTAGAAGAATCTAGAGGTCGTCGTGGACTTATTTTTTAATTCTCAAGAACCGCATTTACCATTCCCTATTACAGATTCTATTGATTACAGCTGGCGCTGGGATAAGAGGCTGCAGGCGTTTTTTATCACGCTTGCCAATGGTCAACTGATTTTTGCCGAGTCTTTTTTTAATGAAAAAATCAGCCAGCGCTGTGTTGAATATTTCCAAGAGCATGAGTGTTTGGGCTGTTCTGATACAGGCTTGCCATACCTGAACATGACTGAGCTTGAGCGCATTGATTTTACCCATATCAAGTGGCAGCAAGATCATATCCAAATGTATGGCAAGCGTATTCCTTTGCCGCGGCTAACATCTTGGTATGGCGATTCAGGGAAGCGTTATAGTTATTCTGGTATCAGCTTACACCCGCGCCCGTGGAATAAAGGGCTGCGCTATATCAAGGATACAATCGAGCAGGCCACAGGTTTTAGTTTTAATAGTGTACTGCTCAATTGGTACCGTAGCGGTGATGATCATATGAGCTGGCACGCCGATGATGAGCCAGAACTTGGACGGAATCCGGTGATAGCCTCGGTTAATTTCGGTGAGACGCGCGACTTTGTGCTGCGACGTATGGATGATCCCACCCAGAAAATCACCATTCCCTTACGCCACGGCAGCCTGCTGGTGATGGCGGGTGAATTACAGCATTATTGGCAGCACAGCGTACCTAAGCGCAAAAAAGTGCAGGGCTCACGCTTCAATCTGACGTTTCGCACCATTATTTAGCAGCTCTGGAATACGTTAGCACGCGGGGTTGTTAACCCTGATTCAGGCGTTGATTGACCGTGATGAGGGCACCTGAGTCATCCATTTCTAAGCAACGTTGTCGTCCAGCGAGTAAGGCCATCATGGCGGCAAAGGCTAAAATAGTCAGCAGCAATACAGTGATCCCGGTCACGCTGATATCGGCGTCAATCATCAAGCCTACCGCTAAGGGTCCCATAGCGGCAATGGTATAACCGCCCCCTTGCACCAATGCTGACAATTCACCGGCAATCTTGCTATTAGCGCTGCGCAGCACAATTAAAGTCAGCGCAAGACTGAAGGAGCCACCTTGGCCAAGCCCCAGTAAAATCGTACCCGGCCAACGCAATTCGGGCGGGCCCAGTAATAACAGGTAAATGCCAATCCCCACCAGCGCCAGTACCACCATCAGCGCAGGGCGTTGATCTTTATTCATGCGCGCCAACCAAGGTGCTGCGATGGCTGATACCAGCTGGGTTAAGATCGAGGCCGCCATCAACCAGCCAGCCTCATGCTCACTGTAGCCTTGGCGAACCAAGAGCGTGGGTAACCAACCAAAGACAATATAGGCCAGCGAGGATTGACTGCCCATCAGTAACATCACTTGCCAAGCCAGTGGTTGGCGTAGCAAAGCGCGCGCGTAACCTGTGCCAGATGTCTGGCTGTGGTGAGGCTTGGGTTGCGGGATAATCCACCACCAAGCGATCAGCGCAATCAGTGCGAAGCTGGTCCATGACATCAAGCTCAATGACCAACTGTCCAGCGCTTGCGCTAAAGGAATACTCAGCCCCGCACCCAGCGCAGCACCTAAGCACAACGCCATGGTGTATACGCCGGTCATCAGGTCGGCGCTATTTACCAGTTCGCGCTTAACCAAGGCGGGTAATAAAGTGCCAAGCACGCCGATGGCCGCACCAATGAGCAGGGTGCCGCTAAACAGTGTGAGCGCATGCGGCAGACCACGCAAAGCCAGCCCGGCACTGAGAACAATCAGCGCTAAGGCTAAGCCACGCTCCATGCCGATGCGTCGCGCTAACCAAGGTGCAAAAGGCGCAAAGAGACCCAAGCACAGCACAGGTAAAGTGGTTAACAAGGAAAGGGTTAAAACGGATAATTGCCCCTCAGCTTCGATGCGCGGCAGCAATGGAGCCAGCGATGATAACGCCGGGCGTAAATTGAGCCCCACTAAAATCATCAGCAGAATAAAGGTCAGGCGGGTTGGGTTTTTACTGTGGTGATGAGTGGGCAACATACTGATTATTCGCTCCTGAGACTGTTTAAACGCTGGGACATTAAGCCTGAAAGGGTCGTGCTTGTTTCAGAGGGCTGCGTCAGTGATAAGTGTTGAAATGACAGTTGTTACGAGCGTAAAAGGTTAGCAGTTTTTTCTAGCAGGTGCTGCGCTATCAGCGCTTTAAAAATCAACTTTGCCACGCAGTGATTTAGTGATGCCTCGCTGAGTCTTTTGATCGGTACGTTTGCGCTTAGCGCTTTTGCTGGGTTTGGTTGGGCGGCGTGTTTTGCTCACAGTGGTAGCCGCTAAAATAAACTGCTGTAAACGCTCAAAAGCATCAATCTTGTTTTGCTCTTGGGTGCGAAACTGCTGCGCTTTAATAATCAGTACACCCTCTTTAGTGATGCGGCTGTCTTTGCTGTCCAGTAGCATCTGCTTGTGTACGGGGTTTAAGCTGGAGGCATTGATATCAAAACGCAGGTGAATAGCGGAGGAGACTTTATTGACATTTTGTCCGCCAGCGCCTTGCGCACGGATCGCGCTGATATCAACATCGTTATCTTCAAGGCTGATGCTGTGGCTTATAAAAATCATACGGGGTGGTTGGCTTAAGTGGTCTAAAAGGTGCTCATCATAAGCCATTGTGAAACAGACTGTTAGCGCGTGCAGGGCGCTCGATAAGCGGTAAACCTTGCATGCTGCTGATTTATATCGTATTTAATCGACATCCAATTGCTGGGCGTGAATCGATGAACCATTCTACATTAATGAAAACGTTAACCTATCTTGGCGCGACACCGTTTTTTCTGGCCTTATATGTTCAGCTCTCGGGTCAGTCTTTTTTAGGCGTCACAGGCACACAATGGTTTTTGAGCTATGGCTTGGTCATTCTAAGTTTTATGGCGGGTACTTTATGGGGGCAGGTGGTTAATCACAGCTTGCAAGCTAAGCCTATCGCGGTGCTGAGTAATATCATCACACTGGCCGCATGGTTTGCATTTTTATTAGCAGGTGCTGCTCAGGCTGTAGTGGTGATTGCGCTGGGCTTTAGCGCTTTGTATGCCGTTGAGCGTTGGGTACTGGCTGCGATCACACGTCCCGATTATTATCTGGCGCTACGCCTTAGAGTGACAGCACTGGTGCTGCTGGCGCATGGGCTGATGCTTTGGCATGTTTGAAACATGCGGTATTTAGAGTTTGATACAGGCAAAGATCGCATTCCCTGAGTTGTTATCCCAAGGTATGATTTTTTTATAATCGTGCTCAAGTACATGTACATCAAAATAAGGCAGCAATAGTTCCAGTAGTTGGGTAAAGCTGCAGGCAACCATTGGGTGCTCGTCGTTCCAGGTGTGGGAGCTGTGAGCGTTGACTTTTTCAATGCTGACTTTAAGCATTTGCTGATCACCTTGACCGCAATAGTGCCAACCTGAATTAAAAGTGAAGGCAGCGCCTTGGTGCTCGACGCTGTGTTTAGCGAATAAAGCATTATCGATTTTGTACTTGTCGACGCTGTTAAAACAGAACACGCCTCCCGTTTTTAATGCGCTGTGCACGCTGGCGATACAGGCTTTGAGTGTTTCGATACTGTTGTTGTAGTGGATCGAATATAAAAAACAGGTGATTAAATCCAGCGGCTCAGCGGTGCTGAAATTATTCATATCCTGTACAGAAAACAACGCTTCTGGGCAGCGCAGGGCAGCAATATCAAGCATGGGTTGATTGATATCTAAACCACTGCTCTGGTAACCCAAATCAATAAAATGACGCACATGTGGACCTGTGCCACAGGCTAAATCAAGGTGCGTCATGCCGCCGTTACCAAAGAGTTGCTGCAGCCGGTGAATGGCCTGACTTTGCGCATGATAATCAATATCCGCGCACATTAAATCGTAATAACCTGAAAGATCGGTATAAAGCGCGTTTGCGGACATGAGAGCCTTTTTTTAAGTCAAATATTTACGGTGGCGCATACTAAGGCAGTTGCTGGGTTTTGCGAAGCTGTCTGGGCTGTAAATGTACTGATTTACAGCCGGCGCGCCCAAAGCTTTGCAGAACGAGCGCGCGAGTTGGCTCCACAGATGCTTTAAGTGCGAGTGCGAGTCGGGGCAGATGAAGCTGTGAGAGGTGAAAATCTGTGTGGATCAGGTGCGGGCAGGGTAAAACTACAATCAGCGTTTAAATGATGTGCAAATATATTAAGTTCACTTTCAGTCTTAATAAAATATTTTATTGAGTGGCAAGCTGACCTCGATCAACTGCCAAGACTTATTCTTCAGGATAATGACTGCAGTCTGTACATCAGCGTGCTGATACATCACAGAAACTGGCAAATCAAGGTTGAGCAAGCCGAGTACAGCAAGCTAAAACACTGGGCTGTAGCGATAGAGAGCGAATAGCTAAGCCGATAAAACACTGAGCTAGGCAACACAATAGAGTTTTCTTAAAGTTACAGCGGTAATTATACAAAATATATTTTATTTAATGAGTCCTGTTATGTGGCTGTACAGTACATATATCTATCAACTGAATAGGCTTAGGCTAACTAAGCGCGCAGTATTAATATGTACAAGAAAGATTAATTATAAATAAGGCAAGTATCTTGTCTGATGGAGAGTTTGCTTATGAAAAAGTGGCTGCGGATCATACCCGTTGCTGGGGTCGTCGGACTGGCTCTAGCATTCGTTTTGGGGCAAATACTGCCGCATTTACGTACCACTACCAGTGATTTGCAAGTTGATATCACTGATCCTGCACTTATAAAAAAGGGTGAATATGTTGCGCGCACGGCTGACTGTGTCGCTTGTCACAGCGTGCTGGGTGGCGAAGAGTTTGCAGGTGGATTGCCGATGTTGACACCGCTCGGGGCGATTTACTCAACCAATATCACGCCGGATAAAGAAACCGGTATTGGTAGTTACAGCTTTGATGATTTTGTAAATGCGACTAAGCATGGTGTACGTCAAGATAACAGCGCGCTGTACCCAGCCATGCCGTATCCCTCGTATCAGATCATGCCTGATGAAGATATGGCAGCGATGTACGCCTACTTTATGTCAGGTGTAAAAGCCGTTAATCAGCCTAATCGCGATAGCGAGTTGCCGCCGGTGCTCGGCTGGCGTTGGCCGCTGGCGTACTGGCAGGCTATTTTTGCGCCAGAGCGTGAGTTTATTGCGGAAACAGATGATGCAGTGCTCGCACGTGGACAGTATTTAGTTGAAGGTCCAGGCCACTGTGGTTCGTGCCATACCGAACGCGGTATTGGTTTCCAAGAAGTGGCTTTGACCAATGCTGACTCTGAAGAGTTTTTAAGTGGTGCTGTGATTGATGGCTGGCGTGCAAAAAGCTTGCGTGGCGAGCATGACGGTCTAGCCATTTGGAGCACGGAAGAGCTGGTTGATTTCTTCAAAACGGGCCGTACTGATATCACTGCAGCCTTTGGTGCAATGGCTGAAGTGGTTGAGCACAGTACCCAGTACATGACTCAAGACGACCTGTATGCCATGTCGGCCTACCTAAAAACGCTCAGTCCAAAACCTGGCGAGCCGGTGACTGTTACTGCCAAGGTAGATACCACCACGCAGAAGTTGATGGATGGTGTGTATGATTCGCGCGGTGCGATTTTATACGCTGAGTATTGCCAAGTGTGCCACCGTGCTGACGGTAAAGGTGTGCCACGTATTTTCCCAGCGCTAGAAGGTAACAGTGCTGTGTATTCACGTGATGCGCACTCCGTATTACAAATCACCTTAAGTGGTGGTCGTATGCCGGATACCTCACATGATCGTATGGCTTTCACTATGCCTGAGTTTATTAACCTCAGTGATGCTGACGTGGCAGAAGTGGTGAACTACATTCGTAACAGTTGGACCAATCAGGGCAGTACCGTAGACGTTGATGACGTGGTGAACATGCGTCACTTCCTGAGTAAAAAACCAAAAGCGGGTACTGACTTTGCACCTGATTTAAGCATTTCTGCAACAGAAGGAGCTCTCCGTGAATAAATCACTCCTCAATCTGCCCGAGGCGGCAGGTACTCACCTTCTGCGTATGCCGATGACAGTGCTGGCTGCAGCCTTCTGTGCTTTTGCGATCAGTGGCTGTGATTCACCCAAGCCCATTGAGCGTAATGCGACTGAGTTTGATCTTGTCACCACTGACGATGCCAACGAAGATATTGGTACTTATATCCTTCCGCAAGACACCTCGATCTTGAAGGAGCCCAATGCCGATCAGATTTTCTATGGCAAGCGCTTGCTGAACGAAACTAAGCGCCTGATGCCTGATCATGTTGGCGCGCAGATGAACTGTAACAGTTGCCATATTTCGCAAGGTAAAATTCCACTGGGCGACCCCTACATCAATAGCTTTAACTTTTACCCACGTGTGATGCCGCGTTCAGGTAAAGAAATTGATTTAGTTGGCCGTATCAATGGTTGCTTTATGCGCTCGATGAACGGCAAGCCAGTGGATCGCGAATCAGCGGAAATGAAAGCCATGGTCGCTTACATGGAATGGCTGTCGCAGAACGTGCCAAAAAGTCAAAAAGTGGCTATCAACAATGCGGGTGAAGTCGATACTTCATTAGTGGCTGATACGGCACGCGGTGAACGTATTTACTACGCTCAGTGCGCTACTTGTCATGGCGATAACGGTGAAGGTATGAAAGACAGCCGTGGCGATATCGTTTTCCCACCGTTGTGGGGTGATGAGTCCTTTAACATCGGTGCCGGTATGGCGCGTACTTACAAAGCAGCTGCTTTTGTAAAATACAATATGCCGATGGGTATTCAGACCAAAGGTTTGTGGGGGCACGGTAACGTGTTAACCGATCAGGATGCTGTGGATGTGGCTGAGTTCTTTGCCCACAAACCACGCCCAGATTTCCCAGGCAAGGTCAACGATTGGCCAACAGGTAACAAACCCAAGGATGCACGCTATTAAGTGCTACCTGTTATGAGCTAAAGCCATAACGAAAAAGCCCCAAGTGCACTGTGTTGCCTTGGGGCTTTTTTATAGCTCTAAGCTTTATCTTTCATCCTGGGTGGCTTTTATCTTGGTGTATTTACTGTGGCACTGCGTGTACCTGTTTTAGGGTGTAGAGTGGTATGTGAGCTCTATAGAGCCTCAGCAAGGGCGGTATGACCATGTTATTTAAACGCGTGCTGTATGTAGTATTTATGATGCTAGGAGCAACCCAGGCGATGGCCAGCGAAGAAGCGAAATACAGTGTTGAGCTGCAGGACGAGCAGTTTGAGTTACGTCTTTATGATGCGCATATTCTGGCGCAAGTGCTCGTTGATGGGGAGTTTTCCAGTACAGGCAATAAAGCCTTTAATCGACTGTTCAAATATATCACTGGCAATAATATTGCTCAGCAAAGCATTGATATGACCACGCCTGTCACACAAGGCGCTGCCAGTAGCAAAATCGCCATGACTACGCCTGTGGGTCAGCAGCACAGCGCCGGGCAATGGGCGGTGAGTTTTATGATGCCAGCCACGGCCAGTATGGCCACTTTACCGCTGCCTAAAGACCCCAGTATCCAGCTTGTAGAAGTGCCGGCGCAGCATATAGCTGTGGTGCGTTACTCTGGTTTGTGGCGTGAAAAAACCTATCAACAGCAGCGCGCTGCTTTAGAACGCTGGGTTAAGCAGCATAATTTAGCCATAACAGGTGAACCTATTTGGGCACGTTACAACCCGCCGTTTACGCTATGGTTTTTACGCCGCAATGAGGTGCTGATACCTATGGCATTGCCGCAGTGATGGGCAGTGATTCATAGGTTGTGCTAAGTTGTTGAGACTGTTTTTGAGATTATTGTAAGTAAGGAGATCGGCATGTTTTCATTAAAAGATCAGGTCGCTATTGTGACAGGTGGCGCTAATGGGATTGGTCAAGGGATTGCCAGCGTTTTAGTCAAAGCGGGTGCGCAGGTGGTAATTGCTGACATCGATGTGGAAGCAGGACAGCGTGCGGCCGCCGAGATGGGCGCAGCTTTTGAAACGCTGGATGTGACTGACCGTGATGCCTGTCAGCGTGTGGTTGCGAGTGTCGTTGAGCGTTATGGGCGTTTAGATATTCTGTGTTCCAACACGGGTATTTTCCCGCAAGCCAATTTAGACAGCATGACGCTGGAGAATTGGGAGCAGATGATGAACGTCAACCTGCGCAGTACCTTCTTTATGGTGCAAGCGGCTTTACCGAGTATGCGTCAGCGCAATTACGGCCGTATTGTGATTACCTCATCCATTACTGGTGCCGTAACAGGTTATCCAGGTTGGTCGCATTACGCTGCCAGCAAAGCAGGGCAGTTAGGTTTTATGCGTTCAGCAGCGCTAGAGTGCGCGCGTGAAGGCATTACTATTAACGCGGTGATGCCGGGCAATATCCGTACTGCAGGTTTGGAAGCTCAGGGTGAGGCTTATTTAAAAGAAATGGCCGACTCGATTCCAGTCAAAAGCTTGGGTGAACCGGAAGATATTGGTCACGCAGCATGTTTCCTAGCCTCGCCAGAAGCACGCTTTATTACCGGGCAAACTATTATTGTGGATGGTGGTCAGATTTTGCCCGAGTCATTTGAAGCGATTCTGTAAAAGCTGAGCGGATTAAACCACTGTATAAAGCAAGGCAGCGCAATGGTATTGCTGCCCTGCTTTAAAGCGCTGAGTGGGTTAGAACAATGCTATTTCTTCTGCGGTCAGTACTCGGCATTCGCCGGGCGCAAGATCTGCATCGAGCCTTAATGGGCCCACTTGCTCACGATGCAGTTTTTCTACATTGTTACCAATGGCGGCAAACATACGGCGTACTTGATGGTAACGCCCTTCATGCACATGCACTAAGGCTTCGCGCTCATTGAGTATTTCCAGTAGCGCCGGTGCTGTGGGTTTATCTTCGCCGGTCAATTCCAAACCCGCAGCAAAGGCGCTGATATTCTCTTCAGTGAGCGGTTCTGAAACCCACGCATGATAAATTTTCAGGCACTGCTGTTTGGGTGACGTGATGCGGTGCGACCATTGACCATCATCGGTAATCAATAACAGTCCAGTAGTGTCGAGATCCAGCCGTCCAACGGTATGCAGTGCTTTGATGTTGGGCACATCGATATAAGTGAAGACTGTTCGGTGCCGTGAGTCATGATTAGCGCAGACGCAATCCAGCGGCTTGTGCATCATCAAATACGTGGGGCCGGCAAGCTCAAGCTGCATATCATTCCAGATGACATGTGCGCCTTCAGGCACTTGAAATGAAGTTTTTTTCTGCGCGATACCGTCCACTGTGACTGTGTCACGTTGCAGGACCTTGGTGGCTTCTTTGCGGCTCATGCCAGTGGTTTCAGCTATAAATCGATCAAGACGCATGGGGATTTTAATCTTCTGTATTGGGTGATATATGGCGCTGATTGTAGCTTAATCGGAGCATATTTATCAGTCTGTGGTTCTGTACTTGATAGGGCTGGCGCATGGCGGCTGGGAGGCGAGTGTATGGCTTTGATTGTGCGTAAAATGGTTGCACTTATCGCGATGTTGATCAGTAAAATACGCCTCAAGAGGCGCAATTGTGCTACGCTTGCGGCCTTTTAAATATTTACTCAAGGTTGGCAGCATGCGGCGCTTACGGTGGTTGGGAGTGTTATGCGGGTTCGCTTTAATCAGTAGCGTTCAGGCGAACACGGCAGAGCAAATTATTAAGCACGCATTGCTGTCGATGCAGCCTGATTTGCCGATTAAAAACATCAGCGCCAGCCCTATGCCTAACCTGTACCAAGTCGAGCTCAAGGGCGGTCGCGTACTCTACGCCAGTGCTGACGGTGAGTTTTTGCTGCAAGGCAATCTGTTTCAGTTGCACAACGGGCAAGCCACCAATTTAACTGAGCAGGTTGAGCAAAAAGCTATTGCCGCGCAGATCAATCGTATTGCCGCGGATGAAATGGTTGTGTTTGCTGGGCCTGAAACTCAAACGCACGTTACGGTCTTTACCGATACTGATTGTGGCTATTGTCAGAAGTTGCACGCGGAAGTGGCCGAGCTGAATAGACTCGGTGTTGAGGTGCGTTATTTGGCCTTTCCACGCCAAGGTGTCGGTAGCGAGGCTTACACGACGATGACCAGTATTTGGTGCGCGGATGACCGGCTGGCAGCGATGAGTGATGCTAAAGCGCGGCGCAGAGTGCCGCGTGCGACCTGTAAAAATCCGATTGATAAGCAATATGCCTTAGGTCAAAGCATTGGTGTGCAAGGTACACCGACCATTGTGTTGGCCAATGGCAAAATAATTCCAGGCTATCAGCCCGCACAGCAATTAGCTGAGCAAGCACTAAAAGCACAACGCTAGGTTGACCGATACCGGTAGGCTTCGTACAGTGCAGTAATTTGTCGCTTATCTTATGGTGAGTGAGTTTTGTATTTAACGATGAGGACGATGCAGCGTGAAGCCAGTTAAAGTAGGGATCTGTGGTCTAGGCACCGTTGGCGGTGGTACTTTTAATGTTCTTAAGCGTAATGCTGAAGAGATTTCACGGCGCGCAGGCCGTCTAATTGAAGTGGTGCAAGTTGCCGCACGCTCAATTAATCCGCAGTGCGATACCAGTACCACCGACGTGACTGATGATGTGTTTGCTGTCGTAAATAATCCTGAAATTGATGTGATCGTTGAGTTGATTGGCGGTGATACCTTAGCCAAAGAGCTGGTGTTACGTGCGATTGACAACGGTAAGCATGTGGTCACTGCAAATAAAGCGCTGATCGCTGTGCACGGTAACGAGATTTTTGCGCGTGCCCGTGAAAAAGGCGTGATGGTGGGCTTTGAAGCGGCAGTGGCAGGTGGCATTCCAGTGATTAAAGCCATCCGTGAAGGCTTGTCAGCGAACCGCATTAATTGGTTGGCGGGCATTATTAACGGTACGGGTAACTTTATTCTCAGTGAGATGCGTGAAAAAGGCCGTACCTTTGATGATGTCTTACAGGAAGCGCAAGCGCTGGGTTATGCCGAGGCTGACCCAACTTTTGATGTGGAAGGTATTGATGCGGCGCATAAACTGACGATTCTTGCTTCGATTGCTTTTGGCATTCCGCTGCAATTTGATAAGGCTTACACCGAAGGTATCACTGAGCTGACCACGGCGGATGTGAATTACGCTGAAGCGTTGGGCTATCGCATTAAGCATCTGGGTGTGGCGCGTCGTACTGATTTAGGTATTGAGTTGCGTGTGCATCCAACATTGATTCCATCGGATCGTTTGATTGCCAACGTCAATGGCGTAATGAACGCGGTGATGGTCAATGGTGATGCGGTCGGCAGTACGTTGTACTACGGTGCTGGCGCGGGTATGGAGCCAACGGCTTCTTCGGTGATTGCAGATATTGTTGATGTGGCGCGTGCCATGGCGGCAGCCACTGAAGATCAAGTGCCTGCGCTTGGATTCCAGTCTGATGAGTTATCGGATCATCCTATTTTGGCGATTGAACAGTGTGAAAGTGCTTATTACTTGCGCATTCAAGCCAAAGACCACCCAGGTGTGTTGGCTCAAGTTGCCAGTATTCTTTCGGTGCGCGGCATTAATATTGAATCCATTATGCAAAAAGAAGCAGAAGAAACGGATGGTTCAGTGCCGATGATTTTGCTCACGCACCGTGTGCAAGAGCAGCGTATTAATGATGCTATTATTGCTTTAGAAGCGCTTGATACTGTGCAGAAACCAGTCGTGCGTATCCGTGTTGAGCAGTTGAATTAATCCCCAGTTAAGCGACTCTGAGAAAGGTTGTTACTTATGCGTTATATAAGCACGCGTGGCCAAGCCCCGGCGTTGAATTTTGAAGATGTATTGTTAGCAGGACTGGCCACTGATGGTGGTTTGTATGTGCCTGAAAATCTGCCGCGTTTTACCGTAGAAGAAATCGCCTCTTGGGCTGATTTGCCGTATCACGAATTGGCGTTTCGCGTGATGCGTCCTTTTGTGGCGGGCTGTATTGATGATGCGGATTTTAAAGCAATCCTCAAAGACACTTATGGTGCGTTTGAGCACAGCGCCATCGCGCCGTTGCGTCAATTAGAGAGCAATGAGTGGGTGTTGGAATTGTTTCATGGTCCAACGCTGGCGTTTAAAGACTTTGCGCTACAGTTGCTGGGGCGTTTGCTGGATCACTTTCTGACCAAACGCAATGAGCGTGTGGTGATTATGGGGGCAACCTCAGGTGATACCGGTTCAGCAGCAATTGAAGGTTGCCGTCGCTGTGAAAATGTCGATATCTTTATTCTGCACCCGCATCAGCGTGTGTCGGAAGTGCAGCGTCGGCAGATGACCAGTGCGCTCAGCGATAATATTCACAATATCGCCATTGAAGGTAACTTTGATGATTGCCAAGAAATGGTGAAAGCCAGCTTTGCTGATCAGTCGTTCCTCAAAGGCACGCGCCTTGTCGCGGTAAACTCGATTAACTGGGCGCGCATCATGGCGCAGATCGTGTATTACTTCCACGCGGCGATTCAGTTGGGTGGGCCGCAGCGTTCGATCGCTTTTTCAGTGCCCACCGGTAACTTTGGCGATATCTTTGCTGGCTACCTTGCGCGCAATATGGGGCTACCCATCAATCAGTTGATTGTTGCCACCAACCGTAATGATATTTTGCATCGCTTTATGAGCGGTAATCGTTATGACAAAGATACGTTGCATCCGACTTTAACGCCGTCGATGGATATTATGGTGTCGTCCAACTTTGAGCGTCTGCTGTTTGATATGCACGGTCGTGATGGTGCCAAAGTGGCTGAGTTGATGGACAACTTCCGTGCTACCGGCGAGATGAGTGTTGATGATGAGCGTTGGACTGAAACGCGCAAGCTGTTTGACTCATTAGCTGTAGATGACGAGCAAACCTGTGCCACCATCGCCAAGGTCTATAAAGATACGGGTGAGTTGCTTGATCCGCATACAGCAATTGGCGTACATGCTGCGCGCGAATGCCGTCGCAGTTTAGCTACACCTATGGTGACACTCGGTACTGCGCATCCGGTGAAATTCCCCGAAGCGGTACACAAGGCTGTGCCCAGTGCCAGTCCAGTATTGCCGGCGCATATGGCTGACTTATTTGAGCGTGAAGAGCGCTGCACAGTACTGGCTAGTGATTTGGCCGTTGTGCAAGACTTTGTTAGCAAGCATGGTAACCGCGGTCAGCCTTTATAAGGTTGAGTAGCGATTGCGGTAAAAAGCCTCAGGCCTGATTCGGGTGCTGGGGCTTTTTTATGCCCAGAAGGTGTTGGTTATTGCCGGTGAGGGTAGTGCTCAATAGTGCTGCGAGTAGGTGGTGGGTTTGGCAGAGTGTGCTTTGTGCCGATTGTCGTGTTGTTACAGAGAGAGTTGCGCAGACAGGTACAAGGCGTAGGGCGCTTTATTTAGGGTAAGTTGTGCTGGTGTTGAATGTTAGGCAATAAAAAACCGGCCTAAGCCGGTTTTTTATTAAACACAGTGTCGCAATTAAGCGGCAGCTTGGCTCAGCGCTTTGATGTGCTGATTCAGGCGGCTTTTATTACGAGCAGCTTTGTTCTTGTGGATAATGCCTTTATCGGCCATACGGTCGATAACAGGTACAGCTAAGATGTAAGCTGCTTGTGCTTTTTCTAAATCTTTAGCTTCGATGGCTTTAACTACATTTTTGATGTAGGTACGCACCATAGAACGTAGGCTACCGTTATGGTCTCTACGTTTATCAGCCTGTTTAGCGCGTTTTTTGGCAGAAGGGCT
>QXGG01199707.1_pt1 | contig 15919 bp, 24 predicted proteins | sample 1982491 | NCBI WGS metagenome assembly QXGG01 (sample SAMN09924614, study PRJNA488089) | Wastewater metagenome, whole genome shotgun sequencing project. | isolation source: South African research farm wastewater | place: South Africa: Irene, Agricultural Research Council, Animal Production... | reverse complement strand
CGGGGGGGAGGGCTGCGGCTTCGCCGCCGTGCCTGCGCGCCCCGGCGCGGATGCGCACGCACCCGCAGGCGCCTGCTGGCGCGGACGTAGCTTCCCGCGAAAGTTCCGGTCAAAACTGGCCCCCATTTCTGCGTCCTTCCGCCTGCTCCCTAGCGGTCTTCTGGTCGTGGTGGAACTTGCATAGACTCTGGTGGTTGGACGGGCTGACGAATAACCCCCAGTCCCCCCGGAAGGGGACCACATGGTCCACCACCGTGGCCCTGGTGCGGATGCCCCGCGCCGCGCACACCCGGCAGAATGGCTCCCGGGTCAGCTGATCCGGCCGCAGATGCTCGGTCCAGATGCGCTTGGAGTACCAGGAGTGATAGGCCGCGCTGTCCTTCCTCCTGGCCTGCCTTGGCTCCGGCTTGTGTTTGGGGCACCAGCCGTCCCGGGTCAGCTCCGGGCACCCCGGCTTGCGGCAGGGCCTCAGCGGTTTCTGTGCCATGGGCTGTCACCTCCAGGAAAACAAAAACGCCGGAACCAGCAACCACCCGCAGGGTGTAGTCACTGGCTCCGGCGTTCCACGCTCTGGCCTTTTGCAATATTCACGATCAGGCTTGTCTTGCAGTCCCGGCAGTAGATCTCCAGGTGTTCCGCCGTGGTCTCCGGCAAAACACGGAGCAGCCGCCGGTTCCTCCGGCACACCGGGCAAGTAAGCCATCCGTCTCTCACTGTTAACAGTTTACCATGATTTTCAGCCTGTTGCAATACACGTCACTCACTTTCTACAGGTGTGTCTAAAGCAGCACCACTATTTCAAGTATATAGAGGATCATTATTTAAATTTTGTTTGAACTTTTTCCGGCTTGATGTAGGCTGCGTAGCGGTACTCCCCGAAAGGATTGGATTTCGCCTCCTGCTTCATCAGCCGGCAGCCAGGCGGCAGGTTGATCCGCCCTGTCTTAACCGTCGTCGTTTCCGGCGGCGGCAGCTTGGCATACAAATACCGGGACGCCACCCAGGTGCGGGAGCCGATGGGGAGCACCACGCCGTCGGTCCGCTCCTTGGTGAAATATCGGGCCGTCCTGGCGAAGCTGTCCGCTGGAGACAGGATCAGCGGCTCATCGTCCACCATACCGTAGCCCCAGAGATACCGCACCTCCGCCGGGGAGAAGTCCGCGTCCCGCAGGACCAGGTGGATGTGGTACCGATGGTCCCCGTGGCGGCCCTCAATGACATAGACGTAATCAAACGGCCCCTTCCGCCACCGCCGCAGGGCTGCCAGATACCCCCGCCAGGCCCGCCGGACCCCTTTAAAGTCTGGCGGGAGATGCTCCGGGGCAAAGGTCAGGCAGTAGACCGAAGCCCGGAAGCCCATCAGCGCCAGCATCAGCTCCAGCCGGTCTACCGGCGTCCGGCGGAAAGAAGAATTCCGGATCAGGTTCTGAATCTCGTTCTTCTCCCGCCGGACACTTGGCAGGTCTCCCTTTGCCAGCATCGGCCGCCGGTACCGGCACTCCTTCACCAGCGGCCCTGCCCGCTGCCGGATGCAGGTCCACAGCTCACTCAAACGTGGATTCGCCTCTCTTTCAGTGCCCAACCTGGGCACATCGTTTTAATTTCTCCCGATATTCACAAACCGGGCAGATGTACACCTTCGGTCCCGGATCAATGCAGGAGACATTCCATGCCTTCCCGCACCGCCGGCAGGTTCGATGTATCGCATCATTCATGCGGATCAACTCCATCCATGTTCAATCCTCCAATCCCATCAATTTGGCATATTTTTTGTCAGCTTCCTTGGCCGCTTTCATCGCCTTATCCGCTTTCTCGAGCACATTATGCGGGATGTCGAGGATGTGCTTTCCTTTGTAAGGAGCTAACAGCGATATATACTCTCGCCTTTTCTGGTCGGCAATCACATCTTGCTTATCAGCTTCGTCAATACGTTTCATTTCCTTCTCGTACCACAATTCATTCAAGGCTTTTTCGAGGTAGTAATCACCACGGAGTACAGACATACGCTTGATTATCCAGAGCAGATCTTCCTTGGTGCATTCGCTCAAGGTTATGTGGTCTTTGTTCCTCAAAGGTCAATCCTCCTCCGGCAGCGGGTACCATGCAATCAGATCCCCGTCTATCTTTGCGCCGCCCTTGATGTGATAGAAGGCGTCCAGAGCTGCGTCATACCGGGCCGGGATATCGTATTCCATGCCGTCAAGAACAAATCTCGCATAAAACAGCCCGGAATCCCTTGGTTTCCCTGTTTTCCATGTGGCCTTTGTGACCCCTGCATCCGGGCCTAACCCCAGCAGTTCATCCGCAGAAGCCCCTAACATACCGCACAGTTCAAGGATGGATTTGCACCCATTCATTCCGACTTCCAAATAGCTAAAAAATTCTCTGTCATGCTCCCCGGTCAGAATTTTGTCCGGGAGCCTTTTGTTGTATGGCAACAGGATTTGAGCTGCATCCTCCAGCCTCACGCTCCTCGCCATGCAAAGATCATCCACGCGGCCCCAAAACTCTTCTGCCTCCCGCAGAATTTCATTTGACCGCTCCTGTTCCTCTTCCCGCCGAATAGCAGTTTCCTTTTCGCGTTCCGCCTGTTCGTCCGCGATTCGGCGTTTTGCTTTATCGCAGACAAATTTACAACCACGTCTGTAAGTACAACGCATACAGCAGCGCTCGCCTTTGCACAAGTTGTAGGAATACTTCTCCCTGATATCGTGCTGGAGGAAAAGGTTGCCGTTGTCGCAGGGCTCTCCGCCTTCCGGGCAGGACACCTTCGGCTTTACGTACTGGTCAGCCGCGGACAGCATCTTTTCGCATTGGTCCCCGCCGAATTCGTGCTTGCCGGGCTTGTCGATAAACGCATTCTGCATCCACGCCGGCATCCGGGCCAGCGCATAGGCGGCCTGATCGCTGAACTTCCCAGCTTCCCAGTCGTTCTCCAGTTCAATCAGCAGATTTTCTCGGATGACCTTCAGCCGGGCCAGCTTGCTCTTGGAGGTCTGGCAGGCCTGGGCCACATGGTCCCGCATCCGTCCGGGGAACTCCATGCCGGCCTCTTTCAGCTCATAGAGCAGCTCTTCCACCCGCTCCGCCTGCCTGGACAGCTCCGCAGAGGTCAGCCGCCGGGTGGAGCTGTTGGCATAGATCAGCCGAAGCTCCTGGAGCGCCCAGTTTTTGGACGACTCCTCCCGGATGCAGGGCACCGCCCGAAACTGCTCCTTGCCCTCCTCCACCAGCATTTGCAGGGCGGCTTTCCGCCGGTGGCCGGAGACGATAATCACCCGGCTGGGCTTGTTGGGGCTGGTCCGCACCCGGATGGGCTGCTGGAGCCCGCACAGCTCGATGTTGGCCGCCAGATCCTCCAGGCCGGACAGCTCGTAGAAGTTCCGGGCGTCTCCGTCGATCTTGTCGATGTCGATGTACTCGATCTGCTCCCGCTGGGACGTGTCCAACTTGAACACCTCCAGGGCTTTTTCAAAACGCTTGTCCTCTGTCATTGGGTTCACTTTCCTCTCTCATCAAAACGGCAGCGCGCCGCCCAATTTACGATTTCGCCTTATCCCGCTTCCGGCCGGGGCGCGTGATACTGGGCCGGTTGGTCAGCTTTCGCCACTTCGCGACAGTTACTTTGTGCACACCAAGCGCCCTGGCGATTTCCGGGTCGCTGTGTCCGCTGTCGTAAAGCTCCGCCGCCTCTTTGGATAAATACACCCGTGCCAACGCAGGCGTCGCTCTGACATTGATGTTCGGAGCCACCTGCCCTGTTTTCGGGTTCGGCCGGAATAAAAAATCATTTCGTCGGCAAAGACTCTTATCTCTCTCAACCTGCGCCTCCTTTCTCACCGGCAAATATACCGTGCATTGGTCCCCGGGGGGGCATGGTCTTCGGTGCCCAGTCATGAGGATGTAAATGCAGCAGCCGGAATAGTAGCCGCACCCAACACATGGCTTCTGCATCCGCCGGGTTGCTTCGTCAGTCTGTTCGTTTGTCATTTTCATTTCCTCCGATCAGATCGAAACTTAATCTCTCTGACTTCCTCCTCCTGTGCATTGGCAAGCCCGTTCGGGTCGATCCGCCCGTTCTGGCTCGGGTAATCATCCTGGCTGGCAATCTCAAAGAACCGCTGTCGGTCCCCATCAAAGTCAAGTTCCATATAGCCATCCGCCGGTCCTTCTTTGTTTTTTGCGATCCGCAGATGGCGCTTCCGGTTTCTTGCGTCGTCGCTGATTTTATAGAGCATCATGACCACGTCCGCGTCCTGCTCGATCTGGCCGGATTCTTTCAGGCTGCTCAGCCCTGGCGGGCTGTTTTTCTGCGTCGTTTCCGGCCTGGAAAGCTGAGCCAGACCGACAACCAAAATTCCGAGCTGCAAGGCGATGGAATGCAGCCCCATGGAGATCCTGGTAACAGTGGTCCGAAGGTCTGACCGGCGATCCTCGCTGGCCACAATCTGCAGGTAATCCACGTAGATGATCTCATACCCGCGGCTCATGGCCTTCGCCCGGATCTCATCCAATGTCATTCCGTTTGCGTAAATGACCTCCAGCTTTCGTCGGCCGAACTCCTCCCCGGCGGCGGCGATTTTGTCATATTCACCCTGACTCAGTTGCCGCGCCTTGATCCGCCGAAACGAAACGCCGCTGGCCATGGAAACCAGTCTGTCATAGACCAGCTCCGCTGTTGTCTCCAGGGAGAAATAGCCCACCTTCCTGTTTTTTGCTTGTTCCCATGCAAACTGGAGGGAGAGCGCCGTCTTGCCGGCGCTGGGTCGGCCGCCAATGACCACGAAGTATCCCCTTGACGCCAAAACGCTGCGATCCAGCTTTGGGATTCCCCACGGTATATACTCCGGTTTGTTTTCCAGCCGCTCCAGGAAATCCATATATCCGTCCTGGGCGCCCACAGAGCGAACAGTGGACTGGAGGATCATGGCGTCGTTTGCTGCCTGGACCGCCTTCCTTGCATCCTCTGCGGTCTTGCAGCAAACCATCGCTTCGCCTGCCTCCTGGAGCTTTATAAGCATTGCCTGTTCCAGGAGCATGTCCACGTATACACTGCAGTTTACTGCCGTCGGCGTGATTTCCATGATCTGCAGGAGCAAGTCCGTGTAATCCTCGCCTATAATTCCGCGAACGGTCATCGGATCGATCGGTTTCCCATCACGGTAGAGCTGCTTAGCCGCGGAATATATCGTTTTGTACTCGCTGGTGTAGTGCTCCTCGCCGGTCCTGGCGAACACCTCACCGGCGCAATACTCAGCATCCAGGAGCAGAGAGCCGATCACGCCGATCTGTGCGTCCAGCAGACGATTTCTCGCCGTGTCGAATTTGCCTTGATCTGTCATAAGCGATACGCCCCCTTTACCTCCTCAAAGGGCTGCCGATCATCTTTCCCGTCTCCATTCGGAGTTTTCTTGAGATCGTCCTCCCACCGCCGCTGGTTGATCCAGGCGGAGGCATGGGGGATTCCGATGCCCCGCTTCCATTCCTCGCTGGCCATATACCGCATCAGGCCCAGCGCCATCTGTCGGAGCGTTGCTTCGTCCGGCTGGAGCCTGTCCCAGGCCTGGATTGCTCTCTGCTTCGCCTCGCCCCTTGGATAGGTGGCCCAGAATTTCTCGAACCGATCCGGCTTCCAGTCCGGCGCTGACTTTGGCTCCCCGCGCTTCCTGGCTTGCTTCTTTGTCGCCCTCTCACCGCCGTCCCCCTGTGGGGGGACTATAGGGGGGTTATAAGTATTTAATAACTTAGTATTTAATTCCGTTGGATTTTCCGTCAACGGGTTTTCCGTTGACGGAAAACCCGACAACGGCGACTCATAAATTACGTACTCATTCCCGGAAAACGCCCCGGTTTCGTCGTGGAGCTGGCGGCGCTGAATGTACCCGGCCTCCTCCAGCTCCACGATAGCAGCCCGAATGGCGTCTTTTCCCTCCCGGCAAATCCTGGTCAGGCCGCCAATGGTATAATCCCAGTCCTCAGGCAGGCTGAGCATCTTGCTCAGCAGCCCGACAGCCTTCAGCGAAAGCCGAGCGTCTCCCAGATGGTAATTCGCCATGACGGTGTAATTTTTATTTTTCTCTACCCTGCAAACGGCCATCATCTCACCTCCAGATATTCACGCAGAATGAATATATCATTCACACAACGCGAGTCTTGGAATTGTCCAGCGCCCGGGCGATATCAGTGGCAAGATACCGCTTCCTGCCGTTGACTTCCACCGGTTCGATGCTCTCGCGAACCAGCCATTTTTTTGCGCAGTGGTAGTCGCTCATCCCAAGGACCTTCATCAGATCCTTCATGGTCAGGCACATCCCAAACAGATCAATGATCTTGTCCTCCAGCTGCTTCTTTTCCTTCCGTCCTCTTCCGGCGGGCTTTTTCTCGCTGGCCGGTGTCATAAACGTTACCTTCGGCATTACGCCCCCTCCTCTCATTCGTTCGATCTGCCATCATCAGGCCAGGTAGATCACATCCTGGCGACGGGCTTTCGCCCGTTTCGGCTTTTTATGTGATTTGTATAAATATTCGATCAATTTAAAACTACGAAAATCCTAATATCGAGGAGATTCGACCTTCTCCCGGTTGGCTTCACGGTAGGCCTTCTGCTGGGCGGCTATCTTCTCCCGGTTGGCCTCATAGTAGGCCTTCTGCTGGGCGGCTATCTTCTCCCGGTTGGCTTCACGGTAGGCCTTCTGCTGGGCGGCTATCTTCTCCCGGTTGGCTTCATAGTAGGCCTTCTGGTATTCGGCTCGCTTCTCCCGGTTGGCCTCATAGTAGGCCTTCTGGTATTCGGCTATCTTCTCCCGGTTGGCCTCATAGTAGGCCTTCTGGTATTCGGCTATCTTCTCCCGGTTGGCTTCACGGTAGGCCTTCTGGTATTCGGCCACCTTCTCCCGGTTGGCTTCACGGTAGGCCTTCTGCTGGGCGGCTATCTTCTCCCGGTTGGCTTCATGGTAGGCCTTCTGGTATTCGGCTATCTTCTCCCGGTTGGCTTCACGGTAGGCCTTCTGCTGGGCGGCTACCTTCTCCCGGTTGGCCTCACGGTAGGCCTTCTGGTATTCGGCTATCTTCTCCCGGTTGGCTTCACGGTAGGCCTTCTGGTATTCGGCTACCTTGTTGGTCAGCCTAAACTCCCGTTCGATTTCCTCGTCAGCCAGACGCATCGCCGCCAGCTCTTCGGCTGTGAATCCTTTCGTCATTTTGTGCACTCCTTTCTCGGGACCTGTGCTTATCGGCCCGTTGGCGCACAGTAGGAAGGTAGTGTAAAGAAGGCCGATCAAATAAAGGGAGAGTAAAAAAGAAGGAAAACAGATGGGGAAGAAAACCGCCAACGGGCGGATAAGCACAGGTCCTTTGCATCCTCCCCGGATCAGCCATGCTGCTGATCCGGGCGAGAAATCACAGCCGCAGCGAGCCCGGCCAGGAAGCCCATGATGTAAGCCTGGGTTTCCTGCGGGAGCTCCGGCAGGCGGTTAATCTGCGCGGCCACGCGCTTACCGATGTCCTTTTCCATGGTTGTCATGCTGCACACTCCTTTCTTGATCCTTTCTCCGCCCCGTGTTAGAATCAGGACGGAGAAAGGGGGTGATAGATTGATAAAACGGAAAACTGGGCATTGCCCTGAAACTGGAGAAGTCGTAACAATCACGATTGAGTTTTCAGAAATTTTTGTAAACGGAAAAACCTCTCCAGAATATGTAAAGATGGGATACTCCTGCGATCACTCCAGCATTCATGGTTGTGTTTCTGCTGGTGAAACCGGAGAAGAATGCCCAATTTACAAGGGTGTAAGGCCTTGATTTCTTGCTGTGGTGCCATCGGCATCACAGCAATTTCTTTTTCTGGACAGAGCCGATACTTTGGATTGTGACTTCGTCCGGGATCATTTTCACCGTCAAAGTCGGAACCTGGCCGGCTATGTGAGAAAAATGAATTTCCGTGGTTTTCATGGAAATGTCCTTCCCGTCGATGGAAATGGAGGAAATACACCCCTTGTCGGTCAGATTCGTTCTGATATCGAATTTATTCACCTATCTCACCCCCTCTCTTGATTCATTCCAAATTTTCGTTTACCACTTGCCCATATATTAACACGGGTTTCCCATAATGTCAACATAAATTTATGGCTCGCCAATATTTTTCTTGACATTTTCTGTGCTGTGTGGTTCAATTACAACAAGGAGGTGATGCCAATGGGCGATTTAAGCGCACGCATCACAAAGGTGTTTAATGAATCCTGTTTAACGCAGACGGAATTCGGAAAGCGATTAAACCTATCTCAGACAACCGTCTCAAAGTTGATGAATGGCACTCAGAACCCAAGCGACCGAACATTGATCGATATCGCGGATAAATTTAACGTCCGCGAGGATTGGCTCCGGACCGGGGAGGGCCCCATGCGCATGGAGCGCACCAGGGAAGAGGAGCTGCAGGCGTTTTTTGCCAACGTCCTGAAGGATAACGTCCCGAACCGGAAGGAAATCATTCTGGCCCTGTCCAAGATGCCCGCGGAATGGTGGGAGGCCACCAGCAGGATGATCGTGGAGGCAGCGGACGCCATCAAGGCAAAGGAAAACCCGGCGCCCAAGGATTGATGGGCGCCGGGCATCCGTCACTTCCGCATCTCCTGGATGAAGACCAGGACAAGTCGGAGCTCTCGGTAGGATAACAATGGGAGCCGTGCTTCAATGGCTCGTCGGACGCGTTCTTCTGTCATTTTGATTTCCTCCTTTGTTTTCATTTTAGAACGCATGTACTATTTTTCAACACGAAACGGAACAAAATTATCTGTGAAAGGCTATGAAAGCGGACATCCTCCTTTTATTGGAAGATATCATATCCTGGCAGGAAAGCAAGAACCAGTTTTGGGTGGAAGATTTAAAATTTGAACGGAAAGCCCTTGGAGGCGGGCGAAAAATGAATCTCGAGAAGCTGAACGCGTTGAAAACAAAGGGAAAATTCTCAAACGAAAGGATATCAAAACTGAGCGGGATTCCCGTCCAGACCGTCGGACGTATCTTCCGCGGGGAGGGAAGCCCCACGTTTGATAATATCGCCGCAATTGCGAAAATCATAGGCGGCGACCTGAACGACCTGGCCGGCCTGGCGCACGAAGAAAGTCAGAACAAGGACGAGCTGATACGGGTCCAGGAAATCACCATAAAGATGCAGAAAGCGTCCATTGACGAAAAACGAAAATACATAAAATGGATGGCTGTCACCATCGCGTGCCTGGTGGCAGTGATCATCGTGTTCACCGCAATCGACCGGGTCAACGGATCGGTCGGCTGGCTGCGCCATTAAAAAAGTGCCAAACTTGGGCACGGAAGGAGGAAATTGGAAATGGGATTATTTCCTAAAAAGTCGGAGAGCATTTGCCCTATTTGCGGCAATAGCTTCGGTAAGATGAGTTGTGCAAAAACAAAGGATAACATATTCATCTGTTTAAGTTGCAATAAGGCGGCAAAAATTCCGTTTACAATGGGAGGATCCGCAGGGCTTACCGTAGATCAAATCAGGGAAAGAATCAATGAAATGAACGCAAACGAGGAAGAACTGGATAGGTTTGATATTACGCAAGAAGTCGGTGATTATCTAAAAATCGACGCAGGAAAAAAGCTTTGGTACATTGCCGTTGGGAAACAAAAAAAGTTTAAAACCGTCCATTCTTATAGCGATGTCATCGGAGTTGAATTAATCGAAGACGGAACGACTGTTAGCAGCGGCGGATTAGGACGTGCAGCGGTAGGAGGGATTTTGTTTGGTGGCGTTGGCGCTATTGTAGGCGGTTCAACAGGAAAAAAGAAAGCAAAAAACATTTGCACAGAGCTTCGCATAAAAATAACCATGAGGGACCCGGATTATCCAGTTGAATACATTGATTTCATATCTGGTACAGAGTTCAAGAAAGACGGATTATTGTATAAAGCAGCAGTAAGTCAGGCACACGAGTGTCTATCGCTTCTCCAAATCATGTTGGACGAGAACAAAAAAGATATTCAATATTCAACGGATAACACTCAGATTAGCGCTGCTGACGAGATCATGAAGTTCAAGCGGCTCCTTGACGATGGGATTATCAGTCAAGAGGAGTTTGAAGCTAAGAAAAAGCAGCTGTTAGGGTTATAAAAAAATCCCCAGTGCGCCAACACTGGGGATGCTGAGAAGGGGCAGTAATCTGAGGAGGTCACTGCCCTCTCATTGTACCAAAAATGGGAGGGAGAATCAATGAAAAAGTACAATTATGTGAGAAAAACAATCACCTGGGAGGGGAAGCGTTACGAGGTAACCGGCAAGACCGAGAAGGAGGCGCTGGAAAAGCTGGCGGATCTGAAAGCCTCCCTGAAGCGCGGGGAAAAAGTCGTGGGCGCGAACTCTACCGTGGACCGGTGGTTTGCTGAGTGGATCGACGTGTACAAGCGGCCTTCCAAAATGACGAAGAAGAGCCTGGACACGTATATTCAGAAATACAATGGCTATATCAAGCCGAAGATCGGCAGCATGAAGCTGAAGGACGTGAGAGAGGTCCACCTCCAGCGCATCCTGAACGAAGAAGCCGGCCGCAGCTATTCCCACGTCTCCAAGCTGCGTATGGTCATGCAAGGAATGTTTGGCAAGGCGCGGAAAACGCGGCTCATCCCATACGATCCGTCCGAAGATCTCCAGCTGCCGGAGGTGACCAATGGAAAGCGGCGATCGATCACGGACGAAGAGCGCCGAGCAATCCTGGCCACCGCGCAGCATCACCGCGCCGGACTCTGGGTCCTGACCATCCTCTACGCCGGCCTGCGCCCGGGGGAGACCGCGGCTCTGCTCTGGAAGGACGTAGACTTTGACCGAAACGAGATCCATGTGTATAAAGCCATCGAAAGCGGAACGGGACTATTTAAGGACCCGAAAACAGACGCCGGTTTCCGCGACATCCCGATCCACCAGGAGCTTCGCCCCAGGCTTCTCGCGGCGAAAGGGAGCCCGTTTGAACCTGTGTTCACAATGACCAATGGAAACCGCCTGACAGCAGACGGAATGCAGCGGATTTGGAAGTCCTTCGTTCGGGCGCTGGACATTGAAATGGGCGCCACAGTTTACCGGAACAAAATCATCGAAAGCAAGGTCGCCCCCGATCTCACAGCCTACTGCCTGCGTCACACATTCTGCACGGATTTAGAACGTGCTGGCGTCCCGATCAACGTGGCAAAGGAGCTCATGGGGCACGCTGATATCTCCGTCACGGCCAACATCTACACCCACAAAGATGCCGACACCCTCCATTCGAATATAGAAAAACTCTCCGCGTGGGAAAAAGGAAGTGTGGAAAACGGCGTGGAAAATGCTGAACCAACAAAAGAAAAGTGCATATAGATCAGTAATTTTAAAAGAAAAAGAAAGATGACTCTGACTCTGTTTGTGAGGGTTCGAATCCTTCTCCCGCTGCCAATGTTAAAAGACCGGAAACCATTGAAAATAAATGGTTTCCGGTCTTTTGCTTTTGCTGAAATGGGATAATCTTTCCCAGCTCGTTGTTGTGTTTTATTGCGGTTTTGTGTGGTTGTTGCGTGGAAAATGCGTGGGAAAATTAGCGCTTAACAACGTGCGTATAATACGCAGCCAGCTTGTCGGATACGGCATCCTTATCGTTCAGGAAAGCAACTGCCATATCGGAGTAGAAATCGACATTGTTCACACCGAACTTGCTGGCCACACCAACATAATCGGAATAGATCATGTTCATGGTGCACCAGAATTTTTCCGAGTCAATGCCGATCCCTTTCTGCTTCATCACCTGATCGGTCTGATCCATGGACCAATGCGGGCCGGAGGTGCCGTCCGCATTTTCCATGTGAGAGACCCAGGTGTGGATGTGCGTTTTGTCCAGCTTCTTCTCGCTGATTTCCTTTTTGTGCTCGTAGCCGGACTCCTCCATGTATCCCTCCTCTTCCGTGCTGGGAGAGCACAGGAGGATCATTTTGCGCAGTTTACTCATGTCGTACCTCCAGTCGGCGCCGTCCCGTTGATGGACTCCAGGTTGTTTGTGGGCGCGCAATGGCAGCGGCCCAGGAGCTTAAACGCCCCGGAGGTGGGACTAGTCGCAACTCGCACTGCATACCGCGTGCGGGTACGGATGTTGCACACCGTTGCCTGGGAGCAGTCGCACAGATTGAGCGGATACTGCTGGGTACCGGTTCCGATAGTGACAACCACCGGCGCGTTGACGGTAGCGGCGGACGGGATAGACTGAGCGATCACGATGCAATACTGCTCATGATCGTTATAGCACCCGGCCGGCAGGTTGATAGCAACGCTGGTCCCGTTCCAGGTAACTGCCTGGGAAATTTTAATCCGAGGACAGATCTTGCACATGCTTTTTCTGCAGCACATAAAAATCTCCTTTCTAAGTCAGAGGCGGCGAGATCTCCCCGCTGCCTCGAAGATCACCCGATCGGGGGATTAACTCGCTGGTTTGGACTCATCAGGCGCATCCGCACCCGCAGCCGCCCCAGCTGTTCCCACAGAAGGGATAGGGAGCAGGAACCTGGTAGGAGGGCACAGGAGCCGGGCTGATCCGCCGGATCAGTTCTGCGGTCTGCGCGTCGTTGTTAGCTGCCAGGACTGCGTTCTGCGCATTCTGGCTCAGCTGGAATCTGAGGGTCTGGTTCTCCAGCCGCAGAGCTTCCAGACGCTCCGCCTGCCGCGCGTTCTCCATAGCGTCCAGCTTGGCGATCACGCGGTCGGTGTCGCAGTGGCCAGCCTGCATGATATTGTTGGCATGCGTGGCCAGGTTATAGTTGGTGTCGCAGAAGCCCCGCTCCACCATCCGCTGGGTCTCGCAGCAGCAGTCGGACATCTGGCGGGAGATCTCGCCGAAGCCCTGCTGGATCTGGTAGCCCTGCTGGCACTGTCCGCGCTCCACGCCGTTGAAGCCCTGCTGGTTCTGGTAGCCAAGCTGACAAATGGCGTTGTCCACGCCGTGGAAGCCGTTGAGCATTCCAGTGTTCATGGCATAAAAGCCGTCACACATGCCCTGCTGGATGCCTCTGACGCCGTTCTTCACATCCTGGAAGCTGAACTCAGAGCACATCTCGGCTCGGGTCACCGCGCCGTTTCCGTCGCTCCCGTTCATGCCCCAGCCCCGTCCATAGCCGAAGATCATGGCGAACAGGATGATGGCGAAAATCCACCAGCCGCCGCCCATGCCGTCCATGCCGGAGTTCCGGCCGTCGTCTGCCTGCCCTGCCAGGAAACCGGTCAGCATTTCATTGTCTGCCATAAAAAAGACTCCTTTCAGTTTTTTCGGCGGGCCGCGCGCACCCGCTTCATGGTGTGCGGTTTTTGGTCAAGATACCGCCGAAAACTGAAAGGGATCAATTATCGGTTGCTGGGTAGATTGAGTCCGAGCTGCCTGGCCACATCGTTGATGGAGACGCCCTTTTCCTTCGCCACATTTTCCGCCATCTGCTGGAGCTGGTTCGCGTCCTTGCCGTTGAGCATGCGCATGAACTGAGCAACCTGCGGGTCCCGCCCTGCCATCTGCTGGAGAAGCGCCATCGGGTTTCCGCCGCTGCGCATCAGCCCCATGAGCATCATGAGCAGATTATTCATCATGTTCATGGGCCGCTCCCTTCTCAAGATCCTCTACTTTCCTGCAAAGGTCTCGGAACATGTCTATGGTGACAAACTCGCCGCTCTGGGCAGCCTGGACGGGCTGAGTGGGAACATAGGCAAACTCCAGCAGATCAGACGCGCCGGTTGTCTGGTTGAATCGCTTGAGATAAATCATCCCATGCCCGAGATCTGGCATGAGGATTCCAGGGCCGAAGAAATCAGTCTGGGCGGCCACCGCCTCCTCGCGGCTTGCCACAGGGCGGCATACAAAGCCCTGAGAGGACCCAGGCTGTCCTGCTGGCGCGTTTTGAGCCGCAGGAGTATAATTAACCATCTGCGGCATAATCTGCGTCTGAGGCGGCTGGAACGGTGCAAATCCGGGATAGTATGCCATGAGATCACATCCTTTCTTTGATACAAGTGTACCAAAACAAGGACAGATAGTAGCGCAATCTATGTGCAAATTTCGCGCAATTTTCATGCGATTTATTAATGGGAATTTTATCCCGCGACGGGAACGCCAGCCTATAAAGGCTGGCGTCAATGTTATGTAATCTAGTCACGGATCACCCCTGCTGGTTCTGGTAAAATAAACCCATCAAGCGAAAGGAGATCGAGCATGACTGTTTTAGTGCATAACCCAGAGAATATCCCCAAGGAGATCGTAGATAAGGCCATCGAGATGATGGAGCGGGAAGAAGGCCGCACCGTCGTGGAGATCTCCATCCGCCGTACCGGCGCTACGGAGGAATACGGCATCATCCCCGTGTTCGCAAAGGTTCCCTTCCAGCGCATCCGACGGATCACCGGCTACCTGGTGGGCGATCTGAACCGCTTCAACAACGGCAAGAGGGCAGAAGTCCAGGATCGCGTAAAGCACGCCTGCGGTTGTCTCCGCGGAGAATGAACAATCATATAAACGAAAAAATCCCATCAGCAGATTGGCTGATGGGATTTTTATCACTTGTTTTTCTCTCGGATAGAGGCGAGATCGTTGAACACCGTCCTCCTGGAAATGTCCAACTCCGCTGCGACATCATAGCTCGTCACGCCGTCGATATAGTAGAGGTCAAACACCTGCCGTTCCCGCCGGGAGAGCCACGGATTTGCCCGCATCCGGGCCAGCTCTTCCCGCGGATAATGATAGCGCGGAGACATCGCGCATCACCTCCACCCTCAGTCAAAAAGCCCCAGTCTGCGCAGCATGGCGGCTGCCTCGTCCCGCTTCACGGGCCGCTCCGGTGCGGTTCCGTCGGTGATTCCTCTGACGATGGCTGCGGCCCATGCGCCCTCCTTCTTGCTCCAGTCCGGCTCAGGCAGAGTCTTGGCGTGCAGTTCTGCCTTCTGCACCAGCTGATAGGCTTCCTCGTTGGTCAGGCTGTCCAGAAATTCCTTTTTCGTCATGTTCAGTTCATCCTCCTTCTGTTTGTTCTGATCTTCCGGTGCTTCGATGGTCCAGTAATACTTCACCTGCTGCCGGAACAGGCTCCAGCTTCCCTTTGTCCGTGCTGCCTTCGTGCTGGCCGGGTCGTTGATGTAAATGGTGTCGCCCTGGATGCCATACACCAGCACATAATGACCGGAGCTTGTCCAGTTGCCGGGCCCCATGCAGGCAATCACCAGCTCGCCCCGATCCAGAGCGTCCTTCACCTGGGCATGATAGGCGCTGGTAGACTTGCCATAGAGGCTGGTGTAGTTCAGCCGGGTCACCCGCAGGCCATACCGTGCCCCTGCCGGTTCAAAGTATCCGTAGTAGGTCCCTTGCCGGGGTGCCTTGTACCCGTGAGCCAGCGCCCAGGCGCACTCGGTTTTGGGGGTTACAGACGGGTCCGCCCAGGTAGCCAGCACCATAGCCATGGCCGTGGGCCCGCAGCCGGATGCGGCAATGGTGGTCTTTTCCCCGGGAGCGGAGTAATCCAGACTGCCCCACCGGGGGTCTGTCTGTAAGTAGGAAACAGGCTGTGTGTTCACGTTTTCCCCTCCAAACTTTCAACTTTACATGCAAAATGTAAAAGTATACTTATATGTTTTGCTCATTCTTACAGAGCTTCCACCTCCGGCAGCCCTGCCACGCTGGTCAGCATGGACAGGATACCGGCCAGCACCGTGGCGGACACCACGACGGGCCATTCCACCGCGGACAGCACAGCCGCCGCGCCAATGGTGGCAATGGCCGTCTGGGCCATGGTCTTAACCGCCCGCACGCAGGCTGCCTTCCACCAGGCTTTTGCTTTTTCAGACATGTTCATTCTCCTTTCTGTGTTTTCACCTTACATTCTTTGGGTGGTCAACTTCCCGAACGCACGTTCCCATTGGG
>QXGG01162344.1_pt1 | contig 15919 bp, 10 predicted proteins | sample 1982491 | NCBI WGS metagenome assembly QXGG01 (sample SAMN09924614, study PRJNA488089) | Wastewater metagenome, whole genome shotgun sequencing project. | isolation source: South African research farm wastewater | place: South Africa: Irene, Agricultural Research Council, Animal Production... | reverse complement strand
CGCCCACGCCTTCCACCACCGCGGTGGCGCCGGAGTTGCGCACCGCGAAGCGCTCGCCGGCGACACCGGCGAAGTACACCTCGCCCTCGGTCGCGCCGTAGAGCACGGTGTTGCCGACGATGATGTTCTCGGGCGTGTTGCCACGGAACTCGGCCTTCGGACGCACGACGATGCGCCCGCCCGACAGGCCCTTGCCGACGTAGTCGTTGCCCTCGCCCACGAGCTCGAGCGTCACGCCGCGCGCCAGGAAGGCGCCGAAGCTCTGCCCGGCAGTGCCGTTGAGGCGGATGTGGATGGTGTCGGACGGCAGCCCGGCGTGGCCGTAGCGCGCCGCCACCTGCCCCGACAGCATCGCGCCCACGGTGCGGTTGATATTGCGCACCGGCAGGTCGATGTTGACCTTCTCGCCCTTCTCCAGCGCAGGCGCGGCGAGCGCGATGAGCTGCTTGTCGAGCGCCTTGTCGAGGCCGTGGTCCTGCGTCTCGGTGTGCAGGCGCGGCACCTCGGCCGGCACGTTCGGCAGGTAGAAGATGCGCGAGTAGTCCAGGCCCTGGGCCTTCCAGTGCGCGATGCCCTTCTTCATGTCGAGCAGGTCGGCGCGGCCGATCAGCTCGTCGAACTTGCGGATGCCCAGTTGAGCCATCAGCTCGCGCACTTCCTCGGCGACGAAGAAGAAGTAGTTGACCACGTGCTCGGGCTGACCGGCGAAGCGCGCGCGCAGCACCGGGTCCTGGGTGGCGACGCCGACCGGGCAGGTGTTGAGGTGGCACTTGCGCATCATGATGCAGCCTTCGACGACCAGCGGCGCGGTGGCGAAGCCGAACTCGTCGGCGCCGAGCAGCGCGCCGATGACGACGTCGCGACCGGTCTTGATCTGGCCATCGACCTGCAGGCGGATGCGCGAGCGCAGGCGGTTGAGCACCAGGGTCTGCTGGGTCTCGGCCAGGCCGAGCTCCCACGGCGAGCCGGCGTGCTTGATCGAGCTCCACGGCGACGCACCGGTGCCGCCGTCATGGCCGGCGACCACGATGTGGTCGGCCTTGGCCTTGGCCACGCCCGCCGCGACCGTGCCGATACCGATCTCGGACACCAGCTTGACCGAGATGCTGGCCACCGGGTTGGTGTTCTTGAGGTCGTGGATGAGCTGCGCCAGGTCTTCGATCGAGTAGATGTCGTGGTGCGGCGGCGGCGAGATGAGGCCGACGCCCGGCACCGAGTGACGCAGGAAGCCGATGTATTCCGACACCTTGTGGCCGGGCAACTGGCCGCCCTCGCCGGGCTTGGCGCCCTGGGCCATCTTGATCTGGATCTGGTCGGCATTGACCAGGTATTCGGTGGTGACACCGAAGCGGCCCGAGGCCACCTGCTTGATCGCCGAACGCAGCGAATCGCCGGCGTTGAGCTCGAGGTCGCGCGCGATGCGCGTCTCGCCAATCACCTGCGACAGTTTGATCGCCGCGGTCAGCGGCTTGAAGCGCATCGGGTCCTCGCCGCCCTCGCCGGTGTTCGACTTGCCGCCGATGCGGTTCATCGCCACCGCCAGGGTGGTGTGGGCCTCGGTGGAGATCGAGCCGAGCGACATCGCGCCGGTGGCGAAGCGCTTGACGATTTCCTTGGCGGGCTCGACCTCGTCCAGCGCCACCGGGGTCTCGGCGGCCTTGAGCTCGAACAGGCCGCGCAGCGTCATGTGGCGCTTGCCCTGGTCGTTGATGATGCGGGCGTACTCCTTGTACGTCTCCGACTTGCCCGAGCGCGTGGCGTGCTGCAGCTTGGCGATCGCGTCCGGCGTCCACATGTGCTCCTCGCCGCGGATGCGGAAGGCGTATTCGCCGCCGGCGTCGAGCATGTCGTGCAGCACCGGGTCGGTGGAGAACGCGGCCTTGTGCAGGCGGATGGACTCTTCCATCACCTCGAACACGCCGATGCCCTCGACCTGGCTGGTGGTGCCGGTGAAGTACTTGTCGAGCAGCGCCTGCTTGAGACCGACGGCCTCGAAGATCTGCGCGCCGGTATAGGACATGTAGGTCGAGATGCCCATCTTGGACATGACCTTCATCAGCCCCTTGCCCACCGCCTTGACGAAGTGCTTGACGTACTTCGCCGCCGCCTCCTCGTCACCGGCCAGGTGCTGCAGGGTCTCGAGCGCCAGATAGGGGTGCACCGCCTCGGCGCCGTAGCCGGCGAGCACCGCGAAGTGATGGATCTCGCGCGCCGAGCCGGTCTCGACCACCAGGCCGGCGCGGGTGCGCAGGCCCTTGGCCACCAGGTGCTGGTGGATGGCCGACAGCGCCAGCAGCGCGGGAATCGCGACGCGGTCGGCCGCCAGCTTGCGGTCGGACACGATCAGGATGTTGTTGCCGCCCAGCACCGCGTTCTCGGCGTCGGCACACAGCGAGGCCAGACGCGCTTCCACGCCCTCGTTGCCCCATTCGGCCGGATAGCAGATGTCCAGCTCGGCCGAGCGGAACTTGTTCTGCGTGTAGCGCGCGATGTTGCGGATCTTGGCCATGCCCTCGAAGTCCAGCACCGGCTGGCTCACCTCGAGGCGGAACGGCGGGTTGATCTCGTTGATCTCGAGCAGGTTCGGCTTGGGCCCGATGAAGGACACCAGCGACATCACCATCTGCTCGCGGATCGGGTCGATCGGCGGGTTGGTGACCTGCGCGAACAACTGGCGGAAGTAGTTGTAGATCGGCTTGTTCTTCGACGACAGCACCGCCAGCGGCGAGTCGTTGCCCATCGAGCCGGTCGCTTCCTCGCCCGCCTTGCCCATCGGCTCGAGGATGAACTTGATGTCTTCCTGCGAGTAGCCGAAGGCCTGCTGGCGGTCGAGCAGCGGCGCGACGCGCTCGGCGGCGGCAGCGGTGTCGAGCACGGCCGGGGCCTCGAGGGTGTCGAGCTTGATGTTGATGCGGCGCAGCCAGTCGGCGTAGGGCTTGGCGTTGGCGAGCGACTCCTTGAGTTCCTGGTCGCCGATGATGCGGCCCTGTTCCATGTCGATCAGGAACATCTTGCCCGGCTGCAGGCGCCACTTCTTGACGATCTTGCTGTCGGGGATGGGCAGCACGCCGGACTCGGAGGCCATCACCACGAGGTCGTCGTCGGTGACCAGGTAGCGCGCCGGGCGCAGGCCGTTACGGTCGAGCGTGGCGCCGATCTGGCGGCCGTCGGTGAAGGCCACCGCGGCGGGGCCGTCCCACGGCTCCATCATCGCCGCGTGGTACTCGTAGAAGGCGCGGCGCTTCTCGTCCATCTGCGTGTGCGACTCCCAGGCCTCCGGGATCATCATCATCATCGCGTGGGCGAGCGAGTAGCCGCTCATCACCAGCAGCTCGAGCGCATTGTCGAACGAGGCCGAGTCGGACTGGCCGGGGTAGATCAGCGGCCAGATCTTCTGCAGGTCTTCGCCGAGCAGCGGCGAATGCACGCCTTTTTCGCGCGCGCGCATCCAGTTGTAGTTGCCGCGCAGGGTGTTGATCTCGCCGTTGTGGGCGATGTAGCGGAACGGGTGGGCGAGGTTCCACTTCGGGAAGGTGTTGGTGGAGAAGCGCTGGTGCACCAGCGACAGCGCCGACACCGCGCGCGCGTCGAGCAGGTCCGAGTAGAACTCGCCCACCTGGTTGGCCAGCAACAGGCCCTTGTAGTTCACCGTGCGTGCCGACATCGACACCATGTAGAACTCTTTGCCGTGCTTCAACTTGAGCGCGCCGATGGCGTTGGCCGCGCGCCGGCGCACGACGTAGAGCTTGCGCTCGAGCGCCTCGGTGACCATCACGTCGGGGCCGCGGCCGATGAAGATCTGGCGGATCACCGGCTCCATGGCCTTGACCGTCGGCGACATCGGCATGTCGCGGTTGACCGGCACGTCGCGCCAGCCGAGCACGATCTGGCCTTCGCCGACGACCGCACGCTCGATCTCTTCTTCGCAGGCCAGGCGCGAGGCGGCTTCCTTGGGCATGAACACCATGCCGACGCCATACTCACCCGCCAGCGGCAGGGTCACGCCCTGGGCCGCCATCTCCTCGCGGTAGAGCTGGTCGGGGATCTGGATCAGGATACCGGCACCGTCACCCTGCAGCGGGTCGGCACCGACGGCGCCCCGGTGATCGAGGTTCTTCAGGATCTCGAGGCCCTGGAGAATGATGTCATGACGTTTCTCGCCCTTGATGTGGGCGATGAAACCCACGCCACAGGCATCGTGTTCATTGGCGGGGTCGTACAGACCCTGCTTTTGGGGCAGATCCATCTTCTTTTCCTCAAACGACACGCAAGATCACGCGTTGGGGGACGGACAAGGCCTTGCCCGCAGGCAAGCGCCGACAAACCGAACGCGCACAAAAAAGCCGGGCGCGCGCGCACCGGCTTTGTAGTTTGCACCAAACTGGTGCAAAAACAACGATCTGAAGGGCGAAAATCGCAGGATTCCGACCCTGCATGCACCAACTTGGACACGCGCGCCTGACTCGTTGCTTTCGAAAAAACTATACCCCCCAAAGCTGCGGAGATTCAACAGTTTTTTTGCACTGCGGCACGCCATCGATCGGACACTCCGCCTGCTGGCGCAGCCGCCCCGTCGCGGCCGCGAGCAGACCCGTGGGAGCGGCCTTGGCCGCGAAAACGGCGCTTGGTCTCGCGGCATTCGCGGGCAAGCCCGCTCCCGCAGACCCTTGCTCCCACGACCGCAGCGCCGGTCAGTGGATCTCGCCAACCGCGAACAGCCGGCGGTGCTCCTTCATCGCGTAGCGGTCGGTCATGCCGGCGATGTAGTCGGCGATGGCCCGCGGCTTGTCCTCGCGCGCCATCGCCTGGTACTGCGGCGGCAGGATGTGCGGGTCGTCCATGAAGGCGGCGAACAGGTCGCCGACGATGCGGCGCGCCTTGTTCGTCATGCGCAGCACCTGGTAGTGGCGGTACAGGTTGTCGCGCAGGAACACCTTCAGCTCGCGCAGGCGCGGCAGCAAGGCGTCCGAGTACGCCACCAGGCGCGGCGCGGCGCGCACCTCGTCGAGCGTGGCGACGCCGGCGGCGGCGATGTTGGCCCGGGTCTGCTCGAGGAGGTCGATCACCATCAGGTGGATCATGCGGCGCACGGTCTCGTTGATCAGCTTGCGCCCGGACAGCCCCGGCCAGCGCGCCTCGGCCTCGCGGCGCTGGGCGGCGAACAGCGGCACGTCCTCGAGTTGCTCGAGCGTGATCAGGCCCGAACGCAGGCCGTCATCGACATCGTGGTTGTTGTAGGCGATCTCGTCGGCCAGGTTGGCAAGCTGGGCTTCGAGCGCGGGCTGGCGGCCCTCGAGGAAACGCTGGCCAACGTCGCCCAGGCGCTCGGCGTTGGCGCGCGAGCAATGCTTGAGAATGCCCTCGCGCGTCTCGAACATCAGGTTCAGGCCGTCGAAGGCGGCGTAGCGGTCCTCGAGCAGGTCGACGGTGCGCAGCGACTGCAGGTTGTGCTCGAAGCCGCCGAAGTCCTTCATGCAGGCGTTGAGCGCGTCCTGGCCGGCGTGGCCGAAGGGGGTGTGGCCGAGATCGTGAGCAAAGGCGATCGACTCGGCGAGGTCCTCGTTGAGCGCCAGCTCGCGCGCGATGCCGCGGGTGATCTGCGCGACCTCGATGCTGTGGGTGAGCCGGGTGCGGAAGAGGTCGCCCTCGTGGTTCACGAACACCTGGGTCTTGTATTCGAGGCGGCGGAAGGCGGTGGAATGGACGATGCGGTCGCGGTCGCGCTGGAACTGGCCGCGCGCCACCGGGGCCGGCTCGTCGTGGCGGCGTCCGCGCGAGTTGGCTTCGGTGACGGCGTAGGGGGCGAGTTGCAACATTCGAGCTCCTGAAGTTGAGCGGCTAAACGGACGCCCGCGGGACTTCCCCGGCACGCCATTCGCGGGCAAGCCCGCTCCCACGAGCTTGGCGAGGGCATTCGCGGGCAAGCCCGCTCCAACAGACAGTTGCTCCCACGACCGCAAACCCCAACGTGGTCGCAAGCCTGCCCGCGAAGACGCCCGCCACCCGCACCGTGGGAGCGGGCTTGCCCGCGAATGTATCCTCGGTTCAGCGGCAGCGTGCCTCGATGGCGGCGGCGATGTCGTCAGCCGCAGCCTCGCCATGGATCACCGCGCGCCCGACTTCGCGCAACAGCACCAGGCGCAGCTTGCCGGCTTCGACCTTCTTGTCGTGCGCCATCAACTCGAGATAACGCGACGCACCCAGCTTCGGCCCCCACACCGGCAAGTGCGCGCGCGCGAACAAGGTGGCGATGCGCTCGATGTCCTCGTCCTGCAGCCAGCCCAGGCGCCGCGACAGCTCGGCCGCCATCATCGTGCCGGCCGCAACGGCCTCGCCATGCAGCCACTCGCCGTAGCCCAGCCCGGTCTCGATGGCATGGCCGAAGGTGTGGCCGAGGTTGAGCAGCGCGCGCTCGCCCTGCTCGGTCTCGTCGGCGGCCACGACCTCGGCCTTGTTGCGGCACGAGCGCTCGATTGCATAAGCCAGCGCCTCGGGGTCGCGCGCGACCAGGGCGCCGAGGTTCGCCTCCAGCCATTCCAGGAAGGCCGGATCACGGATCAGGCCGTACTTGATGACTTCGGCCAGCCCGGCGGAAAGCTCACGGTCGGGCAGCGTGCCCAGGGTGTCGATGTCGGCCAGCACCAGCCGGGGCTGGTAGAAGGCACCGATCATGTTCTTGCCCTGCGGGTGGTTGATCGCCGTCTTGCCGCCCACCGAGGAGTCCACCTGCGCCAGCAGCGTGGTCGGGATCTGGATGAAGGGCATGCCGCGCTGGTAGCAGGCGGCGGCGAATCCGCCCATGTCGCCGACCACGCCACCACCGAGCGCGACCAGCGTGGTCGAACGCTCGCAGCGCTCGGAAAGCAGCGTGTCGAAGATCAGATTGAGGGTTTGCCAGTCCTTGTTCGCCTCGCCGTCGGGCAGCACCACCGCCGACACGCGCACCCCCGCCGCCTCCAGCGTGGCACGCAGGCGCTCGAGGTAGAGCGGGCCGACGACGTCGTTGGTGACGATCGCCACACGCTTCGTCTTCAGGTGCGGCAGGAGCAAGTCGGCACGGTCCAGCAGGCCGCGGCCGATGTGGATGGGATAGGCACGGTCGCCGAGCGCGACGTTCAGGGTCTGCATGTGTTCGCCTCGTGTTTCTGCACCGCGCTCTCGATCATCCGCACCATGGTGCCGGGGTTGCCGCGCCCGCCATCGACGATGATGTGCGCCACCTCGCGGTACAGCGGATCACGCTGGCGGTGCAGCTCCTCGATGCGCTGGCGCGGATTCTCGACCTGCAGCAGCGGCCGGTTGCGGTCGTGGCGGGTGCGCTCGAACAGGATCTGCGGCGGTACGTTGAGATAGATCACGATGCCGCGCGCGTGCATCAGCTCGCGGTTGACCGGCGCCATGACCACGCCGCCACCGGTGGCAATGACGATGTCGGGCACCTGCGTGAGCTCGTCCATCATCTGCGTCTCGCGCTTGCGAAAGCCCGCCTCGCCCTCGATCTCGAAGATCGTGGGGATGCTCACACCGGTACGGGCGACGATCTCCTGGTCGCAGTCGGCAAAGCGCAGCTTGCGTCGCCGCGCCAGTTCCTTGCCGACCGTGGTCTTGCCGGCGCCCATCATGCCGATCAGTATCAGACAGCTCACGCGTGACTCGCCGGAAATCCAGATGAAAAAAGGGGCGGGCACCCTTTCGGAATGCCCGCCCGCCGGATTGTATCAGCAGTGTGAAGGAGTCAGCGGAGGGTCAGCGCGTCCGAGACGATGCGTGGGGTGATGAAGACCAGCAGTTCCTTGCGGTTCGAGACCTTGCTCTGCGACTTGAAGAGGTGCCCCAGCACCGGCACGTCGCCCAGCAGCGGCACCTTGTCCTCACCGGTGGACTCCTCTTCTTCATAGATGCCACCGATGACCACGGTACCGCCGTTCTCGATCAGCACCTCGCTCTTGACGTTCTTGGTCTCGATCGGCGGCACGTTGAGGATCGCGTTTTCGTACAGCGGGCGATCCTTGTTGACCTCGATCGACAACTGCAGACGTCCATCCGGCGTGATCTGCGGCTTGACCTTGAGCGACAGCACCGCCTTCTTGAACGACACACTGGTCGCGCCGGAACTGGAGGCTTCCTGATACGGAATCTCGGTACCCTGTTCGATCGAGGCCTCGACCTGGTTCGCGGTCAGCACGCGCGGACTGGAGACCACCCGACCGCGACCATCGGACTCGAGGGCCTGCAGCTCGAGGTTGAGGAAGCGGGTCAGGCTGTTGTTGAACAGCGTGAGATTGAGCGCACCAAAACCAGTTGGCAGGAATCCGTCACCGCTCGTTGCGGACTCACCCACCCGCCGCAGAATCGTGTTGATCGGCGCATTGGCACCGGTGTTGATGGTGCCGTCCGCGTTTCCGGAGGCGAACTCGGAGGTTCCGAAGCCGATCTTGCCGCCACCGCCGAGACTGCGGTTTCGACGATCGCCAAAGCCGAGACGAACGCCCAGATCGCGCGCAAACGTGTTGTTCGCCTCCACGATCCGCGCCTCGATCAGCACCTGACGCGGCGCCACGTCGATCTCCTGCACCAGCCGGCGCAGGGCCTGCAGGCGCGAGCCGACATCGGTCACGAAGACCTTGTTGCTGCGCTCATCCACCACGACGCTGCCGCGCTTGGACAGCATGGTCTGGTCCTTGCTCTTGAGGAAATCGAAGATCTCCTTGGCCTTGTGGTAGTTGATCTGGAAGCTCTCGGTCTGCAGTTGCTCGAGATCGGTTATCTGAGCCTTGGCCTCGAGCTGCAGCTTCTCGCGCGCCGCCAGTTCGTCACCCGGCGCAATCCAGATCACGTTGCCGTTCTTGCGCATGTCCAGGCCCTTGGCCTGCAGGATGATGTCGAGCGCCTGGTCCCAGGGTACATCCTTCAGGCGCAAGGTCAGGTTGCCCTGCACCGAGTCGGACGTGATGATGTTGAAGTCGGTGAAGTCGGCGATGACCTGCAGCACCGAGCGCACATCGACGTTCTGGAAGTTCAGCGACAGCTTCTCGCCCTGGAACTGGCCGCGGGTGCCCTGGACGAGCTTGTTCGGGTCCTCGATGACGCGCTTGACCTCGAGCACGAAACGGTTGTCGCTCTGGTAGGCGTTGTGCTCCCACAGCCCGCTCGACGCCACCGTCAGGCGCACGCGGTCGCCAACCTGCTGCGCGGTCATCGAGGTGACCGGGGTGGCGAAGTCGGTGACGTCCGAGCGCCGGCGCAGGTGCTCGGGCAGCGTGGTCTTCAGGAAGTCCACCACCAGATTGCCGCCCTGCTGGCGGATGTCGATGCCGGTATCGGGGCTGGACAGGTCGACGACGATGCGGCCATCGCCCTCGGTGCCGCGGCGGAAGTTGATGTCGCGCACGGCGAGCCCGCTTGCCGCAACCGCACGAGAATCGGCGAAGTTGCCCTGGGACTCGGTGACGACCGTGTTCTGCGTGAGCTGCGCGGACGTCGGCGAGATCGCGATGATGAGATCGCGGCCCTGCACGCGCGCCTCGTAGGGGCTCATCTTGACGAGGTTGAGCACCAGCCGGGTGCGATCGCCCGCCTGCACGATGTTGGCGCTGCGCAGATCGCCCTGCTCGATGCTCTGCAGGTTGCGGCCCAGCGCGTTACCCGTGCCGGCGAAGTCGAACGCGATCCGTGCCGGATTGGCGACGCTGAAACTCGGCGGCGGCACCGCGAGCGGTTCGCGCAGGGTCAGGCGAACGTAGACCGTACCGCCCTGTTCGGCGACCTCCAGGCCTTCGATCTGGTTGGCAAAAACCTGCGTCTGCCCGGCGTCCTGCGCAAGCGCGACAGGCGCAGGGGCGACGCCTGCAAAGACGGCTGCAAGCAGCAGCACTCGAATACGGTGTCTCATTTTCCGGCCTCCTGCCGCTCCTGCAACGTCAGCGGGGTGATTCGCTCCACCCAATCGCCGTAGACATCCTCGACCAGCTCGCGCAGCGTCACCTCGGTCTCGGTGATTTGCGTGACCACGCCGAAATTCTGTCCCATGTAGTTTCCGACCTTCACCTGGTGCAAGGCGTTGTTGGCCTTGATCAGCGCATGCGTGTTGCGTCCCTGCATCAGGATGCCGACCATCTGCATGGACTCGAGCGGATAGGACTCGAGCGGCTCGCGGCGACGGTCCATGTCCGGGCGCAGCGCACCCGCCGACGCACGCCGCTCGGGCTCCATGCGTGCGGAGCGGAACGGGTCGTCGCCCTGCGTGCCGGCGTACGCCACCACGGGGAAGGGCTTGAGCTCGGGAAGCGCCTGCACGGACCCGCGCATGGTCTTCGCCTGCTCGTTCATCCAGGCCTGGAGATCGTCCTCGCTGCCGCCCGCGCAACCGGCGAGCAGCACACAGGCGCCAAGGATTGCAGCCCTGTTCATTTCTTGTTCCCCTGCTTCGCGGCCTGTGCAGCCTGAGCCGCCTGACGCTGCTGCGCCAGCTCTTCTTCGTCGAGGTAGCGGTAGGTGGTCGCCTTGGTGTCGAGCTTGAGGCGTCCGTCCTTGTCGGCCTCGACGCCCACGTTGTTCAGGGTGACGATACGCGGCATGCGCGCCACGTCGGCGACGAACTCGCCAAGGTCGTGATAGACGCCCGACACCTTCACGTCGATCGGCATCTCGGCGTAGAACTCCTTGACCACGTCCGCACCCGGCTTGAACAGCTCGAACTGCAGGCCACGCCCGAGTCCGGCCTGGTTGATGTCGGAGAGCAGCGAATCCATCTCGGCGCGGTTGGGCAACTGCTTGAGCAGGGCGCCGAACTGGCGATCGATCTCGGCGAGCTGGCGGCGATGCTCCTCGAGGTTCACCGCCTGGCGTTTCTTGGCAACCCAGCTCTCACGCAACTGGACTTCCTCGGCCTGGCGTTGCTCGAGCGCGGCGACCTGATCCTGCCAGTCGAACCACCAGAAGGCGGCAATCGTGGCCACCAGCAAGCCGATGAACACGGCCACCCGTGGCGGGGCGGGCCAGAGCCCCGGATCGTTGGGGTCGAGCCCCTTGAAGTCCTGCGCGATGCGCTTGAAGTCGATGCCATTGCGCATGGCGGAAGCATTGGTGGATTTCATTTCGCGGCCCCCTTGGCGGCCCCGTTGGCACCTGCTTTGGCGTCGGCCTTCGCGTCCGTCTTGGCGCCGTCCTTCCCAGCCGCGCCGCCCGCCTCTTCGCTTGCCTCGGTCTCGGGCTGGCGGATGCTGATGGCAAGCGAGAACTCGCTCACCCGGCGGCTGTCAAGCATCGCGGCCTTGGCCTCGACCAGCGACGGCTGCTCGAGGAAGGGCGAGGCCTCGATGTTGCGCATCAGGTGCGAGACCCGGGCGTTGGACTGCGCATACCCCACCAGCGTCACGCGCCGGGCGTTCTGCTTGATGGACTTGAGGTACACCCCGTCCGGCATGCGCTGCGCGAGCTCGTTGAACAGATGGACGGTTTCGGCACGCGTGCTCTGCAGCGACTCGATCACCTGCTTGCGCGCCAGCATTTCATCGATCTGCTCCTTGAGGCGGCGGATCTCGGCGATATCGCGATCGAGCTTGGTGATCTCGGTCTTGAGGAAGGTGTTGCGCGCCTCCTGGGCTTCGATGTGACCGCTGTAGATCGCATGCACGCCGAGCCCGACGAGCGCGCCGAGCACGACCATCGCCGCGGCGATGACGTAGAACTGCTGGCGGCGCTGGCGGCGCTTCTCGACGCGATGCGGGAGAAGGTTGATCCGGATCATGCGTCGAACCTCCTCAATGCCAGACCACAGGCCGCCATCAGCGAGGGCGCATCGGAAAGCAGGGACTTGGGCCGCACCTTGCTGCTCAGCGTCATGCCGGCGAAGGGATTGGCGATGACCGTGTCGACCTGGGCACGGGCGCCGACCACGTCGCCGAGGCCGGGCATGACCGCGCACCCGCCGGCGAGCACGATGTGATCGACCTGGTTGAACGAGGTCGAGGTGAAGAAGAACTGCAGCGCGCGCGAGACCTCGAGCGCAAGGCTGTCCATGAAGGGCCGCATCATGTCGCGCGGGTAGCTGTCGGGCAGCGAGCCGGCGCGCTTGGCGGATTCGGCCTCTTCGAAGCTCATCCCGTACTGGCGGGCGATGTCCTGGGTGAGCTGGCTGCCACCGAAGGCCTGCTCACGCGAATAGATCGACTGACCATTGCGGAACATGGTGACGTTCATGACGCTGGCGCCGATATCGACCAGCGCGATGACCTGATCCGCACCGCCGCGCGGCAACTGTCGGCAGACCAGTTCCAGCGCCGACTCGATCGCCAGCGATTCGACGTCGACGATGACGGCCTTGAGGCCCGCCGCCTGCGCCACCGCGACGCGGTCTTCGACCTTGTCCTTGCGCGAGGCGGCGATCAGCACCTCGACGTCGCCGGGGCTGCCGGGCGCGGGGCCGACCTCCTGGAAGTCGAGATTGACCTCGTCGAGCGCGAACGGGATGTACTGGTTGGCCTCGGCCTCGACCGCGAACTCCATCTCGGTTTCACGCAGGCCTTCGGGCAGGATGATCTTCTTGGTGATGACCGAGGACGACGGCAGCGCCACCGCCACGTTCTTCACCCCGCCGCCAAGGCGCCGCAGCGCGCGCTTGACCGCCTCGCTGACGGCCTCGAGGTTGGCGATGTTGCCGTCGACGACTGCATCGCGCGGCAGTTGCTCGATCGCGTAACGCTCCACTTTGTAAGCGTCCTTGTCCCCTCCCGACAACTCGACCAGCTTGACGGATGAAGACGAGATATCGAGTCCGGCAAGCTGACGCGTCGCAGAACTGAGGAAAGGGAGGTCAATCACAAAGAAAATCCTTAAATTTCTTTATGTTACGCGTCATATCTAAGGCACTTTGTCGCATGCTAGCAACAAGCCTATGGGGTGTAAAGGGAACTGCTTCACGGTTAACGACCGCTCACAGGAACACTTGAGGGGCGCACGAAGGCATCCCGTATAATGCGCGTCCGCTCAAAACCGTTCTGGATTGCCCATGCGCTGGGTCCTGTATCCGATCGCAGCGCTGATCGCGCTGGTCATCCTCGGCCTTGCCACGCTCGCGGCAATGGCCCTGTTCGCGTGGCCCAACCTGCCTGCGCTCGACACGCTCACCGACTACCGTCCCCGGGTGCCGCTGCGAGTATATACGGCCGATGGACACCTCATTGGCGAGTTCGGAGAGGAGCGCCGTGACGTAGTGCGCATCGCCGAAGTTCCTTCCACGCTCAAGCACGCCATCCTCGCCGCGGAGGACGAACGGTTCTACGAACACAAGGGTATCGACCCGGTCGGCCTCGCCCGCGCCGCGCTCGCCAACCTGTCTTCCGGCGGCCGCGGCCAGGGCGCATCGACCATCACCATGCAGGTGGCGCGCAACTTCTTCCTGTCGCGCGAGAAGACCTACAACCGCAAGCTGTACGAGATCCTGCTGTCGCTGAAGATCGAGCAGAATCTCAGCAAGGACCAGATCCTCGAGCTCTACATCAACCAGATCTTCCTCGGCCAGCGCGCCTATGGCTTTGCCGCCGCCGCGCGCGCCTACTACGGCAAGACGCTCGAGCAGCTCAGCCTGCCCGAATCGGCCATGCTCGCCGGGCTGCCGAAGGCGCCCTCCGCCTTCAACCCGATCGTCAATCCGGCGCGCGCCGCCGTGCGCCAGCAATATGTATTGCGCCGCATGCTCGAGGCCGGCTTCATCGACAACGCGCAATATGAAGAGGCGCTCACCTTCGCGACCCCGCGCCAGAGCCAGCGCGACACCGCCGCCGCGCGCAAGGTCCAGGACATCGCGGTACCCGGCGACTATGTGGCCGAGATGGCCCGCCAGATCGCCGTCGAACAGTTCGGCGAAAAGGCCTACGAGCTGGGCATCCGCATCGTCACCACGGTGACGCGCGCCGACCAGGAGGCCGCCTACGCGGCACTGCGGCGCGGCGTGATCGATTACGACCGCCGCCACGGTTACCGCGGGCCGGAATCGTTCGCCGACCTGCCCGGCGGCACGGTCTCCGAGGAGCAGCTCGACGAAGCGCTCGGCGAGGTCAGCGACCACGGCGACCTGCTCGCCGCGGTCGTGCTCAAGGCCAGCACCAAGGAGGTCGTCGTCTATCGCCGCGGGCAGGAAATCCGCATCACCGGCAAGGGCCTCGGCTTCGTCGCCCCGATGCTGGCAGAGAAAGCGCCACAGAGCCGCCGTGTGCGGCGCGGCGCGATCATCCGCCTGCGCAGCACCGGCAAGGACGCATGGGAGATCGCCCAGTTGCCGGAAGTGCAGGCGGCACTGGTCGCGGTCGATTCCCACAGCGGCGCCGTACGCGCGCTGATCGGCGGCTTCGACTTCAACCGCAACAAGTTCAACCACGTCACCCAGGCCGTTCGCCAGCCGGGTTCGAGCTTCAAGCCCTTCATCTTCTCGGCCGCGCTCGACCGCAATTTCGGCCCCGGCAACGTCCTCGACGATGCGCCGCTCTACTACCCGGCCGGCGTCACCGGCAGCAAGGCGTGGGAGCCGAAGAACTACGACGGCCGCTACTCGGGCCCGATGACGCTGCGCGACGCGCTCGCGCGCTCGAAGAACATGGTGTCGATCCGCCTGCTCGAGGAGATCACGCCCCAGTATGCGCGCGACTACCTCAGCCGTTTCGGTTTCGATCCCGCGCAGAACCCGCCCTATCTGACCATGGCGCTCGGCGCCGGCGCCGCCACGCCGTGGCAGATGGCGGCCGGCTTCGCCGTGTTCGCCAACGGCGGCTATCGCATCGAGCCCTACGTGGTGAAGGAGATCTACGACGGCAGCGGCCGCCTGATCGCGCGCACCGACCCGCCGGTTGCCGGCGAGAGCGCGCCGCGCGTGATCGACGCGCGCAACGCCTGGCTGATGGATTCGATGATGCGCGACGTGGTCCAGCGCGGCACTGCAACCCGCGCCCGCGTCCTCAAGCGCAACGATCTCGCCGGCAAGACCGGCACCACCAACGACTATGTGGACGCCTGGTTCTGCGGCTACAACCCCGACCTCGTCACCGTCTCCTGGGTGGGCCACAGCCAGCCGCGCAACCTCGGCAAGGGCGAAACCGGCGGCGCCGCGGCGCTGCCGATCTGGATCAACTACATGAAAGTGGCACTCGAGGGCGTGCCCGAAGTCGAGCGCCCGCGCCCCGACGGACTCAAGCTGGTGCAGAACGGCCTCGGCACCCGCCAGGACTACCACTACGCCGAATACAAGGCACCGGCCCCGCCGCCCGTCCCCGACTGGCTGCAGGAAATGTTTGCCAATGATTCGTCGCCGGCCATGGAAGCCGAGACCGAGGCGATTCCCCCCGCCCCGATCGCCAGCCCGCCGCCGCTGCCGCCTCCCGCTCAGGCGCCGGCGCCGGTCGAGGACCGCATGCCGACGCCGATCCGGCGCTGAAGCATGCGCGATGCCCCCGAGGCCGCTCGGCCCCGGGGCGTCAAAGCAATCAGGCCGGACGCACCAGGCTGACCGCCGCGCCGGCCTGCGCACTCGCCAGCGCGGCAAGCATCTCCCACAGATCGTCGCCACCACGGGTATTCACCCACTTGCCGTCCTGCGGCCGGAAATGGAACCCGCCCGACTTCGCCGCCACCCAGATCTCACGCGCGGCGGTGTGGCGGTTGATGATCATCTTGCTGCCGTTGTCGAACTCGAGCTCGAGGATCCCGCCCGGCTTGGGCTCGATGTCGATATCCACGCCGCAGTCCTCGAGCGCGGACTCGATGCGGGCCAGTTCGGCCTCGGCGAGCGCGTTGAATGCAGACTCTTCCATGCTGACTCCTTCTGTTAGCATTCCGGTTTTTCCCGAAGAACGGCGATGCGAGCCAAATTTACCGTGATCGCGCTTGCCTGCGCGCTGCTCTCCGCCTGCGGCATCAAGGGTCCGCT